>JACCDW010538245.1_pt1 | contig 13118 bp, 11 predicted proteins | sample 7449781 | NCBI WGS metagenome assembly JACCDW01 (sample SAMN15323449, study PRJNA562643) | freshwater metagenome | isolation source: river surface water | place: USA:Blue River Watershed | collected 2017-08-18 | reverse complement strand
TTGCCGATGGCAGTGATGGCAGCGTTGCCTGTGACCACTACCACCGACTGGAAGAAGACCTGGACTTGTTGACGCAGTTGGGGGTGACTTCTTATCGTTTTTCCATGGCTTGGTCGCGCGTTCAGCCTAAGGGCGAGGGCGACTGGAACGAACCTGGATTCGCTTTTTACGATCGGTTGCTCACCGGACTGGCAGAGCGGGGCATTGACGCACACCTCACTTTGAATCATTGGGATTTGCCCCAAGCGCTGCAAGACAAAGGGGGTTGGCACAACCCTGACATCATCCGGCATTTTTGTGCTTACGCCTGTGAGGTGGGCAAGCGGTTTGGCCATCGCCTCGCTTCCCTGGCCACCCACAACGAGCCTTGGGTGGTTGCCATGCTCGGCCATGACGCGGGCATCTTTGCTCCCGGTTTGAAAGACCGTGCTGTGGCCATGCAAGTGGCCCACCATTTGTTGGTCAGCCATGGCGTAGCCGTGCAGGCATTGCGTGCGCAAGGTTTGACCACGCCCCTGGGCATTGTGCTGAACCTCTCGCCCTTTCACGCAGCCACAGAGTCGCCACAAGACCAGCAAAAAACGCACCTTGAAGACGGCATGCTGGTGCGTTGGTACCTGGACGCATTGTTGCTGGGGAAATACCCCGAAGACGTTTGGGCACACCTTGGCGCACAGGTGCCGGCAGTCAACCCGGGGGACATGGCATCGATTCAGCAACCCCTGGATTTTGTGGGCGTGAACTATTACACCCGCAGCGTTGTCAGCGCGGGCACGCCGTGGTCTGCCAAAGACTTGGGCCTGCCCATCACCGACATGGAGTGGGAAATTTACCCCCAGGGCTTGACCGAGTTGTTGGTGCGCTTGCACCGGGACTATCGCATGCCCCCCATCTTCATCACGGAAAACGGGGCCGCCTTCAAAGACAAAGTCGAGGGCGGTCAGGTCAACGATGTGGATCGTGTCGCTTACCTTCAGTCGCACATCAAGGCAGTGGCCGCCGCGCGACAAGCCGGTGTGAATGTGCAAGCCTACTTCGTCTGGAGCTTGCTGGACAACTTCGAATGGGCGAGTGGTTACGCCAAACGCTTTGGCATTGTGCACATTGACTACGACACACTCAAGCGTACGCCCAAGCAAAGTGCCATTTGGTATGGCCAGTTTTTGAGAGGCCGCTGAGCCATGGGGCAGCTTTCACTCAAGGGCGTGGTCAAGCGCTTTGGCAATCAAACCGTTTTACACGGTTTGGATTTGGACATTCACGATGGTGAATTCCTGGTGTTTGTCGGGCCCTCGGGTTGTGGCAAGTCAACCTTGCTCCGAATCATTGCGGGGCTGGAAGATTTGAGCGAAGGGCAGATTCTGTTGGACGGCCAGCCCATCCACGACCAACCGCCAGCGGAGCGCGGCACGGCCATGGTGTTTCAAAACTATGCGCTGTACCCCCACATGACGGTGGCCGACAACATGGGCTTTGCCTTGCGCATGGCTGGCGTGTCCAAGTCGCAGATTCGAGCGCAAGTTCTTCAAGCTGCCAAATCCTTGCAATTGGAAAACTTGCTGGAGCGCTTGCCCAAAGAGCTCTCCGGTGGGCAACGCCAGCGCGTTGCCATCGGCCGTGCGATTGTTCGCAACCCCCAGCTTTTCTTGTTTGACGAGCCCTTGTCCAACCTGGATGCCGCCCTGCGTGTGCAAATGCGCATCGAAATCACCCGGCTTCATCAGACCTTGAAAAACACCATGATTTACGTCACGCACGATCAGGTGGAGGCAATGACCATGGGGCAACGCATCGCCCTTTTCAATGGCGGAAAAATTGAGCAAGTGGGCGAACCCCTGACTTTGTACAACGAGCCGAAAAACGAATTTGTGGCCGGCTTCATGGGCACGCCGCGCATCAATTTCTTGTCGGTGAAGGTGGATGCTGTCTCCAGGGACTTGCTCATTCAGGGGCAGCCCATGCTAGCCAAGCCAGCTGAGCAGTGGCCTTGGGCGCTGGCTTCGGATGCTGTGAAGATCGGTGTACGGCCTGAGCATTGGACGCTGGCTGCGCCTGGACAGGGCTTGCCTGGAAAGTTAGCCCTGGTCGAGCACTTGGGGGATGCCGTTTATTTGCATGTTCAACTGGCAGGCGCCAGTGACATGACCTGCATGAAGTTGAGCGCCTCATCGCAGCAGTTTGATCAGGGTGAAAACCTTTGGCTGTTGCCAGATCTACAACGCGCCGTATGGTTCGACGCTTCTCAGAATAGGTTGCCACTATGAGTCAAAAATTCCATCTGGCCAAAATGTTGATGGCAGCGGTCGCGCTCCATGCGGCCGTGCTGTCCGCCTATGCCATTGACTTGGGCCCCTTCCAGTTGACCGGTTTTGCCAAAGCTGAAGTCGGCAAAGTCAATAACAAATGCGCCGACTGTCAGCTTTATCCTGCAGAAGGCAAGGAGCGAAGTTGGGCGGACACCATGGTGCCGGGCGCTGCCTATGGCCCGGCAACCACCCATGTCACGCTGTTTCAACCTTTTCTGGGTTTCAAGCACGATCTGGGTCAGGGCTTGCGGTTCTCAGCGCTTTTAAGTCAACGCTGGCGGGATGGCAAGGAAGACATTCCAGGCTTCTGGTACGAGAAAAACATTGGGATCAGCCATGAGGCTTATGGCAGCTTGCGCTATGGTGCCATGACCACGCGTGGCTGGAGTTTGGCCGATTACCCTTATGGCACCAACTTGAATGTGGCCGATGCCTGGGGTTCGAGCGGCGCAGGCTATGGCTTGCTCCAAAACGCAGTTCGTTACATCAGCCCCAAGTTCGATGTGTTGGAGGGCGACTTGGTGCTGGAAATCAGTCGTGATGAAGGCGACAAGAACTTCACTGTGCACCGCGGAAGATTCACGGAGTTGTACGCTCAGTATGTCAAAGGCGACTGGGTTTTGGACTTTGTCGCGCAGCGCAGCCGCAATGGCCAGCCGCAAAGTTGGTCGCATGGCCCCTTCATTGGTTTGACGCCATTTCCTGCGGATGATGCCAAGCTTCAAGACGCCAGCCAAGGCATCACGATGTTGATGGGACGCTACCAATTCGACAACCAACTCGAGCTCAGTGGTGGGATTCGGTTCAACCGCTGGAGCGGCGCCCCTGCCATCGTGACATCCACCCTGAACGGCGTGAGCATGTGGAACGCCATGTTCAACGTCAACTGGGGCGCAACGGTCAATGGTGTGACCAACCCTGGGTACGCTGCACGCAGCACAGACTTGCTGATGGGGGGACGGTACCGCATGGACGAATGGACCGCATCGCTGGGCCTGGTGCATCTGGGCTCTGCAAGCACCGAGAACCCCTCCGAGCGAGGGCAAAGCAACGCCGCGTGGATACGCGCCGCTGGCCTGAGTTATGCCATCCAGCCTGGCTTCTCTGTTTATTCCTATGTCGGAATGGTGGAGTACCAAAAACTTGGTTTGTCGCCGATGTCGATGCCCGGCAATGCGGCATTTACCAATGTGGATTCACGCGTGACACGCACCGGATATTGGGGTGGTGTTGGCGTGGTCTATGTCTTTTGAATTTGCGAGGAGGTCGCATGCGTAAGTCAATGATTTCTCGGTTACAGACATGGTGCCATGGCGTGATCGCAGCTTTGTCGATCCTGGCCTTGAGCGGTCTCTCGGGTTGTGGCGGGGGGCTGGTGCCAGGGGCAATTGAGGCCAGCAGTTTGCGGGCATTGCCGGCCGCCTTTTTGGAAAGGCAGGCGGTGGCTTATTCTCCCTACCGGTCCAGCAACCGAGCCACCGAGACGGTCAGCAAAACCGATATTGCGACAGACCTTCAATTGCTTGTGACTGCAGGTTACAAGCTGATTCGTGTGTTTGGCAGTGGTGACGCGGACACCAAAAAAATCCTGGAAGTCATTCGGGAACAGAATTTGGACATGAAAGTCATGCTGGGTTTGTGGATGTCGCCCAAGGGCTCGCCGGACACTGCCAACCAAGCTGAAATCAGCCGAGGCATTATTTTGGCCAATCTGTATGCCGACATCGTCGTGGCCGTCAGCGTGGGCAACGAGACAATGGTGAACTGGAACACCTGGGCGCCGGTCGCGCCCGAAGACATGATTGCTTACATCAAGACCGTGCGTGCGCAGGTGCCGCAACCTGTCACCACAGATGACAATTGGGCATTCTTTGCCAATAGCACCGGAACTTACAAAACGCAGGATGTTTTGAAGGTGATTGATTTTGTCTCCATGCACACCTACGCGCTGGCAGACACACTGTATGGCGACAAATGGAACTGGCAACAAACTTCAGTCGCCAGCGCAAACCGAGCGAGCGCCATGATGGATGCGGCTTTGGAGGCCACCAAACAAGACTATGCAGCCGTGCGAAGCTACATGTCTACGCATGGCTTTGCTGTGATGCCCATCATCATTGGCGAGACCGGTTGGAAAGCCGTGGCATCCAATGGCGAGACCTATCGGGCACACCCTGTGAACCAAAAGATGTTCATCGATCGCCTTAAAACATGGAAGTCTTCCAGCACCTTGTCCACCGGACCTTTGAATGTCGTTTATTTCGAAGCGTTTGATGAGCCATGGAAAGGCAGCGATGACAAGTGGGGCCTGTTCACTGTCGATCGCAAAGCGAGGTATGCGCTTCAATCGGTCGCCGGGCTGGCAACAGACGGCACGACCTATTCTTCCACGGACGCTGTGTATTACATACCACCCTCTACCGGCTCGGCCATCACAGCCAACCGCTTCACGGTTCTGAGTGAAACGTCGGTGTCGGGGGAGGCGTTCCCCGCCGGCGCATTGGCTTGGAATGGCTGGCAGGATGCAGGTGCGACAGCTTATGCGGGCGAAAGTACCACCGAGTTCGCCGAAGGGAGCAAAAGCATTGAAATTGCGCCGGCGCCTAAGTCATGGGGCTGGGGCATGACCTATGGGAGTGCGACCTCATTTGAAAACCTGAGCAACTTTACGTCGGGTCACCTCAAGTTCAAGATCAAGACTTCCTATCCTGGGAAAATTGAAATTGGATTCTTGACTGGAGATCCTTCGCGCAACACAGCCTCGGATGTGTATTTGCCGATTCAGTCGGGGCAGTATGGCTACAAAAACGACGGTACTTGGACGCAGGTGTCCATCCCCATCAGCGCCATCGCGGCCAAGGCGGCGCCAGCCTACAACCAGCCACCGACGGTGACGCTGAACATGGCCAGCGTGGGGACCTTGTTTGTGATCGCCGATCGCTATGTCAAGACCGGCAACACCACGGTATCCACGCAAAAATTCTGGGTTGACGACATTCACTGGACGCGTGACTGATGTCGGCGCTCTATCCATGGCTCTTGGGTGACATTGGTGCCACCCATGCGCGCTTTGCCTGGGTGTCTTCGCACGACCAACCCTTGAGCCATGTGCGAACACTTCCATGCGATGCGCATGAGAGTTTGCTGAGCGCTGTGCAACAGTACCTGCGGGAAGAGTCGCTGAGTCAGCCTCACAAGGCGGCGCTGGGTGTGGCAACGCCGGTAATCGGAGACAAGGTAGCCTTCACGAATCGGTCATGGGCGTTTTCAATTCAGGAATTGAAGCAAGCCCTGGGTGTCCAAGCGTTGCGGGTCATGAACGATTTCGAAGCCTTGGCTTGGGCACTCCCAGGCTTGGGCCCGGATGAGTTGCTTCAATTGGGTGGGGAGTCTTCCAAGACGATGCAAAACCTGGGCTTGATCGGGCCTGGCTCTGGCTTGGGGGTCTCTGGCTTGATTGCCCATGCGGGCCACTGGCACCCGATCAGCGGTGAGGGCGGTCATGTGAGCCTGGCTGTGACCCACACTTTGGAGTGGGAAGTCTTGCAACGCCTGCAGAAAAAATGGGGGCATGTGTCAGCGGAGCGCGTTTTGTCCGGCCCTGGCTTGGTCAACCTTCATGCCGCATTGTCGGAAATGGCGGGACAGGCGCCAGGCTTGCAACGGCCGCAAGACATTGGTGAACTGGCGTTTCAACACCATCAGCCCGCCGCATTGCAGGCATTTGAATTGTTCGCAGGCTGGTTGGGAAGTGTGGCCGCTGACCTGGCTCTGACACTGGGCGCCCAGGGGGGTGTCTACATTGGCGGCGGGATCGTCCCACGCTACCGTGCTTGGTTGGCGACTTCGGCCTTCAGGGCCCGGTTTGAAAGCAAGGGCCGCTTCTCCGATTACCTGAAAAAGATTCCTGTGTATGTGATTCATGCTGAGACGCCCCCTGCATTGAAGGGTGCGCGCCGTGTCTTGACGAAGGATTTTTAATGCCGACACCCTCTACTTTTGACTTGACGGGAACACAAGCCTCAACCCCTCAGAGCGGCGAATACTATTTGGCGCTGAGTGCGGGGACTTCGCCCGTATTGGCGAAGGCCGCCAACAGCAGTTTGTCGATGGTTCAGTTTGATGTGTCCTCTGACGCGGACAGCAACCCGTTGACCTATGCCGTAGCAGGCAAATTATTGGGAAATGTCGCTGGCGTGGCCCTCAGTTCAACGGGCGTGCTGACCTTGGTGGAGTCTCAGGCCAACACCCCCGGGCCGGAGTCTTGGCAGGCCGTGTTCGCTTTGAAGCAGACTTACGATTTGGTGGCGGACGGGACGGACGCCGATACCTTACCAGATGGCTTCAACTATCAAGATGAATTGGGCCATACCGTTGCAGTGAAGCTCAATTGGTTCGGCGCACGCGTTTTCGACGGCGCCATTGCCAGCTTTTACGCCACGGTGAACCAAGCGACCGCGCAATCGGCTGGCACAGAGTTTTTCGGCCGTGTGCTCGACCTCAATGGTGACGGCATTGCAGACCAGCTGGTCTCCACTTTGGGGGCGCGCAGCATGGTGGCCAACATTGTGGGCGTGTCCAGCCTTTCATGGCGCATGGAGTCTTCTCAAACAGCCGCTGGGCGGGTTCAAACCAACAGCGCGGGCCAGGTCTCGGGTTTTTATTTTTCCTTCGCGGATTACGGGCGCACGGAAGCCTGGCAACTCAGCACCCTGGGCACGAGCACGGGTTCGCCTGAGACGGGTGAGCTTTATTTGAAGCTGGGGGTTGCTGCCACGGGTTCGGGGGGCATTGTCACGGCCAGCAGCAGTTTGTTTCCTCTGGTGAGCTTCGATGTCCTGGCGGACACCGACAACAATGTCGCCACCTATGCCTTGAAGGGGAAATTGCTCAACAGCGCTGGGCAAGCGCAAACGGCCAAGGGCAGCCTGACGTTCACAGACACCGCCTCCGACAGTGCAGGCCCTGAGGCTTGGGCTGCCAATTTTTTGGTGAAAGAGTCGGTGTCGCTGATCCCCGACGGCAGCGACAGCGGGGCCTTGGAGGATGGCTTCTTGTACACAGACTCGTTGGGGCACGCAGTGTCTGTTCCCTTCGTCTGGAACGCTTCGGCTGACAGCAATGGCGTGCTGGCCAACTTCAGCGCGACCATCAATCAACTCACGGCAGCCGATGCTGGCTTGGCGCTCACAGGAAAGTTGTTGGACACCGATGGCAATGGCACGCCTGACCAGATGAATTTGAATGTCGGCAGTCAAGCCATCAAGGGAACGCTGCAAAAGTCAGCCGATGCATGGCAGGTTTATTACCAACTCGAGATGACCGGTCGAACCTCCGTGGATGGCACCGGCAATGTCACGGGCCTGTATTTCAACCCTTCCAACCTCTCGTATGGCAACAGCTACCCCGCATTGCCCGCAGGATTCGACCTGAAAGTCCGGCCCTTGTTTTGGAAGGGGTGGAACGCCAACGGCGCTCAGTCTATCAACGGCATCAGCCTCACGGAGGGGGGCGTGACAGCCTCAAGCCTTGCCAATGGCGTCCTCTCACTGACAGGTGTCGAGGACACAGATGGCGTGGCGGGTGATGGTGTTTTTCAAATTTCTCCCAATGCCAGTGCACCTGCCAATGCCAAGAGCGCTGTCACCCTGACGGACGTGTTGTCTGCACTCAAAATCTACCTCGGCAAGTCGCTTCCTGACAGTTACGCCTCGCCCTTCAACTACATCGCAGCCGACTTTGACCAGTCCGGCTCTGTCACTTTGACCGATGTTCTTCAAATGCTGAAGTATTACCTGGGTAAAAGCACCACCAATGCGCCTGAATGGGTTTTTGTCAATGCCGCTGACCTGCAAGGTTCAGGTGCGACGGCCACTTTGCAAAGTGCCACAGCAGGGGCCAATGTCTCGAAAGCTTTGACAGTCGCTAAGGCTGTCGAGCATGATTTTTCAGCCGATGGTGCCGAACTTCAACTCATTGGTGTCTTGCGGGGCGATGTGGATGGCAGTTGGTCCAGCACATAGAGCTGATGGGGGCACAAGCTTCAACGGCCAGCGATGCCATAGATCAGCATCAGGGCCGTTCCGCCGAACAAAGCAAGCGCAGGGCGCCGCCGCGAACCCACGACCATGACCAGCAAACTGACCGCACAAAATCCCAGGCGCCAACCCACTGGCACTGTGCCCAGGGGGCCTACCGGCATCAGCACCATCCTCACGACAAGCGCTGCCACCAAGGCATAAGTCACCGCTGACAGCCAACGGAAAAACTCGCTGTCCTGGTTGATCTTGTCTGACGCCATCACACCCAAGGCGCGGCAGGCATAAGTCCCCGTCGCTGCAATGGCCAGAGCGCTCCAGGTTTGAAGAGGGGAAAGCTCCATACTCATGAGGCGCTTTCCGCGCGTTGCCGCCAGAAGCGGTCCACCAGGTAAGCCGCCGTGCCAGCGACCAGCCCTGACATCAGCAAGCTCGAGTCGCGATCCCATTCATAAAAGAAAGGGCACACCAACCCGCCGCCCACAATGGCACCGCGGAACAGCCAAGGCCGCACATCGGTGAAGGTCAGCAGAAAAAACAAGGGATTGATGAACACCAAGGCCAGCGTCACCGCCATGGGCACTTGACCGGCCAGCATAAAACCCAAGGCCGTACCCGGCACGGCAATCAGCCAGCATGGCAGGCCCAGTCCTGTGAAATAAGGCAAGCGGTATGTCGGTGCCATGTTGGGGAACTCGCGCATCGAAACTGCCCAGGCTGTCATGGCCAGCAACTGCACGCGTGCATACAAGCTGCGGTTGCGATCTTTGGCGTCGAGTTGGGGGAAGAGGGTCACCACCATGGTGAGAAAGCGCGAGGAGGTCAGCGTGACCGCGAGGCCAGCGGTCAGCGGGGCCGCGCCCGTGCTGAGCATCTCCAACAAAACGACTTGGCCGGGGAGTGCAAACACCAGCAGGCTGGTCAGCATGGCCAGCCAGACACTGAATCCCAATGTGTTGGCCATGGCGCCAAAGCCGATCATGCCGGCGAACAAGACCCAAATGGGGGCACCCATGGCTTGCTGGAGGCCAGCACGAAACGCCTCTTGCCGACTTTGAAAGTCTGCGGGCATCAATGCTCGCAAACCATGTGCATCATCTTCTCAGCCACCGAATCCTTGACCACGGGATGCCATTCACCGCCTTTGAGGCTTTTGAAAATGGTTTTCCCCTCGGCCATGTTGTCGTCATGCGATGTGAACACCACCGTGCGGCGTTTGTGGCCTTTGCAATCGAATTCCATCAGCACCTGGTTGGACAAGGTGCCCGTTTTGCTGCGTTTTTTTAAATCGGTCAATTGCCAAATGGTGGCGAATTGCGCATTTTTTTGCAGGCGATCAAAGTCGATGTAAATGGTGGCGCGGTCGTTTTCATCGAGCTTGGTCCATTCGGCCTTGGCAAGCAAGGGGAAGCACAAGCCCGCGCAGAGAACAGGGGCCACAAGGAGAGAGGTCAAACGCTTCATGACAAATTAACCGGGATGACGGGACAAATGGTCTGCAATGGCTCGGTAAGAGGGCTGTGACACCGAGTCGTTCATGGCGTTGCCCGCATGGCGGTGCGAGGCATGGCGTGCGATCACCACTTGCGCCACCGGGTCGACCCAGATGGCCTGACCGTGCACGCCGCGCGCACTGAAGCAGCGGTGGGGGTCGCCTGAGACCCACCACATGGCACGGTAAGAAAAGCCGGGCAGGGTGGTGTAGCCCGCTGGTACAAATTTGGCGGGGTCGCTGCCTTGGCGAATGGTTTCCACCACCGCAGCGGGCACGATTTGGCGGCCATTGAAAAAGCCATCCTGGGCCAGCATTTGGCCAAAGCGCGCCAGGTCGCGGGTGCAGGTCAGCAAGCCGCCGCCGCCAAAGGCGTTGCCGCATTGGTCGATCTGAATGAGGGCGTCTTGTTGCATGCCCATGGGTTGCCAGAACACTTCGGACAACATTTGGGGCAAGGCCTGTTGCAAGACGGTTTGCAACACCCAAGCCAGCATGTCGGTGTTGATGGTCCTGTAGGCAAAGGCCACACCATGTGTGCCTTGGGCCTTCAACTCGGCCAAGTAGTCGTACAGGCCGCCTGAATAGGCTGTGTCTTCGGCCCTCAGCGGCAACACGCCGGCGGCGCGCAAATACTGCCAGATGCCCGAGTTGGGGTCGGTGTAAATTTCGTCGTAGGCCATGTCGGTGGTCATGTCCATGACCTGTCCAAGGGTTGCGCTACCAAACCCAGTGCCCTTGAGCGCGTGCAAGTAATGGCTGATGAGCTTGTCTTCTTGCAAGTGGCCGTCGTACACGGCTTTCAATGCCAACAAGCCGACAAAGGACTTCGTGACGGACATGCAGGCATGCGTGCCATGGGCATGCATGACGCCGGCATAACGCTCGTGAACCACTTGCCCTTTGTGCAGCACCAGCAGGCCATCGGTGTAGTTGGCATCGAAGGCATCGCCCCAGGTCAGGGGTTCATCGCGCTGGGTGTTGAAACGCACCGCGTCCAGATCGGAGCGCAAGGCTTGCGGCAGCGCGCTGATGGGGCCCGCGCCGCGCTGAATGACCGCGACCGGGCCGAGCTGGTGGGTGTGGCTGACGGCCCACCGCAGCTGAGGCCATGAAAAGTGGTGTCCCAATGCCCGAGAAATCCTGCGCTCTGGCGGCGGGGGAAAACCTTGCATCCAGCCCAGCTTTTCAGGATCGCTGGCGCGTGCATCTTGTATGCATTCGTCGGCAAAGGGCGCATTGGGCGGCGGGACGGCTTTCATGGAAATCCTTGTTCTGCGTCAACAACAGAATATTAACTGCTCTTGGGGGCTTGCGCCTGAGGAACCACCCCGGCGACAAAGCCATAGGAGGTGCCCTATGATGCGCGCTGACAGCATGGAGGCCGTGATGGAAAACTTGGATGTGATGGTGTTGCGCAGTTTGCGGGATTGGCGACTGGCTGGGCGCCGTGCCTTGCTGGCGACGGTGATCCGCACCTGGGGATCCTCGCCACGGCCGGTGGGCTCCATCATGGCGCTTTGCGAAGACGGTGCTGTTGTGGGGTCTGTGTCGGGAGGCTGTATCGAAGACGACCTGATCTACCGCTTCACCAAGGCCTACGCCAGTGCCAACGTGCCAGCATCCCAGGAAGCCGGCAGCGCTGAAGAGCCCAAGCACATTCCCAGTGGCCCGCCGCAGCGGGTGAAGTATGGCGTGACGGCCGACGAGGCCCACCGCTTTGGCTTGCCCTGTGGCGGCACCCTGGAGTTGCTGTTGGAGTTCGATCCGGATCCACAGGCCCTGGCCGAGTTGGTCATGGCGCTGGAGCGCGGCGAGCTGGTTCAGCGTGAGGTTCGTTTGTCTGACGGCCAGGTTACCCAAACGCAAGCTCAAACGCCGCAGGCGCTCGCCGTGCAAGAACACAGCCTGATCAACACCTTTGGCCCCGAGTACCGCATGTTGTTGATCGGTGCGGGCCAGCTCTCTGAGTATTTGGCCACCATGGCGCTGTTCAATGGTTTTGCCGTGACTGTTTGCGACCCACGCCCGGAATACAGTGGGGCTTGGTCGGTGGCAGGGGTCACGGTGACGCGCGAAATGCCGGATGATGTGGTGCAGTCTTTCCGCCCCGACCAGCGCAGCTGTGTGGTGGCCCTGACCCACGATCCCAAGCTGGACGATTTGGCGCTGCTGGAAGCCCTGAACACCGCTGCCTTTTATGTGGGCGCCATTGGCTCACGCCGCAACAACGAAGCGCGCCGTGCGCGCATGATCGAGCATTTCGAGCAGACCGAGGCGTCCTTGGCGCGACTGCGTGGTCCCATCGGCATTTACATCGGCAGCAAGATGCCCTCGGAAATTGCGGTGAGCATCATGGCGGAAATTCTGGCAGTCAAAAACGATGTGCCCTTGCCACGCGAAATGGATGTGGCCCATGCCAAAAACGATTTGGCGGTGATGCACAACGACCCCGGCGTCATGGTCTGCTCGACCTCGCGCTGAGTCGAGGCTTCAGGCGGCAGGCATCTGGCGCAGGAAAAGCGCCACGGTTTTAAGGCCCAACACTGTCAGCAACAGCGAGCCCAGCAGGTGCAGGCTCGCGGTCATCAGGGCCAGCCCATAGCGTGCCTGCATCAGCATGCTGACCACTTCGGCGCTGAACGAGGAGAAGGTGGTCAAGGCCCCCAAAAAGCCCGTGACCAAGGCCAGACGCCACAGGGGGTCGAGTTGCGGCAAGGCCTGAAACACGCCCACGCACACGCCCACCAGGTAGCCCCCGATCAGGTTGGCGGCCAAGGTGCCCCAAGGCAACACGCCCTGCGTGTTCCACAGCAGCCCCAATTGCCAGCGCAGCAAGGCACCCAGGCAGGCACCGATGCAAATGGCCAGAACGGGCATCATCTTATTTGTCCACGCCCATGACCGCATCGGGCAGGTAGGTCACGATGCTTGGGAACAAGGTGATCAGCGCAATGCAGACCACCAGGCAAAGAAAAAATGGCACCGCGGCTTTGGCAATGGTGTTGCTGTCTTTGCCGGTCATGTTTTGCAGCACAAACAAATTGAAGCCCACAGGGGGCGTGACTTCCGCGATTTCCACCAGCAGCACGATGAAAATGCCAAACCAGATCAGGTCAAAGCCGGCCTTCTGGATCATGGGCAGCACCACGGCGCTGGTCAGCACAATCATGCTGATGCCGTCCAGGGCGGTGCCCAGAATCAGGTAGATCACCGTCAGCACGCCAATCAGGGCCAAGGGCGACAGGTTCATGGCGCTGACCCATTCGGCCAACTCACGCG
>JACCDW010041869.1_pt1 | contig 13118 bp, 21 predicted proteins | sample 7449781 | NCBI WGS metagenome assembly JACCDW01 (sample SAMN15323449, study PRJNA562643) | freshwater metagenome | isolation source: river surface water | place: USA:Blue River Watershed | collected 2017-08-18 | reverse complement strand
TCTGATGAATTCTTAGGACAAGGTGCAAGTGTGGAGGAAATTGCAGAAGCAGTTAAAAAGCGTTTCCCCACACATATTTTTGTAACAGAAGACACTTTGCAGTACATGCGCGGACCAGAGTGGAAACTTCGCCCAATCGATGAATTAGCCAAGGAAGGGCTGGACAATGGAAAACTCTCAAGCTAGTGTTGAACAATTAATTGAAATATTCGACAAAGCATTAACCAGCGACGACGAACGTGTAGTCAATGCATTACGTAGTCTAATGATGATTACGTTGCTAACAGACCCTGACAAAGAAAAGCGTAAAATCGGACCTTTGCAGGAAGTACTTGACGATGTGTCAAGGATACATCAACGTATGCGCGGTTTGGAAGAAGAAATCGTCAGGCTTAAAAACCGAGACGATTTTAGGTCGCGCGGTTGGCGGTACGATGAAAACCCATGGGATCCAAAGGTGGCAGGTTATGGCCGTGATTCGATTTACGGAGCTGTTCCAGGTATTGACCCGCACAATGCAAGCAATCTGCTTAAAGCAATAAATTCACCAAAGATTGACAAAAAACCCAAATTTTAGTATAATACATACTATGACAATGCACTTATGCCACCCCAGCCTCAGTTTATCCGGCAAGAAAAAGGGTAAACAAAAGTTTAAATCTGCTGAAGCCAAACGTGCTTACGAGCAGTTAGCCGCAGACTGGAATAAACTCAAGCAATCACATGGCGCCGAGCTTGAAGCTAAAAAGAGCAAACGTGCCATGGCCGCTGAGCCTTTAACTTATAAACTGTCAACTCCAGCTGGTAGGGATACAGGTCCACGTATCCCAAGTTTGAACACAGGTGCCGCTGTTGCAACAATGGCCGCACCAAAAGTCTACACAGGATCGGCGGTTCTTGGAATTTCGACGTTACATAAGAGCAATGCAGTGCCTGTGTTTTCGAAAGAAGAAGCTGTTGAAATCAGCAAAATGCGCCGTGGCTAATTATTATTGTGAAGTAATTGTAGAGCATAGTGTATACCCTCCTGGTGTATATACGTTTGAGGTTAACCCAAAGATTGGCATGATACACCGATGGAAATTATTTCAAGTATCTCATTCAGTGTGGAAAGAAACCGAAGATGGCGTATTCTGTGTAAAGGATAAAATCACCGGTAGCAACCTCCCAAAGCAACTCACCCAAGACGATTTGAAAAAATTTGTGTGGACTAAACTTCGGGCACAGGAAGTGACAATAAATGTATAATTTTTATGGCGTAAAAGGCAACGAAGCGTGGCACTTTAAATCTGGACTAGGGCCAGGCAATTTACGTTGGTTTGTGCCCAAGTTATTCGAAGAGTCTGACAAGGTGTGGTGCCAGGGCCCACAAGGTGGCGTTCGTTTTGTTTACTATAATTGGGCATTATATTCTGATGCTTTTAGAAAGTACGGATACATTACTAAAGACCCTGAAGCAATGAAAGAGTTCGCTTGGATTAAATTAAAAGCGAAAGATTTGAATTAAATATACTTTTAAAGGAGAAAGACCCCAAGTGGCAAAAGAAGAAGGTATGAAAATGAACGGCAAGGTTATCGAAGTATTGGGTAACGCTATGTTCAGAGTTAAACTAGAAAACACAGAGCATTTAGTAACTGCATATATCGGCGGTAAAATGCGTAAATTCGATATTAAAATTATCGCAGGCGATAAAGTCCAATTGGAAATGAGCCCATACGATATGACTAAAGGTAGAATTACATACAGAACACAATAAATACTGTATGTCAGAAATTCGCAATTTAATCAACTTAGTAGAAGCAAAAGGCAAACAAGACTTAGTACTTGAAAAACTGCCTTACAGCAGAAGTGCATTAGCTCCAGTAATGAGCAAAAGCACAGTTGATTATCACTATAGCGAACTAGCAAAAGGATACGTTGATAAATTCAACAAAGGCGAAGGCGACAGCACTTTTAACGAAGCTGGCGCCTATTTGCACAATATATTCTTCCCACAACTAATGGCGCCAAAAACCAACAACAAACCCGTTGGTGCTAGCAAAAGCCTAATTGACCGTAAGTTCGGCAGCTTTGAAAAGTTTAAAGAAGAGTTTAAAGAAGAAGCAATGAAAATCCAAGGGTCGGGTTGGATTTATCTAAGCCGCTCGGGTGAAATTAAAACTATCAAAAACCACCAAAAACGCACAGACATAGCCCTACTAGTAGACTGGTGGGAGCATGCATTTAACAGAGATTATGGGGCAAATAAGGCCAAGTACTTGGATAACTTATGGCGCATAATTGACTGGAACAAAGTAAACATCCGCATTTACTCAGGCAAATAAACTAGTAGACCAAATAGTTTAAACCCGATAAATAACTTAAACGGGTTATTTTTAAACTATGGCTATTACAACAATCAATGTAGGGACTAATCCCAATGATGGAACAGGCGACAGTCTTCGCACCAGTTTCACAATTTGTAACAACAACTTCAGCTATCTCGAAAGTATTATTTCGGGTAACGGCATCGTATCTGCAAATAGCTTGATTATTAGTGGTAACGTACTGCTAGGCGAATCTCTTAGCTTTACACCTCCGGGAGCTGCGTTACAATACGGCGGCACAGCTAACAGCTATGTACAAATGGTTATTCAGAACAAGAGCTCATTGACTAATGCTAGCTCGGATTATGTAGCAACAGCAGATAACGGCGACGACGCAAATTATTTCATTGACATGGGTATTGCTAGCAGCACGTACTATTATGCTGGTTACGATGCTATTCTTCCAAACGATGGTTACTTGATTGTCAACGGCGGCAATTTATTGCTTAACCCAGGTACCCCAAACGGGTCAGTTAAATTTGTTGTTGGTGGGTCTGAGGTACCAGATATTGTTGGGCAAATTAGCAATACCGCAGTTACATTTAATCACACAACTATAAGCACAAGTACAACATCAGGGGCTTTGCAACTTGCTGGCGGTGCGGGCATAGCAGGTAACGTGTTTGTTGGTTCTGCTTTAAATGCCGAAGGCGGCGCAGTAATATCAGGTACATTTAGTGGAGCATATACTAGTGGCATTATACTAGATAATGAATCTGGCAACGGCCGCGTCAGCTTAGGTGCTAACACAGGCTTGATTGTATATAACAACGGATTAGCCGACACTCGACTATTAGCTATCTCGAATGCAGGCGATGTTTCTATAACATCAAATACACCTGCTACTACCACTACATCCGGTGCGCTTGTTGTTACAGGTGGACTAGGAGTAGGCGGTAATGTTCATATCGGCGGTAATATAGCACTATTACATGGAAATGCTGCTATTTCTGGTCCAGGCTTAAGTTTGATCCCAACCGCATTAAGTTTAGCGAATATTAGAACTATGTCGTATGCTGGTTCGACTTTACTGGGAACTAATACTACAGCAATATCTGCTAATATCTCGCCGGGCTTTGCTAGTAAGGTTGCGTTAGATGTAAACGCTAATATTACCATTACGTATAACACCATTTCGCCTGGATACGAAAAAACATTTTTTATTAGAAACGTAGACAGTGTTGCAACTGCTAACATTATTTTACCAAATGCTAATAATAACAAAGGATCTACCGTAGTTCCTGTTGGGCCTAGTGTTACAGCTACAGTAAACATGATTGCTGCTGATAGCACAGCAGCAAACGTTATGGTAACTATTATTAATAACTAATATGTCATCACCAATTTGGCTTACTCCTGCAGGACTCTTAAGTAGCATACCAGAATCGGTATACTACGAATTTCAACTTGATGCTTATAACCAAGCAGGTGGAGCGTTATCGTATCGTGTTATCGCAGGTTCTTTGCCTTCGGGTTTGACTGTTAGTGTGTCGGGTCTTATTAGCGGAATCCCGAACGCAGTATCCGAGATAACATCTTATACATTTACTATAAGAGCAACTAATAATCAAAACAAAATAGCAGATCGAACATTTAAAATTATGATAGGAGGGTTAGTGGCTCCTATCATTACTCCGGAATCTGGAAGTTTAGGTAGCTTCTTAGACGGCGATTTTGTAGATTTGCAAATTTCATCAATAGAACCTGCTGGTAGTTTAACTCCAGTGTTCTCGTTAGTGTCTGGAGAATTGCCAAACGGTTTAACGCTTACAGATTCTGGCAGACTGTACGGATACTTAACACCAACTAAAGTTAATAGTACAATTACATCCTTGGCAGGCTTTGACGGTGCATTCTACGATCAATATCCGTTTGACAGGGATCGCAGTACAAACATCAGCAGAAATTATCAATTCTCAATTAAAGTAGACGACGGTGCAAAAATAGACATTAATAATTTTACCATGTTTGTTTATGCACGAACAAACTTAACGGCAGATAATTATATTTCCCCTACTGACCCTAGCAGAAGTGCAAATAGCAATATAATCAGCGCTGATAGTATTATTTTAACAGCAGACATTGACAAATATTACAATCCTATTTTACTAACAGAAGAGGGTATAGTTGCCAACGTCAGACAAAACACACTATTCCAGTTTAAGTTTGATGCATCGGACTTTGATAATAGTCCATTGACTTTTAACGCAAACGCAAATTTATTGCCAACGGGGTTAACATTAAACTCGATGTCTGGGTGGATATCTGGGGTAGTCCCGTACGGCCCACTAGGCAGCGTTACATATCCGTTTAGTGTCAATGTGTCTAAAGAAGTCAACGGCATTACATATACTAGCGAAACTAAAAACTATAGCATCAAGATTTTAGGTCAAATTGATGACACTGTAAATTGGATAACACCTTCAAACTTAGGGACGATTTACAACGGTGATATTAGTAGTTTTCAAATCGAAGCAAGTACTCCTAGCAATAGAATATTAAATTATAGACTAGTCGCTGCTAGCACAGGTGCAATGCCAATTGGTCTGAGTTTGCTAACTAGCGGGTTAATCAGCGGTCGCACCAGTTTCCAACTCGACAGCGCAGAGCAAGAATATTCGTTTACTGTTGCTGCGTACGATATCGACAACTTAGTCTACGATGAAAAAACTTTTACTATCACAGTAATAAAACGAGACCAAGCTCCTTACGAAAACCTGTACATCCAAGCGTTGCCTAATAGAACTCAGCGTACCTACTTTGATAGTATTATTTCAAATACAGATATTTTCCCACCGACTTCAATTTATAGATTTGGGGACCCGTGGTTCGGCAAGAATACGTTGCGCAGAAGTTTGTTTATGACAGGGTTGAATCCTTTAGAAGTTACAGACTATGTAGCTGCTATGACAAGGAACCACTATTGGAAAACTTTAAACTTTGGTGAAATCAAGACAGCTCAGGCATTAGACGAAAACTTTAACGTTAAGTATGAAGTTGTTTATATTGAGTTGCTGGATCGCATGGTTAATAGCCAAGGCCTGGGTCCTAATATTTCCGTTGGCATACCACCAAACAGTACTGGTATTAGTACAATTTACCCTAACAGTTTCCCCAATATGGTTGAACGTATTGCTGCTGGAGTCGGATACGAAAATCGCAGTATCTTACCAGAGTGGATGACTAGCAGACAACCAAACGGAACAGTATTAGGCTTTACCCGAGCATTAGTGTTGTGTTACGCTAACCCTGGAAAAAGCGCAGAGATTGCCTATAGAGTAAAACAAGTAGAAGATCAGTTTAAATTAATTGACTTTACTATTGACAGATACGAATGGGATAGCATCTTGAGCGATAGTTGGGTTAAGACTGCTGTTAACGGCACAGGAAACATCACAGCTAACACTATTTCTAGTAATGTAACAGGTACAAGTACTACATTTGATACCCAGCTACAACCAAACGCTACTATCTTTGTAAGTAATGTTGAACTAGGCAATGTTGCTAATATATCCAGTGCTAACTTACTAACATTAACTGCAAATGCAACGAGCAATGTTACTGCTAACTCATTTACATACAATCATACATTCATCGTGAATAATTACACTACTGGGCCAGGAACTATATATGTAACTGCAAACAGTAACGTAGTAACTGGGTCGAATTCTACAGTGATTGGATTAGGAAACATTACAGGTACTGTTGGCAATACAGTTATTGTCGGAGACAGCAATACAAGATTTAGCTCAAACCTGAGAGTCGGCAAAACTATATACGTGTCAAACGTTGCAATCGGTGTGATTGCTGGTATATCAAGTCCTGCCGTACTTCGCTTAGAAGATCCGTTGCTTACTAGCGTTACAAATTCTCCATTTACAGTAACAGGAAATATTACTTCTTTCACTGAAGATTTACATATAGGCGATACTATAGTTGCAAACGGAACAGCAATCGGTACAGTAAAGACTATTACGAATGACTTTGAACTAATATTGACATCTAACGCTAACGTTACAGTAAGCAACGTGGGTTATAGTTACACTACCCGTGATCCATATACCATACCTGGCCAAGGGGATAAATATCTTAAATTCCCTAATATCAGAGTTATCACATCTGAGTTTACGACTCCGGAGTACTAAAATAAATGACAAGCAAAATTACATCGAATATAGACGGTACCTTTCCTGTTGCTGGACAAGATAACAGCACACAAGGGTTCCGTACTAACTTCACAAACACAAACGACAACTTTACTTACGCAGCACAAGAAATCACCGATTTACAAAATAAAGTTATTTTAAAAAGCGCTCTGACAGATCAAGAACTAGACAATAATATGTTTGGTACAGAGATTTTGAATCCCACTCTAAGAGGAGTAAGAGAAACTATATACGATTTTGGTACGGTGTCCGGGGCTGTTGGGTTAAATTTCCTAAACGCTAGTTATTTCACTATGACATTGGGCGGCAGCGTTGTTATAGGATTAAATAATTTTTCTACTACAGCTGGGTCAAACGTTAAAATAAGAGTGCAATTTAACGTTCCTAATGCAGGTTATACTGTAACATGGCCAGCAAGCGTTAACACAAATATAACTAGTATCGCAGGTGTTAGCGGCCAAACTATTACTTTTAGTAGCGCGGGTACGTATGTATTTGAATTGTTAACTAACGATGGCGGCACGAACTTTATTATTAATGATTTAAGTAGAGCAAGATCCGCAGTTCAAGGTGGATATTTTGCAGTTTTGGCTAATATCGGCAACGTATCAACGGCAGGTATTACTATGACGGTTGCGGCAGACGGAACAGCAAACGTAGTAGCAACTAACTTTATCGGTAATATTATTACTACAGGCGGAAATAGCGCAGTTTTTGTTGGCAATGTAACAGCTAATAATTTTATTGCAAGTAATGCTATTGTTGGTACTCTTGCTACTCCCTTGCAACCAAACGTAACTTTGCTTGGTACACTAAGTTCAGTGAGCGTTACAGGTAACGCTAACGTCGGTAATATCACAGTATCTGGATTAACTGACATGTGTGGCGGTGATGCTTATGGTATTCAATTCGAAGAAGCAACTAACACTGGTACTACACAAATTTTAAGTAATGTGGGTATATGTATTGTTAATCCGGTTTCGTCTACCATTGCAGCACACACTGTTGTTATGCCCCAAACACCGTACAACGGTCAAGCTATTAGAATTGGTTTTGCCAACACTATTACTACTTTAACACACTCGGGCTCCGGCACTGATACTATATACGCTGGGTTAACTACAGCAACAACCGCATCAGGCGGAACTTGGGTTTACGTTAAAAATGCAGCAACAAACAGCGGAAACGGTGCTTGGTACAAGATTGGTTAATTACTAACCAAATAATTTGACTCCTAGTATTCAGTAGTTTATAATTACTGAACTAGGAGTTTTTCATGACTAATCAAATTGATTTAAACAAATATACAAAATTCGTTGCTGCCGTTACTAGTAAAGAATCCAATAACTATGACCACTTACATCAGCGATTGGTTGACCTTAGTAACACTTCAAATGTTAATGTTAGTTTGTTAATGACTGCGGCTATTGGTATGGCTGCTGAAGGCGGAGAGTTTGCTGAATTGCCTAAGAAGATTTTCTTCCAAGGTAAACCGCTTACAGATGCAGAAATCTTTCATATGAAGCGCGAACTGGGCGATATTTTTTGGTATTGGACTAATGCTTGCCGTGCATTAAATCTAGACCCTAACGATGTTATCCAAGAAAACGTAAATAAGTTAGAAAGCCGTTATCCAGGTGGCAGCTTTGATGCGCACTACAGCGAAAATCGTAAAGACGGCGATTTGTAAACGGAAAATCACATGCACCCATTAACACCTAACTTAACTGAATTAAAAGACGATGAGCTACAGCGCAAGTGTGCCGAATTGTCAAATAAACTTAACATGGCTTACCGATTCGGACAAGCAGAGTTAGTGGGGCAGATCCAAATGATCCTTGACGACTACAACGCCGAGATGATGCGCAGACAGCAAAAGATGCTTGAAGAAGTCATGTCCAGGGATAACAAGTTTAAAGATATCATTGACATCAAATGAAATACGATACTTACGGCAGGTGTTACACAGATACTGTGGAGTTGTGCGATTTATTGTACAAGAACCCTTCCTTGAATTTATCATTGTTTAATGTTGCAGACCCTGCACAGTATAATACCAGCGTACAACATTTTTACGTAGACTTTGATAAGTTGTCTCAATACCTTCCGTTAGATGTTCCTGTAGATGAATTTCATTCAGATATGCAGAACAACTGGCACATGCCCGAATCGTATAAAACGCTGGATATTGCAAAGTGGTTAATGGATCAATGCAAAACTGATGCAGAATTGCAAAGGGTAGGAGAAGAACTGCTATTGTTCCAAGAGCGTAACTTATTTCCGTTGTTATGTTTCATGAAATATCTAGTAGATACACTGCGTAAGCATAATATTGTTTGGGGTGTTGGCCGCGGATCTAGTGTTGCTAGTTATTGCTTATACCTTCTAGGAGTACATAAGATTAACAGTATGTACTATGATTTGGACATTGCAGAATTCCTTAAATAATATAATAAGGAGCTAATAATGGCTAAGAATGTATACAGAACAGCAGCGGGTCAGCATGTTAATGTGGACACTATGCGATTGGTTAACGAAGGCGTGGTTGCAGTGGGCAATATGTCAGTTAACGCCAGAGGCGACCAAGTTGCGCCTGATGGATCTATAATTAAAACAAGGAACGAACTTATGAAAGAACACTACAGTAGGAACCTTCAGCCTGTTGTAAAATACAACCCAAATAAAAAACGAGGACAGGCGCCCGAGCCAGCAGTCCCAGACTTATCTGCATTGCCGCCAACCGAGCCGCCAGAGCCACCAGCACCAGTTACGCTGCGTTCACGATTGGCAGACAGTGTAGCTATCGACTTGGTTGAAACACCACCTGTACTTAACACAAAAAACCTAACAAGAATTTAAACATATGGCAATTGAAAATCCGTTCGATCAAAAAATCGGTTATAAATTCCGAAACAAAATCAAAAAAATTGTCCCAATTCATAATCACGTTATTGTAACTGAAATGAACTTTGGGCAGCGTAAACTGAGTAGCGGAGTTATTTTAATGGGCGATGACGGTAAGACCGATGGTATCCGTCCTCGTTGGTGTAAAGTATACGCTGTGGGCCCAGACCAAAAAGATGTTGTACCTGGACAATGGGTATTAATGGAACATGGTCGTTGGACTCGTGGAGTTGAAGTCGAGCTTGACGGCGAACCCATGACACTTCGTCGAATTGACCCAGCTGCTATGATTATGACTAGCAACACAGAACCAGATGCAGACGACATGGTTTCGACTGCGGTATATGGTGAGCGCAAGGAACGTATTAACTGGGCAGAACAATAATGGCAGAAGTATACGTAGGTAATTATGTCGACGTTGATCTCGACGATTTCGACACCGACGACTTAATTGAAGAACTAGAAAAGCGTGGCAAAGGTTTAGAAGTTGCTAGTCAAACTGGCACAGAACTCGTCACACAAATTTGGTTAAAGCGCCGCAACGGTAAAGATTATCAACAAGAACTCGATAAATTAATCTATCAAGTAACTGGACATATAGTATGATGCCTTACACCAAGAGTCCGTTTAAAACGCCGGAAGAAGCTCGAGCGTTTTTAAAAAAACTTGGCTTGCTGAAAACGACAAGAATCCTTAAAGGCGAAGAACGAAAGCAAGTTGAAACTATGTTGCGATTACTTCCGCCGCCAGAGTCAAGCAACAACCAACGTTTCTGGACAGACGAGTGGGTTGTAGGAGACAAAACATATCAACACACCACGGGCGAAGGTGTTGACGAATTAGCGGAAATTACAGAAGATGATATTTAACAAAATCAAACAATTAAAAGACGAAGGCAAGAAAATTGGCATTACGTTCTCGACTTTTGACATGCTACATGCTGGTCACATTGCTATGCTCTCCGAAGCAAAGTCACATTGCGACTATCTTATCTGTGGTTTACAAACCGACCCTACTATTGATAGGCCAGATACGAAAAACAAACCCGTCCAAAGTATCGTGGAAAGACAAATCCAATTGGCGGCGTGTCGTTACGTTGACGAAGTTGTTGTTTATCAAACAGAACAAGACTTGCGTGACCTTATCCTTATCCTCCCTTTGGATGTACGAATTTTAGGCGTTGAATATCAAAACGTAGACTTCACTGGACGCAAAGAAGGCGGTGACAAAAACATCAATCATATCTTTAATAGCAGAGACCATTCGTTTAGTAGCAGCGGGTTACGTAAACGTGTAGCAGAAGCAGAAGCCAAAAAGAAAGTTTAATATGTTCGAACCAGTTGAAAAACGTCAGTGTTACTGCTATAATTGTAACAAGGAACGTAAAACGGAATCGGGATGGCCGTGGACATCGACTCATATGATTCTTTGTCCACAATGCGGCAACAAACGCTGCCCAAAAGCAACGGACCATAACAACCAGTGTACAAACTCAAACGAACCAGGTCAACCAGGAAGTAGATATTAATGATCGACTACTACGAAGCACTCAAAGAAATGCACAAAGGTAATGTTGTCCGATATGTCGGTACAGTAAACGGCAACGTAATGAGCAACAACGGTGCCAGTTTCTGCATGTGTCGTGGTTGTATCTTCCTATTTGACAATGGTGTAATCAAATGGAACAAATTAGGCTATATGGTCTATGATCCAGATTTTAGATACGAACTAACTGGTGAACGGGTAGACACTAGAGCATGGAAACCAGAACAGAACAAAGATAGAAAAGAAATTAAATCAAAATTAGGTTACAGTAGAATAGGATTAAAAAACGTATGAAAGAACTTTGGACAGAGGCGTATCGCCCAAAAACAATCGACGGTTATGTCTTTACAGATGTTAGCGTTAAAGAACAAGTTGAAGATTGGATCAAAGAGGGCGCATGTCCACATCTGTTGTTACACGGCCCAGCTGGTACTGGTAAAACAACACTAGCCAAGATCTTAGTTAATCAATTGGGCATCGACGACTACGACTTTTTGCAAGTTAACGCAAGTCGAGATAACGGCGTTGACTTTTTGAAAACTAAAATCGAAGGCTTTGTTAGCACATTGCCATTCGGACATTTGAAGATTGTACTGTTAGACGAAGCAGATTACTTAAGTCCAAACGCACAAGGTTTGTTGCGTGGTTTAATGGAACAGTATCAAGCACAAGCACGTTTCATTTTAACGTGTAACATGGTGCATAAGATTATTACTCCTTTGAAGTCTCGTTGTGCAGAGTTGCATATTAACAAAACAGACCAAACAGAGTTTACTGCTCGTGCCGCTACGGTATTAGTCGAAGAAGGCATTCAATTTGACTTGGATACGTTGGATAGCTATTGCAAAGCAACTTACCCAGACTTGCGCAAATGTTTGAATTTATTGCAAAGTAACAGCAATACCGGCTCCTTAACTAATCCAAAAGAGTCCGATTCAGGTACAGCAGACTACAAATTGGCTATGGTTGAGTTGTTTAAAGCTCGTCGAATTAAAGAAGCACGTAAGTTATTGTGTGAACAAGCTCGCCCAGAAGAAATGGATGACGTATTCCGCTGGATGTATGATAACTTGGACTTGTGGAGCAAAACAGACGAAGGACAAGACGAAGCAATTCTTATTATCCGCAAAGGGCTCGTTAACCACAGCTTGGTAGCAGATCCGGAAATTAACTTATCAGCAACTATTACTGAACTAGCACAAATCACAGCATGAAACATAAAGACATCTATCTAGTGGCGTACTACAGTGCCCGCCCCAAAGATCCTAAGCGTACAAAAGAAGCAGGTTACATGAAGGATCCTGCAAATTTTGACTACGACGAATCCATAAATATTACTAAAGGTTTAAAGACTAGGGACGAGCTTAACGCCAGAGTTATTCTGAACTTATCGCAGCAAGCGGTGAAGAAGAATACATTCAATGACAATAAAGATTTCCCGACCTTGCTAGCACACTACCAAGAAGGGTATCCTAAATACATCAATCCCTTATTGGCTATGATTTATCCGGAGGTGAATGATGCTGTCGATGTACACAAAGAAGAAGAAAAAGAAGGAAGTTGATCCTAACGCACCTCCTCGTCCCACACTACTAGGACACGAGAAGGAAATGAAAACTTGGCGTGCTGAGTTTGCTAAAACTGCTCAACAAAACACAGAGCTAGCAATTACTGTTGCTACACTAGAGCGTAAAGTGAATAGATTGCAGGCTCAAGTGGATGCAATGACCAGTTTCATTAACAGACTTAGAAAATAATAAAAGGAGCTTTTGGCTCCTTTTATTTTGACGTTTAAATTTCTTTGTAAATTTTTAAAATTTCAACTACAGCAGGATGTCTTTGTATATCCTTGCCTGTCAATTCAACCCCATCTACATATTGAGCTCGCTTGTACTGCTCAACTAATGCCTTGAAGTCAAGTAATCCGTTGTCCGGGTCAGATCTATCAGCTTGCTTGGTGTCACCTGTGACTACCATCTTGCTTCCTTCGCCTAAACGTGTCAACAGCATTTTCATTTGATTTGGCGTGGCGTTCTGCATTTCGTCAGCGATAATCCACGAGTTCTTAAATGTCCGTCCACGCATGAATGCTAGGGGAGATATCTCAATCATTTGTTCATCTAGCATTCGGGCTAT
>JACCDW010923321.1_pt1 | contig 13119 bp, 17 predicted proteins | sample 7449781 | NCBI WGS metagenome assembly JACCDW01 (sample SAMN15323449, study PRJNA562643) | freshwater metagenome | isolation source: river surface water | place: USA:Blue River Watershed | collected 2017-08-18 | reverse complement strand
ATTAGCATCAATTTCAGCAATTTTATCTTTAATGTTCTTAATTGTATCAATCCAATATGTCCAAAAACTAAAAAATGATAAATGTGAATGTTCTAAAGATTTAACTCGTGAAATTATGTATTACTATTCATGGATTATGTTAGTATTATTCCTTATCTCATTAACATTTGTAATCTACATATTATATCGTTTATACTCATTAGATACTAAATCACAAGTAAAGACAACAAGGAAACTAAAGAAATAAATATTTATTATATATAATAGAATTATGTTAAACTTAATCAATATTATACTGATTGCAGTAATTTCTGTAATATTAGCACTGAATATATATCATATTATAAAACTTCAATATTCACAAGCGTTTATTCGTGATGAATTAGAGAAGAAAGTATTTGCAGTAATTCATAATATGGATTTAACAGACTTGAAAGAGTTTAATGATTTAGAACCAAATATGAAAGAGTTGTATAAAGAATATATTGCAGGTGCCATTCTCCCATTGATTATTCAACGATTTAATATTCTTCTAATGACTACAAATGAATACACAAATTTCAAAAATAACAAAGAGAGTTATAAAAAGAAAATGGATGAGTTCTTAATAGAGTTTAAGAAAGAACTTGAAAAGCTGTCTATTGAGTTTATTACAAATACACAAACTGATGCACAGATGAGAGCTAAAAGTATCATGTGATAACTTAATCGTTATAAAATTTGATTTTTATAAAATATATTTAAGGTTAGATTGAATAATCTAATATATATATTTCAGTTATCTTTTGAAACTGATGAAATGACAGCTAATACTTCACCTACTCCAAAGGTTTTAACTGTAGACAACACTGTTCAAAAGTCTACTGTTAAAGCTACCAAGGTATTGTTGGAAGTCTTGTCAAACCATGTTAAGAATCATACAAATGAAATTCTTGCAAGTATTTCAAAAGATTATAACATCAATATTGATGAACTTAAAGAAAAGTATGGTTCAAAACCTATAACGATTGATATTGGAAAAAACAAAAAGAACAAAGTTACTCATGGACCAGATGGTTTACCAATTGAGCCAAAGAAACGCGGAAGGAAAAAGAAACAACGTGAAGAACTTATTGAAACTGAAGAATATGAATTTGATGGAGTGAAATATCTTGTTGATAATGATAATAATGTTTATACATATAATATTGAACAACCTGTGTTTGTTGGAACTAAACTAATTGATGGAAGAATCAAGTTTAATCTGGATAGTGTTAAGTGAACTTATACACGTAATAAGGTTTCTTGATATTTCTTTTTTTTCTATGTGATACACTATCATTTAATATTATACTTGTGCTTATTAGCCTATAAATATCAAATGATACAATAATGTCTCCAGGTGATGCATTTTCATAATGTGACTTATGATATTTACATTTGCAACAAGAACCACATTTATGTTCATGACATCTTAGATTCTTTATATTTTTGAAACATTCCGTGCATTTTAGATTATATCCAAAACACTTTTCTATTTGTTTTTCTCCAAAATAATTATTAAAAACATTACTACATCTATTTCCTCTTAGTCTTCTCATAAGTGATATTTTCCAACCATCAATATCATTCTTATGAACCATACTATCTCCTAGCATATTTTTACATTGCTTACATACGAATATATTTAATGAATTCAAATGAATACAATCTTGTTTATCTGGTAATACATCATAGCTATCTTTTTGGGTTGTTATTGTCTTATTACAATATGCACAACCTTTTAAATTTCTATGCATCCACCAATACATATCATGCCATAACAGATTGTAAGGATTGCTTGAAATATTGAAGGTATAATAACATATATTCTTCCAAAAAATAGGTTTTGAATATCTATAAAATAAATCACTACTGGAAGACCATATTGCAACACATGTTTTAATATCATTGGTGCGTCTAAGGACATCCCAAAAGATAGCTTCTGGCAGATGAGACAACATCTGTTACTTTATTAAGTTATTTTTTTTCAAGTGTTTTGTAAAAAAATACAAAACTTGCAGTAGTCTTATAACTTATTCTTACACCATCAACCTACATATTATAGAGTTTAGCTTTTCAATTTCATCTAAATCTTTCTTCATTTGCTGTTCTTTGCTTTGGATACTCATCATATTCAAAGAGTTTATTAGGTTATTGCAATCTTGTTCCATATATGCATCATGATCATTATGTCTTTCAGTTATAATACTATCTAAATCATCAATCTCCTTATAGGATAATATATCATTCAAATGGTTACTAATACTGATCAATGTGAAATCATTATGTTGTAAATATTTATAAACATTTCTCTCAACTAGTGCTTTATGGATATACAAGTCAGCAACACGATTACTTATGTTCAGATCCTTTCTATATTTGATAATTGTTTTTAGAAGATGATACTTTTCGTTTTTATCAATATCATTATGTGAATACTTCTTGATTAAAGGAAATACATCATTGATTTTAGTAGTTTCAAGATTAATGAATTTATTCTTTTTGAGATTTTGTTTTCTTTTTTTTGTGGTTCTAGGCTTCTGTGGTTTCTTTTTGATGTTTCCACCAGACTTTGTATCAACGGTTATTTTAACTTTTGTCTCCTTACTCTTAACATGTTTGATCTTTTGTTTATCATTAACTTTCTTAGTTTCCTCAACATTTGTAAAAGAGTTCAAAAGATGGATAGTTTGTATGAACTTCTGTCGTTCTTTTTCAGCAATACGAGCACTTCTCCTTAGTGAGAACATTTCAATATCTCCATTGTTATCACTAGTACTCATATTTAATAAGGTATAAGGGTTGTTTGAACAACTTTATGATAGACTTTAAATCACGAATAAAATCAAGAGATATTTGTATCAAATTTTTTAGATGTGTAAAGAGCATTTAAGAATGTAATAAACTGGAGTATATTACATAAGTATTGATTACAGATATAAACATGATGAATGTATCAAGAATAAACCCTCATAAGTTCTATAATCAACGTTACATTACTACAAGTAAAATCACAACAATCAAGAAGCCTTCTTATGTTAGTAGTAAAATCAAGCGGTCACAAACAAATTCACTAAGTAATGATGTTGTAACATTAAGTTATTTTGTTGGAAAAGGTATTATTGCATTTACTTTCTTTTACACATCATTAAACTACTTTCATTATAAACGACTTAGAGAAGAATATGAGGAAAACGATGAAGATAACAAAAAGTCAAAATAGATAATAAGGTCTTTTCTTGATAATTATTTTTATATCCTATTTGTTAAAATGAAAAAGTATAGTATATATTTTGCTGTTATTTTAGCAATCTTTACATTATTAGTTCTTGATTTTATATATGTTGCTAGTGTTAGTGTATTTTATAAACGGTCAATCAAGTTTATTCAAGGAGGTGATGACTTACAAATAAATATATATCCTGCAATAGTTTGTTACATAATAATGATTATAGGTCTTGTATTCGTTATTATTACACAACTAAGTAGATATGGAAGTCTTCGTTCCTTATCTTATCAAAATAAACTAAAGTATGCATTACGATTTGGAGGTGTACTAGGATTTGTAATTTATGGGGTTTTCAATACTACAAATCTGGCAATATTCAGAAGATATAGTATACCTTTAGCTATAATAGACATTGTTTGGGGTTCATTACTATACACAATAGCAACTTATGTATATCTCATTATGAGTTAACGCCAAGTAAACTTTTCATTCATTAATCTTTCAAAAAGTTGTGTATTTGGTTCTTTTACTGTTTTTATGATAGTTTCTTTTTGTTTTGCACCTTCATTCACATAACCCTTACAACTAAACGTTCCTTGTGTATCATATACACATTTGTCAGTTTTTGTAAATGGGCATACTTTCTGAGATTCAACATATGCTTTATTTTCCATAATAGTTATTATTATTATTAAGAAATAGAAAAATTAACTCTATAAATACATTGTTTTTATTGAAAATTGATTTTATCATTTGATTAAATTCTCTTTATAATTCTATTGTGTTTTGTTTATTGATAAAATGGTTCCATCAATTAGTGCTAAGTATGCATCATTGAATGATACTATTGTTGATAATAGTGGTAAACATTATATTGCTAAAATGATTGGTGGAGAAATGACATGGGTTTCAATTGAAAAACCAAGTTGTCCTACGATATCTCCAGATTATATGAACGTTGGAGATGTTCTCATAGGTAATGACAATAAAGAATACATCGTGATGATGTCAAATAACAAAAAGATTTGGACATTAAAGAAAAGTAAAAACAATAACAAACAAACATCTTCAGACCAATCAACAGCATATCCAGTTATTTCTGTAGAAAATACGAATGTTGGAGATATTTATGTTGGAAGAGACGGGAACGAATATATTGTAAAACTCATAAAAGGAAAAAAACAATATGTAGTTCATCAAAAGATCTATAAATGGTCTCAATCAGGTGTTATGTATAAAACACTTGAGAATTCGAATAATTTGGACTGTGGATACAGCCCAATGAATACAAACAAGCATTCTAGACAAAAGATGTCTAAGACAAAAAAGTGTACAAGTTAATTTTTCTTACTACTCATATCTTAATTCTTTTTGTTTACTATGAATATTATATATAGTTATTGTTCCTATAAAGAATGTAAGGAACCATATATATAATACATTGATTTTTTTCTTGACAATTATATTTATTACGTAAAATATAATCAAAATGATATGCATATGAAATATATTGAATGTAAAGCAATCATTGATTTGAACACCTAAATCAAGACCTTTCTCAGCAATCAATAAGAAACTCGCTGCCATATTGATGATTGTTAATGCAAATATTAGGAACAATGGAAATAAGATTTGTGTATGTTTCTTATAGTAAAAGAGGACTAACCCTATAAATACTGCTATAGTTAAAGTAAAGTCCAATAAATGATCCATAAAGAAGTTCCATTTTTCTAATCCATCATTTTGATATATGGACATTTCACCATCTAACAAATCAGTAACAAAGTGTCCAATTAATGCAAATATAGATAGTAATAACCAAAGTTTATTGTAACGACTTAAATAGCCAGAAATGATTACTAATACAGACCATAACAATGTGCAAAAAGTTAATTGTGTTGAGTTAACATAGTTTGAAAGAAAAGGTATTGATAATTTTAATATATTTTTAATATACAAAATACTATCTTCGTTGACTTTACATACATAAGGTTCTTTTGACATTTTATTCATTCTTATGATTAAATAATCAATCTGTTATATTTTCATAATAAAAATAATTCATTATACAGACATCTATTATACATTTTACTCGACTGAAAAAATTTGATGCGTATAAGTTAAAAAATTTATAGTAATATAATTAATATAATCAATATGAACAGTCCATTTGCTATGTATCCACCTGAAGGATTACACTTTGAAAAACCAGATGATAATGGTAAATATATAAAACACGCAGAATTTGCTATTTATGCAGTTCCAAGACTTCTAGATAAACATTCTTCAGTGTATTTACCTAAAAATACGGATTTTAAGAGAACAGCTAGTATTCGAAAGCATAAAAGGAATAGTTCTATAATCCTACCTGGAGTAGGGATCTTGATGAATGCAAGTAAAAATGTATCATTTTCACCAAATGTACAAGAAAAATGATATAAGCTTGATAAATGGTAATTTTTTAATGGAGTTATCAGCAGCTCTAATATTTTCAAGAAGAACTATTGGAATATTCTACTTATGTTTTATAACTTTATTGATAAACATAATTATTAAATATGTCATTAAACTGTTTATAGTGTTTTGTGTTGTTTATACTTCAATGGATTTATACAAAAGAAGACGAAAATACTTGTGGATTATAAGAATGATTAATGGTAATGTAAAGTTTATTCTGTATTCAGTTATAGGAGAAGAAAGATTTGACGAATTGTTTTTATTGAGAAGTAAGAAGATCAAACAAAAAAGTAAAAAGAAAAATTGATTTTCTAAGGAGTTAAAAGATTATTATTGTAGTATCCTTAGATTTTCATAATCAATATGAATATGGAAGACAAACCTGCTATTCATGGAGGTGAGGATGTTAAAAGCAATTTTGAAGCAATATTAGAGCATATTCAAAAACCTAAAAAATTGGTTCTACCTAAAGGTTATTTGAGAAAACAAACCAATCATATGGATTTGATAGATATTGAAGACAATCTTACAATGGATAATATTACTGAAATTAGTAATAAACGTGAAGAAGAAGACGCTAAGATCATCAAAAATAGTATTTATGAAGTTGTTGACAAAGTTATTGATAAACCTGACAATAAAACTGTAAATGAACAAGAAGATGTAAAAGTAAAGAAAACTAGAAAACCTACAGCATATAACATATTTGTCAAGGAAACTGTTATAAGATTACAAGAAACACATAAGGAACTAACACCAAAAGAACGTTTTAAATTAGCAATCAAGATGTGGGGTGAAAATAAGTCTAAATGAGTTGGGTTATTGTGATAAAAGGGTTATCAATTGTTCTTCTGTAAGTTTTGTTTCACCATCATAAGGATATGCTAATTTTTCATCTATAAGTATTTTAGAGAATGATGTTTCGTCTTGTGCAGAATAATAACAATCAACTAACAAGCGACCATATTTATCAAAGTCTAAACAATGCACCCATATAATATTTATATTTTCATCAAAGTATCTTATCAGATCTTTTTTATTATCATCTATATAATCATTTGTAATTAGATTGAAAAGTCGATTTTTAGCTAATATTGCTAATCTTTTGATTTCTTTATTTTTACTGCGAATTTCACAAGTATCGATACCTATCAAACGACATTTAAACTTTAAGAAATATCCATTTACATCAAATACAATTGTGATTGTATCACCATCATATACATCAATCACTCTTGCATATGTTTTTAAACCTTTCAACGAAAAATATGGAGTGTTACTACCATGGTGTCTATACATCTCACGAATTTTATCGATCATTCGTTTAATCATTATATAGTCTTAGATTATAATTCTTAAGATTATATGGCTATAAAAATAATAAGGTTTTTACTTGTTATATCAATATCATGAGTAACAATACTTGTATTTTAGTTGATGTCCAATATCATGACGAGCATTATACAAAACACCAAATGTTGCAATTAGAGGAGAAAACACAAAAAGTGTAGCAAAGAAACGATTGAGTAGTGAAGGTTTCTTTTTAACAATGTAAACATCTTGATCATATGTATCATCATCAAAATCATCTTCTTCTTCCTCTTCAAAATCATCATCAACTTCTTCGCTGTCTTCATCCTCATCCTCATCCTCCTCAAGTTGTTCTTCAAGAATCCTTTCTTCTAGAGTATTGAGAACATTCTCAACAAGAGGTGCATAATCTTTAGAAAAACGCCATGAATCTTCCGTATCTGCTTCGTAATCATAATCCCAAAGAGTTTCGGTTGTTACATCCTCTTCCTCATCATACATTACATTAACTTCAACATAATGATGACCATCTTGATATCCATACTCGAGAACTTCTTTTACATAACCATGATACCATTTTGGTTTTTCTTCATTCATATATTTGACCATTACTGAAACATTTTTAGTAACAAAGTCTGTTGGTGAAAGATACATTTTGAATATGTTTGGTTTTTTTTATTAAATATGGTGTTTATCTCTTTATATACTTTTGTGCATATTGGCATTTTTTTTGTTGATACTTAAACCATTATTATTATGAATAATATAATCATGTTGTCTACAAATAATAACAAAGATTTCAAGAATTATTGTGTTTTGATGCATTATTGTCTATTATTTTTGATCATTATTTTTACACATTATGAGTTGAAAGTTATACAATATAAGTATTGTACCAAAAATATTTTTGTTTATTATTTGATGAATAATTCAAATCTATGTATTTTCTTAGACGCTTATACAAAAATAATTGAAAAATGTATATCTGTTCAACTTGACACAATATTTAACAAACTTATTTAAGGATAGTTGATAATATGGTTATGTATACTGATAACATAGAATGGATTTAAAAGAAAATATTTCATTTTTAGCACAAGCAAATAGTGGAAAATGTCATCCAAAAAGATTTGAAGATATAAATAAGGAACTACCTTATTTTTCATTGAAGAAAGATGGTGTAAGCAAAAACTATTTTATTGAAGCTTTTAATTATGAAAGTCATGATAATGCTCCAAGAATGCCTTTTGTGTTGAATTATCTATCTTCTAGAGTGTTTCCATTTGTTAGTGGAGACTTGAGTGGATATTATAACATTCAACTACATGATACATATACATATTTACAAGATGATATAGATTATACAGATGTACTATGTTTTGGTAAGCGTAAATGCGATAAAGGACCTGTTCAAATTCCTGATTGTTATTTTTTAGGAGATTGGGGCGGTAAATACAATGATTGGAAGTTGGATAAAAATGGTGGTATTGATAAATTAAAATGGACGTTCAAATCAAGTAAGATAGTATTTGCAGGAACTACAACAGGTTCACGAGATCCAAAAACAAATGAAAGGATAAACATTTGTTTATGGGGTCGCGATAAACCTGAATGTGATTTTTATATCACAAATATAGCTCAAATTGAACCTAAGAGAATATTCCAAGAAGTTCCAGATTTTAAATATATTTATAGACCACCTATGAACTTCTTAGAACAAATGCAATATCGTTATCAACTTGTAATAGATGGAAACACTTGTCGTTGGAACCCAGATGTATATTTCACAAACACATTAGCTTTTCATTATCCATCTAGAGATATGTTGTGGTATTATCCTTTACTACGAGAAGGACAAGAGTTTGTGAGTGTATCAAAAGATAATATGTTGAGTAAGTTTAGATATTATGAAAATAATCCAAGAGAAACTCAGTTTATTATAGACAATGCAAAGTATGTTGCAAACAAACTATTCAGTAAAGACGTTTGTGCTGAATATATGATCAAATTATTTGAATGTATTGCAGATAATAGATAAAATAGTTGTATAAAATTTTATACTTTATTGTAAATGTAAAAATAATATAAATTAATAATAATATAATATGGATAATCAAGCAGGACCACTTGTATTAATATTGATATGTATTCTTTCGATTTTAGCAGTTGCTTTATATATTTATTTTCAAATGGAGAACACTAAGAAGTATGTTAGGGCTGAATTATCAAAGTTTGCAGCTCTTGTGAATGATGCTCAATACAATGAATTTACTTTTGATAAACTTACTGAAAGTAATATTCGTGTTATTGATAACAAACTCAAGGATATAAGTAGTCAACTTCGTTCATTACAAGGAACTGCAGTTGAAACTTTAGAAGAACCAATGGAAACTTCACCTGAGATGATATCGGAAACTATGTAGATTGTTAACGTTTATTATAATTTATTTTTTAGTAAATCAATCTCTTGTTTTAAGATTGAAATAGTTTCTTGTAATTCTGTTATTTGAGCTTTATATTTATTATCTATTTCTTTGATTGCTTCTACAAATAGACCAGCCATGTTTCCATATGCTAAACTATAGTATCCATCTGTTCCATCTGCTTTCTTTTCTTGATGAACTGCTTCAGGAAGCACTTCCAGAACTTCTTGAGCAATGAGACCAGTATGTGTTTTTTCATCATCTTGTATATTAAATGTATATCCATTAAGTTTATGGATTTTACTTAGGGCACTATCAATAATAGTGATATTGGATTTGAGACGTATATCAGAGAAACCAATGATATCACCTGTAGCATATATTGTTCCAACAACATGAAGTTGATATGAAGGTGATGTTGTCAAAATACCCATTTTAGAACCAGTTATGATAGCAATATCTGCATTGGTTTCTCTAAAACGAATACTTGTTCCTGATGCACAATTCAAATATGTTGTTCCATTATCTTGTTGTAATAGTGCATATGCTGACGTATTGAATTGATTTGAATGAGAGAATGCAGCAAAAGCACCACCATGTCCTGCATTACCAATTGATGTATTATATGCTGTTGTATTTCCACCTATGTATGTAAGCCCATCTCCGCGAATACTCATTAGTAATGCTTCTGCACTATTTTCAAATATGAAACCAGCACCAGTTGTGTTTTGAACACGGAAACGAACGCCATAACTTGTAAATCCATTGCCAGCAACAGCAGTGCCGCCGGATAATGACTTACCAGCACCAGATTGAGCCATATAGATACCCCATTTATCATCAGCTAAATTCCACATATATATACCACGACCAGTGCCTCCATCTTGCCCATTTTGAACTGCAATTTGATTTCCACCATTTAGAATTGAATTGCCTACTACATGTAGTGTTGATGATGGTGTTCCAGTACCAATACCAACATTTCCAGAAGAGAGAATTTTGATTCTTTCTGTATCATTTGTCCCGATACTTAATCCATGAGCTCCTGGTAGCCAAATATACCCATCTCCATTCGCAACTGTTGAATGTTTGCCAATTGTCATATGTGTTTGATTACTTGCAGTGATCCATATCCTTGCACCTCCTGTATCCAAGCTTCCAGTATTGTATATGTTGAATGTTCCTTGTGTATTAAGTGTGTAATTTGAATTACCTACAACTGTTCTTCCACGAATGACTGTATCTCCATTTACATCAAGTTTTGATAATGGTGTTGCTGTTCCAATACCTAGATTACCTTCAGGAGTTAATCTCATTCTTTCACCATAACTACTCCCCCAGTTTCTTGTACTAAATATGAATTGTGTACTTGATGCACCAGGATACACAGGATAATGAAGATTTGAACCCATAAGAACATCAATAGCCGCATCCAATTGTTCATTGGTTGTATATTCTTCTCGTCCATAGAAACCTAATCTTTGTATGAACCCTTTCCGTTGTTCAGCAGTATTTGCTGCGGATGCAAGACGCAATTCCATAACTTCACCACTGACTGAAGTAGATGTCTTTATTCGTAGATTACTTCCAGAAATATCAAGTTTATATGCAGGTGATGATGTACCAACACCAACAAACCCTGTTTTATCAATTTTGATACCTGCATTGCTACTACCCCATACTGCTAAAACAAGAGACCCTGTGTCTGTGCCACCTAAACCGGTAATAATTCCTGAGTCACCTGCACTTACACACGCACTATAGTTCCCTGATTGTAGATTAACAAACATTCCTATTTTGTTGGTGCTTGTACTATTTTCAAGTGTCATAACTGCCGTTGCACTTTGACCAACAGGGTTATTGATACGAGCACCACCTGACACGTCCAATTTAAATGCAGGTGATGATGTGCCAATACCGACATTACCATCTGTATGAATTCTCATTTTTTCAGACCAATTAGCTGCACTTCCTATACTATCAACTGTACCAAAACGAAGATAAGAACCAGTTTTGGTCATCAAAGCGCCATCTTGATATAGTTGTGTGAAACCACCACCATCTGCTGTTGTTGAAGTTATTGTTCCAGTAGATTTTATGACACCACTCACATCTAACTTGTATGAAGGATTACTTGTTCCAATACCAAAGTTTGAACCAGTAGCAACTGTTACAAGATTAGAAGACATTGATGTGCTAAGTGTACCTGTAGGTGTTGTCCTTGTTGCAGAAGGTGTCAGTAATGTTGCACCATAACTTGTATTTGCAGATACTTCAAACCACCACGTAGTAAAATAGTTATTATTCCAAAAGTATAAACTGAATGTGTTGTCGGTTTCCTGATAGATCATGATGTCTGTAGCGCTATCATAAATAGGACCTGATGTATATGCTTTCATATTAACACCTCCACGAGTTGAGACAATACATTCAAATTTCATTTTTGTACCAAATGGTCCTGCCCATCCACGGATATTCACTCCTGTTCCATTTGCACCTGCATTTATGTCTAGAAGTGTAGCTATTTTGAAATAGCCAACACTATTCACACTAGTTCCTAAAAGATCACTACGCCAAATTTGTGATGGTTGATCTTTGAGATAGAAATAGCTGACATTGCTATAACTTGTAGCATTGATTGTTCCTGCAACATCTAGTTTATATGCAGGAGATGCTGTGCCAATACCAACATTACCTGTTGTATTTGCAAACAATACATTTGTTCTGTAAGCAAAATCACCACCATTAGAACACAGAAATGTTGAACCACCGTTTCCAACATGTAATTGTCCATCAGTTCGCATAATAGAACCATCGTGGAAAAAGTTTTTGGACCCATATGTTCTTACCCAAGTAGTATCTGTCATATAAAACCCACCTCCATATGTTTCATTATACCAACCAGTATTGTTTCTTGTTCTTATCCAACTAGCAATAACATCCCCTACAACATCTAATTTGTATGCTGGATTAGATGATCCAACTCCCACATAACCTGTAGGACCATCAATTCTAATGCCACTCATCCCACCACTCCAAGTACCTAGAACTAAACCACCAGTATTAATTGCATTACTAAATCCTACAATCAAACTATCTCCTTGTTTAACAAGCCCATTATATCGTGTTGCAACATCTCCAGCACCAATTAATGTATTTATGTTGCTGTAATAAAATTTACTAATATAACCATAGGGAGCATATGAACCATTTACCATCAAAGGATAATCAGTATTTGTACTTGTTCCAATTCCTACAGAATAATAAGAACCAGTTGCACGAATAGACATTGCAGCACTACCAGCATTCACACCAGCATTGAATGATGTATCATTACATTCATTGTATCCAATAAACAGACCTGCATTATTCCCCCAATCAGGTCCTCTAAAAATCCATCTTGGTTCATTTGCTGTTGCTGTATTACGTAATGACAAGATAGCACCACCACCAACACCATTTCCACCATAAATTGCTGTTGTATTATTTATTCTGGCTGTTCCATTAACATCTAAGCTGTAAGCAGGGCTTGTTGTTCCTATTCCTACATTATTATTTGAACCAACATAAAACGTATTTCCTCCAATACCAGTACCAATAATAAAACCATCCGCTCTATTGAAGATATAACCTCTTACTGTATTTGAACCAGCAACTCCTGCATTTGGTTCAAACGAT
>JACCDW010334038.1_pt1 | contig 13119 bp, 8 predicted proteins | sample 7449781 | NCBI WGS metagenome assembly JACCDW01 (sample SAMN15323449, study PRJNA562643) | freshwater metagenome | isolation source: river surface water | place: USA:Blue River Watershed | collected 2017-08-18 | reverse complement strand
TTCTTGCAGGCGCTCGCACGGGGTGGATTTCAGGTGGGCAAGATGGCAACGATGCTTTACCCAGAGGGTAAGGAGATTACGGCTCGCTCCAACGCGGAGGCAGAGCATCAGACGCAGCTTGAGCTCTCGGCGCACGAAAATATAGTGCTATTTGAGCCGGCAATCCGATTTGAGAATCTCTTCATTAGAGTCGATATTTTAGTGAAGCGTGGAAATCACTTCGAATTAATTGAAGTCAAGGCAAAATCCTATGACTCGCATGATCCGGAAATCTCCGGCGTACGCGCTGATATAAGGCGTGAAATGCTGCCTTATATACAAGATGTCGCTTTTCAGCGCTACGTCTTGAAGTCCGCTTTTCCTAGTTGCTCGGTCTCAAGCTATTTGATGATGCCGGATAAAACCGCATCGGCCAAGGTCGATGGACTCAATCAGTTCTTTAAAGTTAAATCCGAAGGGCTATCCACGGAGGTAGTTACAGCACCGGGGGCGCAAGCCGCTGTGGAGTCATCGCGGGATCTGCTTGCGCTTGTTCCGGTGGATGTCTACGTTGACATTGTCATGGACAAAGGAATACAAGTCCCGGGCGAGATCAAGCCCAGGCCGCTTGCGGAGCTTGCTGAGGAGTGGTCACGTGCCTACGCTCTTGATCAGCAACTGCCACCAGTTCTTCACAAGGATTGTGCGGCTTGCGAGTTTCGGGAGCATCCAGGTGGTGATTTGCGCAGCGGGTTTCATGAGTGTGTTGGGGGTGTAATGGGCTTAAGCCCTAGGGAGATCGAAGAAGGCACGGTGTTGGATATCTGGTATTACACCAAGAAGGATAAATTACTAGGTCAAGGTATCTACCGATACTCTCAGGTCACAGACGAAGACATCAAAGTAAAAAGTGACACAGACGGCCTAACCCGATCGCAGCGTCAGTGGATGCAGGTTAGTGGGCTGCCCAAGGAGTCAGTGAGCGATGGGTTTTTCCTAGATCGTGAGTTGGTTCGGCGTGAGATGAATCGCTGGCGCTATCCCTTGCACATGATTGATTTTGAGACAGCCACTGTTGCATTACCTTTTTTCAAAGGCATGCGACCATACGAATCCCTTGCATTCCAGTTTTCTCACCATGTTATTGAGCCAGATGGCTCAGTGCGGCATGTAGGGGAGTACTTGTTAGCCGAGCCAGGCGTATATCCAAATTTCGAATTCGTGAGAGCCTTAAAAGCTGCGCTTAGTCACGATGATGGGACGATCTTTCGTTGGTCTAATCACGAGAATACGGTGCTAGAGCATATAGCCGAGCAGATTCGTAAGTCCGACCCCGTCCTGCCTGATGCAAATGAGTTACTGGCATTTATAGCGGGAATTACAAAGGGCGGCACCAGAGAAATGGTGGACTTGGCAAAGATTGCTGAGCGCGGCTATTTTCATCCTGAGACCAAGGCACGTGTTTCCATCAAGAGGGTGTTGCCGGCCGTATTGAAGACCTCGGAGTATTTGAGGCAGAAGTATCAGCGGCCCATCTACGGCATCGAGATCCCGAGCAGAAATTACAAGGGGTTCAGTTGGTGGGAGGAGCGCAGCGGTGTGCTCATCGATCCCTACCAACGGCTGCGTGAGCTTACAGACGAGATGCTGGGGGAGATGGGGGCTGATGCTGCAGACGCTGAGGCTCTTGAGATCGATATCGACATCTCGGAAGGGGGCGCTGCCGCTATGGCTTTCGCGCGGCTGCAGTTTGAGGATCTAAGCCCCGATGTTAGGGCAGCGATTAAAGCGGCACTCTTGCGTTATTGTGAGCTCGACACCTTGGCTATGGTGATGATCGTAGAGGCTTGGCGGGAGTGGTCGCGCTAGCTCACTTACTGAGCCACACGCTGAGTATTCTGACCATTCCGCGCTCGGCGCATTGACGAGGAGTTGTCATGTCACTAGCAATTGGACTGCTAAACGGGTTGTCTATCGGCCTCACCTACGCCGAAAACGGAGGCCACCACGTGGTACTCGACATCCTTGTGTTTAGGTTCATCCTGAGTTGGGGCGAGCCGGTTGAAGCCTAGAGGCGGCGGCTACGATGCCCTCAATTCCACTCACACGCGAGGCCTGGCTGCTTTTTGCGGTAGGCCACATTGCACCCATTTTTAACGAAGCGGGCTATACGGTTCCGCGAGTCCGGGTCGCCTGCGCGATTCCCGCGACTTCTAAGCGGGGCAGTGCGGTTGGTCAGTGCTGGCCCACGACCCGATCTGAAGACCTGGTCAACGAAATCTATATCTCGCCCGTGCACTCCGATCCTGTCGAAGTGCTGGATACGTTGACCCACGAGTTGGTTCATGCGGTAGACGACTGCAAGCACCGGCACGGCAAAGAATTTAAGGAAATTGCTTTAGCGGTGGGCCTTCAGGGCAAGATGCGTGAGGCCAGCGCTGGGCCGCAGTTAAGGCTTAGGCTTCAGTCGATTGCAACAGTAATGACGACCGAGATCGGCCCCTATCCGCATGCCAAGCTCTCCATTGGTGGCGCCATGTATGAGAGCTTACGAAAGCCCGCCCGGGCGGAGTGCCCCCAGTGTAAGTTCAAGGTCTCCATGCTTCGCAACCACTTAAAGATCGGCCCCCCGATTTGCCCTAAAGATATGGTGCCTATGGAAAAGCGTGGCGACTGGGAACAGCACTAATAACGCGGACTGCGAAGGCTAGTTAAGCCGGCCAACGAAACCGATGCACTGGTTTGTAATAGGACCGTTTCAACCAGTCCAAGTCGAGACGCCAGCGGTTAACCGCCTCTGTGTGACGTCGGAATCGTTTCGTCATCAAATGTAAGTGCCAGGCAATACGACGGAGCCTCCTACGAGAGTTAGCCTCTCCCCAGTCCTCCATGTATTCATCTGAAATACACCACGGTAGATTATCCTCGCCGTAAGTCTCTATCAAAATCTCACGGCGTCGAGACGTAGTCAGGTCCAATTGCTGAGCAACTGAATATCCCATCTTGTACAGGGGCGAAGCTGCATCCTCGCCATCAAACCCCTCGTTTATAGTTTTAGGTGGTTCATCCTCAAATGCTGTCTCTGGCCACGGAAATTCTTGATTGAGAAGATATTCCAAGGCTGGGTGCCCTTCGACGAATCTCAATAGCGCATCGCTATCCGCAACGGTTAAAGGATCGGCTTGCATTGCAAGCAGGGCGATAAACAACTCTTGAGAATAGACTCGAAGTGACTCGCCATCGCGCTCTTCAATTTGTCCGTCAATGACTGCTTCCGACCAGTTCTCTCTACCAACAATTACAACTTCGATATCAGCATCACAGCCGTCCTGCCAGACCTCGAAACCCAGGTCAACGAGCAGCTCTGTGAAGATATCGATTGGCCATGGCCCCTCCCCGATCAATAAAACCTGCTTCGAGACTACTTGTTCGGCAGTGTCATTAAATTGACTAATTAGCCACTGAACAGTCTCAAGTGACCGAATAATCAGCTCGCCCTCAGGCGCTGCGCCAAGCTTTGCAAGCGCACCTCTTAGCTCGCGACTAGTTCTTTTTGCTGTTGATTCAGCTGCTAATTGACCCTTTAGCGCTTGATCTCGCTCCGTGGTGAGATTTCGGACTCGGGTTTTGCTTGTTTCATATTGCTTGGAGATCTTTGAGTATTCAGTCTCAAGGGCCTTGAGTGCGCGTTCGACCCCTTTTAAGTGACCAAAATTGGACTCTAAATCGCGCAGTTCCTTTGACAGTTTTTCCAGACCATTTTGCTTAAGCAGCAATTTCTTTTCTGCTTTTTGGAGTTCCACAGCTTGCCTACGAACCTGTTCTTCTTCGCTCGATAGCAAGCGCCGATCGACTTCGAGTTGTTTCGCGTGTGTATCGAGTTGATCGAGTCGCTCTAGATCCTTTTCAAACGCTAATCTATCGATATCGAGCTGTTTCCTGTCCTGCTGAACCTGTTTGATTGACTCATTTGCCTGATCAACCAGTACCTCCGCTTGTCTAGCACGCTCCCTCCAGGCCTGAATCGACTCAGGGGTCGGCAGACTATCTAGCTCTCTCTCAAGCCGTCGATTTTTAGCTACTAATTCCTTGTTTGATTGATCTGCTGCGCTAAGCTGCGAATTCAGATTAGAGATCTCCGCATGCGTAGCGGCTAAATTTTCACCTAGGATGTCGATTTCCGCCGAGAGAGCTGATTTGGCTTCCCTGAGCTCGGTTAGCTCTAGCATTGTTGACTCGTAAGACATTGCGGTGCGTTGGTGGTTTTCTGGCGCACCCCGAACGGAGTTGGTCGTGTGCTTTCGCTCAGGCAGGGTTGTGCCAGATGCAGCGGGATTTAACTCGCCGGATTTAGCCAGTCGGGCCAGTTGCTCTTTGAGGCTTTCCTTCATAGTTGGTTCAGTCTTTAGTCGCGTCCACCATAGCCCATGATCGTTCCCACAAGAAATAGGCAGTAATCATTACCGATGTGAAACCTATATATTTCAAAGCGCTATGATTCCCCTTTATTCATTGGAAGACTCTTTGTTTCAAAATAGGCTTACGTCTTAGGGTGCGGCGGCCGAGGCTCACTCGGTGAGCCTGCTGCGTGGCAGCATGGTTACGCTCCGCAACATTTGGACTGTTTTGCCCCACATACACTATACTGCCCATATCTATTTTGTGAGGGAAGCTCCGTGATTGAACAACCATCTCCCGCCATGATCGTCCGCGATTTTGCAGGGTTCCTTGCCGTGGACGAGAAGACCAATTATCGCCTCGCAGAAAAAGGAAAGTTCCCATGGTTTAGGATGGTAGGTGCGTGGAGATTCTAGCTGCGGGACCTCCAAAATTGGATCGATCTGCAGCAGAGGGCGTCTACGGGAAGGAAAGTAAAGACTGCAGAATTGTCTTCATGACCCGGGGGAATGTCGTCGATTGTCACAAGGTTACCGAGTGAGGAAGCTACCGGTTTTCAAGGGCCAGGCATGCCCCTGCATTTGAGGTTAGCGGGAGTTTGAGGTTTTCGAAGGCAGACATCGACGTTTGGACCAGACAGCAGTCGATGGAAGGGGAGAATGCAGAGTACGAACAGGATGGCACTGCAAAGGGCCAATCGAATGATGGAGGCCGAAAGTAATGCTTGGACTGATTCTGCAAGAAGAATTTCGGGGCAGACGTCTCAAAGGGACGACCATTGCGCTTTCCAACGATTCAATAGTGTTGCCATCTAGATTGCCGCTGAGGCGTTCCTGAAGATCATGTACCCAACGCACGACACACTGAGAGGCATCGAAGTAGTCGGGCCCAACCAGGGCCGTCCGATCGTCGTGATCGGCGAACGCGGCCGCGGCAAGCCGGCGCATGATGAGCGCGGGCAGACGCCGACGAGCAGTGGAACCGCACCTTTAAATTCGAGTTTATTCCCTATCCAAAGTTCAGGCACAAGGTTAGGAGTCGAAGCGGACTACGGAATGCGATACGGCGTGCTCTGGGTAAAGTGCCGAGCTGCGGTGGCGGGTTATGCGCTTCGTGGATGGGGCATGGATTGTTCACTCAATCAAAGTCTCAGCGAATCCGATTGCCAATCCACCTTGGCGAAGGAAATATTGCTCCTTTGGGTTGACAGTGCGGCGCTAGCCCCGGCCATCCCAAATGAGAGAGCGAAGTCTTGCCTCAAGCAAAGCCAATGAGCCAATTCTCGATCGATCTTGATCGTCTCCTCAAGTTGCGCTTGATTGTCGCTCGATTCGGCGAAATGGACTTGGCGAAGTGGTGGAATACCAAGGGGCAACTCGGGCGTCTAGGGGCGGCCGCCCTCCGCCGCGGCTTTCCGCGAACGCATCGTTTCGCGCAAGCCCGCTCTGTTTTTGCGGTTGCATCCCATCGCTGTTTGGAGGTTTTTGACCCGCTCGAATGCGCCACGCTGTGGCGATTGCCCGAAGTCATCGAGGAAGAGTTCGATGCGCGCTGGGAGAAATGGGTCGAAAGCGCCGGCGATTGGGCGCCATTTTTCCAGCAACTTGAATCGATGGGCGGCAAAGATCTCGTGTCCGAGCTTCGCTCCTTCCAGATTCTGACCGACTTTGACATCGAGGCTTTTAGCAGGCTTCGCCGGTCGGCAGAAGGCCGAGCTGTTCCGCTTCCAGGCGTATTTTCTGATGACAACGACAGCGTGTCCTTGCTGGCTCTCGGCTTTGCTCGGGGGGAGATGGGTTCAGTTGCTGTGCCATACATTAGGTTAGGGGCCAAGTGAGTACTACGCGTATATCCACATCGCAAAGACTCCTGCGGAAGGGCGCCTTGGTTCAGGAGACCTACCGCCTCTTCCTGGAATGGAGCGACGATGCGACCTTTCAAGTCAATTTCGATCGCGTTTTTTCTGGGGCACTAGGCACGCTGGCGTGGCAACGGGAGGTCAAAGCCACTCTGTCCGCGCGCTTCGGGGACTTCGCCAACGCCCGTCCTTTGCTTGCTCTTGCGCGCGGCGGGCTACAACTCGACTCTTGGGTTCAGTGTTATTCCGTCTGGCTTGCGATTCACGAGCCGCTATTCCGCAACTTTATATGCGAATGGCTTTACCCAGAGTACGGTTCGGGCCGCTACTGCGTTCGCACCGAGGACGTCGTTCACCACTTGGCTAAAGCCTGGTATGCGGCAGGGAAAGCCCAGCGACTAAGCGAATACGGATTGCTTCGGTCGGCTCGGGACCTTCTGCGAATGGCTCGGGATCTCCGTATTCTTGAGGGAAGGGGGCCAGCAAAAACCTTTGCCTCCATTCATATCAACGACGATGTCGCGCTGTTCGTCTGCCATTTGATCACCGAGTGCGAGGGGGCGCCATCAAAGGTTCCCGCAAGCAATCTTTGGCGACTGTTTCTGATGAGTGCGGAAAGAGTTCACGAGATGTTATTGCGGCTTCATCAGTTCCGTAGGGTTGACTACCATGTTGCGGGCAGCCTCGTGCAGCTCTCTCTCCCTTGCTCCAGCCCCTCTGAGTACCCAGAAAGGGAGCTGGCATGAGCCTTACGGATCTGATGCAGACGCGGCTATTACGGGATCTCGAGCCGGTGCTGGCACTCCCTGACCCTCGAACAAAGTTAAATGTCTACCATGACATGCCATACGCAATTTTTCGCTATGACCCTGAGGAGGAGTTTGAGCTACGCAAGCAGGTCACTCTGCTCGAGACTCGCCTGACGCAAAAAGGAAAGCGCATCAAGCGGATTTCACTCGCCGAGTGCCTCGACGAGGCAATGCGCTCCCAGCGCCCGATCGGGGAGTGGTTCGCGGCGGAGCGCGAACAGGGTACTGCGACTATCGTGGAGACAGTGCACTCAGTCCTCTCGGAGTATGCCCCTCTTGTCGACCTAGTGGCCGCGCGGATGCCTGAGAACCCTGACCCGCTCCGCGACATAGTCTTCATTCAGCGGACCGGTGCGCTCTTCCCGGTATACCGAACCTTTTCATTGCTTGAGCAACTAAAGGGCCGCGTGCACGTTCCAACGGTTCTCTTCTACCCGGGAAACCTTGACGGGGCGGCAGGGCTCTCGTTCATGGGCGTGCTCGATGCAGAGCACAACTACCGCCCAAAGATATTCTAAAAGGACCAAGAGCATGTCCACCCTAATCCGAAGCCTCTTTGACAAGAATATCGATCGTCGCATTGAGGAGGTCATAAAGGTAGACCAAACGAGCTCGGAGATTCTTCGCGACGAACTCGACGAGTATGTCGTCACTCAAACCATTGGGCGACACTACACGCAAATCCTTGAGCGATACCTGGAAACGCCGAATAAGCCTCATGAGGGCATTGCGGTCTGGGTCTCAGGGTTCTTCGGCTCGGGAAAATCCAGCTTTGCCAAGATTCTTGGCCTCGCGATAGAGAATCGCCCGGTGATGGGGGAAACGGCAGGCAAGCGCTTTGCCCAACGTTCTGGCGATCCAAGGCTCCAGGTGCTACTGACCACCATCGCAGAAAAAGTTCCGACGCACGCCGTTATTTTCGACGTGTCGACGGATCGTGGTATCCGCAGCGGCAATCAGACCCTCACCGAGATCATGTACGGGCTTTTCCTGCAGAGCTTGGGCTACGCAAAGGATCTGGATCTCTCCGAGCTTGAGATTACTCTAGAGGAGAAGGGGCAATTGCAGAGCTTTGAGGACAGGTATCGCAGCCTCTTCAAGAAAGACTGGTCAAGCGAGAAAGGTAAGGTTGCATTCGCGCTTAGCGAGGCTAGCCGCGTATTGAGCAGCCTGCATCCCGAGACCTACCCCATGGCTGATTCATGGGTCAAGGCCGTCAAGAATAAAGCGGACATCACGCCGGGGAGGCTCGCGGAGCGTGCGACTGAGCTCATGGGGCGTCGCCGCCCCGGGCATTCGCTTCTATTCGTGGTGGACGAGGTGGGCCAATTCGTCGCCCGTGACGTGCAGAAAATGCTCGACCTACAGGCAGTGGTGCAAAACCTGGGTGTAAAGGGCCGCGGCAAGCACTGGATCGTGGTGACTTCCCAGGAAAAGCTTGGCGAGCTGGTTAGTGGCCTCGATGACAAGAAGATCGAACTCGCCCGATTGATGGACCGATTCCCCTCAGACCTTCAGGTCCATCTTGAGCCCTCGGACATATCCGAGGTGACGAGTCGCCGGGTGCTCTCCAAAAATGCAGGCGCGCAAACTGCGCTTGGGAGACTCTTCGACGAGCATCGGGGGCGGCTCACGGAGCATAGCCGTCTCACAGCGGATATCACGCTGCCCGAACTTACGCGCGACGGCTTTATTGAGCTCTACCCACTGATGCCGTATCAGATCGACCTGATTATTCAAGTCGTCTCGGGTTTGCGCACACAAGGGGGCGCGAGTCAGCATGTCGGTGGTGCGAACCGCACGATCATCAAGTTAGCTCAGCAGCTGCTCATCAACCCGGCAGTCAATTTAGCTGATCTCCCTTTGGGTTCACTAGTCACTCTCGATAAGGTCTACGACCTCGTCGAGGGGAGCATCGGTTCTGAGGTGCGCGCGAAGATCGCCGCAATTACAAGAGAGCTTCAGCATCCCTTGGCACAGCCGGTCGCAAAGGTCATCTGCCTCCTGCAGTTTGTGAAGACTGTTCACCGCAATGCAAAGAACATTGCCGCGGCTCTTCATCCCGCAATCGATGCTGACTCGCAACTCGCGGCGGTGGAAGGCGCTCTTGTCGAGCTGGGGTCGGCGCAAAAAGTTCGCCTCGGCGACGACGGGTACCGCATCCCAACACCTGCCGAGGATGATTGGGAAAAGCTCCGTAATAGCATCAACCCCAGGCCCGGGGATGCCCACAGGCTTTATTCAGAGACACTTGCCGCGTTCTGGCAGTCGCAGCCCTCACACACGCTCTTTGACACCAAGACATTCAAAGCGGGCCTTGCCATTCATGGCCGTGAGATCGCGCCTGGTGACATGATGTTTTACATCCATCTTGCGGAGGAGGGGGCGTCCTTCAACGCACTTTCATCCGAACTGCGGGCTCGCAGTCAACAAGAGAGACAAAGCGTTTTCTGGGCCGTGCCTCTTAATGACGCAATAGACCGCGAGACTGTGGAGCTCTTTCGCTCGAAGGAGATGCTGGCAAGAAAAGAGCGTGAGGCGAGAACGGCGGTCGAAACGGCGCTCATCGGAGAAGAGAAAATCAGGCTGAGGCGTCATCAGGATGAGCTTCGCCGACTGATGAGGGCGGGGTGCCTGGCCGGCAGCGTGAGTTTTCGTGGCAATGATCGCAGCCCGGATGATCGCGCGGTCGACGTGAGCAAGAGCGCCGCGGACATACTCGGCAGCGTTCTTCCTGAGGTATTTGATCGCTTTAAGGAGGCGGCGGCCAAGCCGGCCGATGTAAAGAGAGGTGTCGATGCACTGCTTACTGCCGAAAACCTACAGGGCTTGCCATCAGTGTTTGGGACGCTCGGGCTCTTGCGCGACGAAAGGGGAAAGACGGTCTTCCATGTCGAAACTGGCCCAATGGCTGAGGTGCTTTCGCGAATTGAGGAGCGTGCGAACTACGGGGAGACCGCCAGCGGGCGGTTCCTCTCGGATGAGCTTGCGAAGGAACCATTTGGATGGGACTTTGAGGCTGTTCGATTGCTAGTTCTCTCATTGCTTCGTGCAGGAAAGATTCAAGTTATCACTAAAGGCCAGACAATCGACTCTGCCACCGCACTTGAGGCCCGCGAAACGTTCACCAACAACAACTTCTTCCGACAGGCGTCGTTTCGCCCGAAGAAGGGTATAGAGACTGAAGCTCTGGTCGCTGCCGCTGAGGCCTTCCAGGACACCTTTGGTAGCGAAGTGCGAGGGGAAATTACCAACGTTGCCGCGATTGTCGCCGAGCTACGAAAGGAAATTGCGCGCTACGAGGACACCATAGCCTCCGCACATGGCCAGCTGATTGCACAACACCTTCCAGGAGGGGGGGCTCTTGAGGGCGCAATGGGTCAGATGAAGGCAATACTTCGAGGCTCCGAGGACAACGCGATCGCAACGTTCAATGCGTCGCATCGCTCGATTAAGGACGCCATCAAACGCGCAGTGGAACTCGAGCAAGCGCTGTCAGAACCCCGGTTACGCGACCTCGATCGAGCGCGACTAGCGCTTAGAGATGCCTGGCCATTTTTATCCGCCGAGCCTGATATTGATGAGGAAACTCGAGTTAAGGCGACCGCCCTCGAAGATCTTCTGGCTCGCGAAACCTTTTACCGGGAGTTGCCAACGATCGAGCAACACGCGTCTACCATAGAAGCCGAGTATAAGCGTCGATATGACGAAGCGATGAGTGCTCGTGTTGCGGCGTACACGGATGCGCTTGCTCGATTGATGCACACACCGGGGTGGGAGTCGATCGATAAGGGCCAGCAACAAACACTTGCGGCGCCTTTTGAGCGCGGAAAGACTGGCGGCGGGGCGAAAGTGCCGATCCCCCAGCTCCGCTCGGAGCTGGACGTCTGTGAGGTGCGTCTTCGAGATGCCATAGCGGAGCTTCACCGGATGATCGACGGTGAACGCATCGTGACCGTGCAGCTCGGCAACTATTTTGCAGGGGGGATTGAGACCGAGGAACAACTTAATGCGGCGCTTGTCGGCATTCGAGAGGAGTGCTCGCGCCTAATTGGCACCGGCAAGAAGGTGATAGCTCAGTGATTGGTATGGGCAATGGATAAGATCACGCGCAACGCTATAGAGCGGGCGACCCAACAAGCGCGGGGGTTGCTCGACGAGGATTTTTTGTCTCAGCTCGAGGGCACGTATGACGTGTTACCAAGCGGTGTTGTCGCGCCCAAGGGGGGCGCGCATCTCTCGCCCCGTCAACGATTTCAACGAGACAAGATTGTGGCGGCCATTGCGCACAAGCGCGCTTCCGGGGTAACCGCCTCAGAGGCCGTCGCAGATTACGTTCGGGATGCCGCTTTCACCACGCTGAATCGTTTCGTTGCGCTCAAGCTGCTCGAGGCGCGCGAACTCGTTCAGGAGTGCATTACGAGGGGGGAGCAATCGTCAGGCTACCGGGAGTTCTGTGGCATGGCTCCAGGGGTAGCGCTATTGCCTGAAAGTGCCGGCTACCGCCTCTACATCGAGACGCTCTTCGACGAGTTGTCCACAGAGGTACGGGTTCTATTTAGTCGCAGAGATGCCGCATCGATGTTATGGCCCAGAAGGGCGACCATCGAGAGTCTTTTGATGATCCTGAACGCACCCGAACTTGCGGACGTTTGGGGACAGGACGAGACGATCGGTTGGATTTATCAATATTACAACGACTCGGCCCAGCGGAAGAAGATGCGGGAGGAGTCCGCGGCCCCCCGAAATAGCCGCGAGTTGGCTGTCCGCAATCAGTTCTTTACCCCGCGCTACATTGTTGAGTTCCTCACCGATAACACTCTCGGCCGCATCTGGCATGAGATGACTCGCGGAGAAAGCAAACTCAAGGAACAGTGTCGGTATCTTGCCCGCCGTCCGAACGAGCTTTTCGTAGAGTCAGGCGACCCATCCCGACCGTCGCCCGCGCAAACAGACCTATCGGAAGGGGGCACTATCGGGGGTCCCGTGCTCATCCGGCCACGTGCGCTCAAGGACCCTCGAGCCATCCTGATGCTTGACCCGGCCTGCGGCTCCATGCACTTTGGCCTTTACGCCTTCGACCTGTTCGAGGTTATCTACGACGAGGCCTGGGGGCTGGAGGAGCGACTAGGGGCGGGGGCCCTGAGTCGAACGCCGGGTATGAATTCACTGCACGAGACCTACCCTGACAGGGCTGCGTTCCTGAGGGAGGTCCCTCGCCTCATCATTGAGCATAATCTTCACGGTATCGACATTGACCCGCGATGTGCCCAGATCGCCGGCCTCTCTCTTTGGCTGCGGGCGCAGAAGGCGTGGCAGCGGCTCGGACTCAAGCCTGCAGAGCGCCCGGCAATCAAACGCTCAAACATCGTCTGCGCTGAGCCAATGCCAGGAGAGAAAGAACTTCTGCGTGAATTCGTCGAGCGAGAATTCCCGTCTAGCGAGCGTGGGGCATTGCTGCGGCTGCTTGAGGCGATCTTCGACAAGATGCGTCTGGCTGGCGAAGCTGGGCTGCTACTTAGAATCGAGGCGGAAATCCGCAGCGCTATCGAGGAGGCGCGGCAGGCGTGGCAGAACCTGCGAAATCGCCCCGGGGAACTTTTCTCAACCGCGGAGCTATACGCTGCCAACAAGCAGACTGAATTGGACCTCACGGCGGACCTCCTGTCGCTGACGTCAGAGTTCTTCGAGCGCGTCGAGGGGCAAATTTACGCAGCGCTGCATGATTATGCCGAGCAGGCAGAGAGCGGGGCAGGGTTTCAGCGTCGGCTCTTTGCGGAGGACGCGGCTCAGGGCTTCGCCTTTATTGATATATGCCGGAAACAATACGATGTCTGGCTCATGAACCCGCCGTTTGGCGCGGTAACGACCCGCTATCAAGATCTGTATGCCGCCACTTATCCGCTTAGCAAAGCAGACATGGCGTGTGCATTCGTTGAGCGGGGTAGTTCACTTATGGCGTCGGGCGGTCGGGTTGGGGTCTTGATGACTCGCACGCCGTTTTTTCTCTCGAGTTTCGCCAAATGGCGCACCGAGCGGGTCATCACTCGTGGGGGGCTACAGCTTTTTGCGGAC
>JACCDW011293539.1_pt1 | contig 13120 bp, 8 predicted proteins | sample 7449781 | NCBI WGS metagenome assembly JACCDW01 (sample SAMN15323449, study PRJNA562643) | freshwater metagenome | isolation source: river surface water | place: USA:Blue River Watershed | collected 2017-08-18 | reverse complement strand
GCAAACTTTGGACCTCCGGCATTGAAGCGGCTGACCACGTTTGGTTGGCCGCCCGTACCGACCCCGATTTGCCACGACACAAAGGCGTCTCCATTCTCATTTTGGACACCGATGCCGCAGGCTTCTCTCACACACTGATCGAAACTGTTGGCAATTACACTGCCGCCACCTACTACGACAATGTCGAAGTCCCTGCAGATCGATTGGTGGGTGAGTTGCATGGCGGATGGAAGCTGATCACCGCTCAACTGAACCACGAACGTTTGGGTCTAGGCTCTTGGGCCGACAAAGTGTTTGGTCCCTATTGCAAAGTTCTGCAATGGGCCAAAGCCCGTGACGAAAATGGCCGTCGCGCTGTTGATCAGCCCTGGGTCAAGCGTTCACTGGCCGAGTGCTACGCCCGACTTGAGGCCATGCGCTTGATCAATTTCCGCATTGCCGCAGAGCTGGAGAGCGGACGCATGGATGTGGCCTTGGCCTCCGCCACCAAAGTTTATGGCTCGGAAAGCGTCATTGAAGTTCTGCGAAAACTCATTGAGATTGTTGGGTCCAGTGCATTGGTCAGGGCAGGCTCTTCTGCCGCCATGCTACTGGGTGAACTGGAGTATGAAGTTCGCGCCTGCACCTTGACCACTTTTGGCGGGGGCACCAACGAAATTCAGCGTGAACTGATTGCGCAATTTGGTCTGCAAATGCCAAGACCTGTGCGCTGAACTTTCTCAATCATTGACTCAACTATTCAGTCGAAATGGAGACCACGTGAATTCAGTGACCATCCTACCGCGTGAAGCAACTCAGGCCAAACTCGATAAGCGATCCAAGGCCAGCATGCGTCATCGTGCGTCTCAAACGTACACCCTCGCAGAACGAGTCGAGGAAAGTGCCACTCAGTATGCAGATCGGCCTTGCATTTTGTCTGGCAACGATCGTTATACCTATGCGCAAACCAATCAACACATCAACCAGGTCGCGCATGCCGCACGTGGCTTGGGTTTAAAGCAGGGTGATGTGGTGGGTCTGTGCATGGAAAATCGGCCCGCCTTTTTGTTTGTATGGCTGGGCTTGTCTAAGTTGGGTGTGAAATTGGTGTTTTTAAATACCAATGTCAGTGGCAAACCGCTCGCACATGCCATCGAAGTCACGGGTGCCAAGCTCATTGTCATGGGTGAAGAATGTCTGGGCTTGTTGAGCAACAGCGACCTGCCCTCTGACCTTCAATTTTGGTTGTGGCCCGATGCAGACAACACCGCCAGCTCCGAACTTCGCAACCGTTGCACGCTCAATTTTGAATTGGCTTGTGAGTCAGCCCCCACAGATAATCCACCGGCAGCATGGCGCGAAGGTGTGGTTGCTGGCGACCCCGCTTTGTACATTTTCACATCGGGCACCACGGGCCTGCCCAAAGCGGCCATCATCAGTCATGCACGCTGGTTGATCACCGGTGATGTGATGCAAATCACCATGGATGTCCAGAAAGACGATTGTTTCTATTGCTTTTTGCCGCTCTATCACGGCGCAGCCTCGCTGTCTGCGGGTGCCACGGCGTTTGCTGCAGGCGCCAGTTTATTGTTGCGCCGCAAATTCAGCCGCACAGAATTTTGGACGGATGTGCGCCAGCACCATGTCACCATTTGTCAATATGTCGGTGAAGTCTGCCGCTTTTTGCTGACTGTGCCACCCCAAGCCAATGACAAAGCACACACCTTGAAAAAAATGGTCGGCGCAGGTTTGGCGCCCGAGGTTTGGGAACAATGGGTTCAACGCTTTGGTGAGTTTGATATTTTTGAAGGCTGGGGTTCGACAGAATCCAACACCAACACCATCAATGTCGACAACCGCGTCGGGTCCTGCGGCCGTGTGCCTTTCTGGGAAAAAACCAACCTTCGCTTGGTGCGCTATGACATCGAAACCGAAAGTCACGTGCGTGATGAGAATGGTTTTCTCCAACTGTGCGGCCCCAATGAAGTGGGCGAAGGCATTGGCATGATCATCAACATGCCCGATGTTGTGGGGGGTCGCTTTGAAGGCTACACCTCACCCGAAGCCACCGAAAAGAAAATTCTGCGCAACGTCTTTCGTGAAGGTGATGCATGGTGGTCTTCGGGCGACTTGCTGCGTTGCGACGAAGACGGCTATTGCTGGTTCGTTGACCGCATTGGCGACACCTTCCGATGGAATTCCGAAAACGTGTCGACCCTCGAAGTGGCCGATGTCTTGGGCGATTTTCCAGGTTTGGAATCGATCACTGTCTATGGCGTGAAAGTGCCAGGGGCAGAAGGTCGTGCTGGCATGGCCGCCTTGGTAATGCAAGCCGGCACAGTCTTTGATCCTGCCAAGTTTTGGGCTTTGGCCACCAGCCGTTTGCCACGCTATGCAGCACCGCTGTATTTGCGATTGACGCCCACAGCAGACATGACTGGCAATTACAAACTTCGCAAAGTTGACCTGCAGCGCGAGGGCTATGACACCGAACTGGTGACCGATCCTTTGTATGTCCGAGATGACAAACGTCAAACCTACTTGCCCTTGGCAGTCGGCAACCTCAGGGCTGTCGGATGAAGCAAGCGCCGGCCAGGGCCAAATTGGACTACCCCTTGGATGCGCCGGCCAGTGACGGTTCGGTGGTTGAAGTTGCACCGGGTATTTTGTGGGCACGCATGCCCATGCCCATGGCACTCGACCACATCAATGTGTATTTGTTGAAGGACACCACGGGATGGATGTTGGTCGACACTGGCTTGAACACCCAAGCCAGCAAGCAATGCTGGGAACACATTGCAGCCACGCATTTGGCTGGCTTGCCCATTCAAGGCCTCATTTGCACCCACATGCATTACGACCATGCCGGCTTGGCCAAATGGTTGTGCGAGCGGTTTGAAATTCCGCTTTACATGACGCATGGTGAGTACTACATGTTGCGAGCCTTGTCGCACCCAGAACCCGATCCTTTGCCACCTTCGCAGTTGCGTTTCTATCAACGCGCAGGTATGCCCAATGAGCGAATCGAGCGCATGTGGAGAGCCATGCGTGCAGACCCCTACACACCGCCAGAGCCAAGGTCATTTATTCGACTTCGCGAGAACGACCACCTCAACATCGGTGGTCGCCGCTGGGACGTCAAAATTGGCCAAGGGCATTCGCCAGAGCACGCTTGTCTTTACAGTGCGGCCGACCAAATTCTCATTGCAGGTGACCAGCTCCTGCCGCGCATCAGCTCGAACGTTTTGGTGACGGCCATCGAGCCCGAGGGCAACCCGCTCGAACTGTGGCTGTCTTCCCTGGTCGCTCTTGACGCATTGGCACCCAACACCCTCATCTTGCCTTCACACCAACAAGTGTTCAGAGGCTTGCATGCGCGCACGCAAGAACTACAAGCGCACCATGCGCATCAGTTTGAGTTGATTGGACAATTTTTAGCACAAGCGCCCAGCAGCACGGCCTTTGAAACCATGCGCCATTTATTTCCCCGCTTGCTGAATGCGGTCGACGACATGTTGGCCTTGGGTGAAACCATCGCCCACCTGTCATGGATGCGTTATGAAGGCTTGGTCCACCGCACTTTAGACGCTGAGGGCGTCTACCGTTTTGATTTGTCTACACAAACTCCTGCTCAAGCCATTGAGCGTTTGAACATCCGTCAATCTCTGAATCACTATGCATGACATTGAAGAATTTCGCCTTGAGACGCGCCGTTGGTTAGAAGCCAATTGCCCGCCGGCCATGCGCTTGCCCATCACCCAAGAAGAAATCGTGTGGGGTGGCTCTAAAGTTCAATTCAAGAACGAAGACCAGCGCATTTGGTTTGAAAAAATGCGCGACAAAGGTTGGTTTGCACCCGATTGGCCCAAAGAATATGGCGGTGGCGGCTTGTCACCCAAACACGCACGCATTGTCGAAAGCGAAATGCTGAAACTAGGTTGCCGTCAACCTCAGTTCAACTTAGGGGTTTGGATGTTGGGGCCCGTCTTGCTCGAAATTGGCACAGAAGCGCAAAAGCAAGAGCATTTACCGCCCATGATGCAAGGGAAAATTCGCTGGTGCCAGGGCTTCAGCGAACCCAACGCTGGCTCCGACTTGGCCAGCCTTAAAACCAACGCACGCATCGAAGCCAATGGCGACTTTGTGGTCAACGGCTCCAAAATTTGGACCTCCTATGGCGATGCCGCCGATTGGATGTATGCCTTGGTTCGTACCGACAACACCGTGCGCAAACAAGAAGGTATCAGCTTCTTGTTGATCAACATGAAGAGTCCTGGTGTCACTGTCAAACCCATTGAATTGATCAGTGGCAAATCCAGTTTCTGCGAAGTCTTCTTTGACGAAGTCCGCGTGTCTGCCCATCAGTTGGTCGGCCCCTTGAACGGCGGCTGGACGGTGGCCAAAAAATTATTGCAGCACGAACGCGCCGCCATGTCCAAGTTCAGCGAAGGTGCAGCGCCCTCGCACGATGCTTTGCTGGTTGCCAAACCCTATTTGTACGACGAAGATGGCGACTTGATCGAGCCCATCTGGCGCGACAAGTTGGCATCGTTGCTGATGGACTCACACGCATTCTCCTTAACCCATCAGCGCGTCAAGGAAGAGGGCTTGGCGCGCATGGATGTGAGTGGCCCAGCCGCCATCATGAAGCTGGTTCAAACCGAACAAGAAGTCGCCAAGTACGAGCTCTTGATGCAACTCATGGGCCACCGCGGCATGAGTTGGGAAGGCGACGAATTCACCAAAGACGAGCATGACATCTGCAGACTTTGGCTCCTCTCAAAAACCTATGTGATTTCGGGCGGCAGCAGCGAAATCCAGCTCAACATCATTGCCAAGCGTGTGCTTGGTTTACCGGGATAAACAATGAACAGTTCCAATGCATCGGAGAGACTGGCATGAGTTTCTTACTGAACGAAGAGCAACGTCAATTCAGTGACAGTGCGCAAGAATTTTTAAGCGCCAAATCACCTTTGTCATTGCAGCGCCAATTGCGCGACACCTCGTCAGCCCTTGGCTTTGAACCTAGCCTTTGGGAAGAGGTCATTGAGTTGGGCTGGACTGCGGCAGTATTTCCAGAAGAAGAAGGTGGCTTGGCTGTGGGCTACAAAGGCATGGGTGCCGTGTTTGAAGCCATCGGTCGCCATGTGGCTGCCCTGCCCTTGTTGTCTTCCATTGTGATGGGTGGCGAAATCATTTTGCAAGCAGGCACTGCCAGCCAAAAACAAACTTGGCTCCCCAGCCTCATGAACGGACAAAAGCGCTTGGCCGTGGCCATCGATGAGCAAGGCCGTCACGACCCGCGCAAAATCAAAACGCTGGCCACCAAGACGGCAGATGGTTGGATGTTGAATGGCGACAAATGGTTTGTCGTCGATGGCTTGGGTGCCACCTGCTATGTGGTGGTCGCCAAGATTGAAACTGCCAGCGGCGGTTCTGATTTGGGTTTGTTTTTGGTCGACAACGCTTGGACCGGCGTTAAAACACAAGCCACCAAACTGGCAGACAGCCGCAATTACGCCCAGTTGAATTTGGCCAACGTGCGCATCACTGAGGAGATGTGTTTGGGTGTCGGGGCCGACGCAGAAAAAGCCCTTCACATTGCCCTAGACAAAGCCCGCATCTGCTTGGCGGCAGAAGGCTTGGGACTGCTCAAGGAAGCGTTTGATCGAACCAATGCTTATTTGAAAGAGCGCATTCAATTTGATGTGCCAATTGGGTCCTTCCAGGCTTTGCAACACAGAATGGCTCGCCTCTACACAGAATTGCAAATGTTAGAGAGTTGCGTGCGTGCTGCATTGAACGCCATCGATTCTGAGCAAGATGATTTGCCACTGTTGGCCAGCTTGGCCAAGGCACGCACATCCGACCTGTGTGAAAAACTGATGAACGAAGCCATCCAACTGCATGGCGGCATTGGCGTCACCGATGAATTTGACCTTGGACTCATCGTCAAGCGTGCAAGGGTTTTGCAACAAACATTGGGCGATGGTGTTTTCCACCGCAACCGCTATGCCGTCCTTAAGGGGTTTTAAGCACCATGACTACTTCGCAAGCCGCTTCACCCAACAATTTTCTATCGCAAGTTGATCAAATCCGCACGCAGCTAACAAGCGCAGGTGCGCCTTTTGAGCGCATCACCGTCAACGTCCATGGCCACAACTACTTGGCTTACAGAAATGCTTTTCCCAACCTGCCAGCCTTGATCAATGCTGGCCGCGCGCATGGGCCCCGTGAGTTCATGGTTTACGAAAGCGAGCGGTGGACATTTGATCGCTTCTTTCAAGGGGTCGATGCATTGGCAGCCAATTTACAGCATCAACTGGGCGTGAAAGCCGGCGACCGCGTGGCCATTGCCATGCGCAATCGGCCTGAATGGGCGCTGGCGTTTGCCGCCATTTCTTTGGTGGGCGCTGTACCCGCCCCGCTCAACAGTTATGGCTTGCATGACGAGTTGATGGCCAATTTGGTTGACCTGCAACCTAAACTCCTCATTTGCGATCCAGAGCGCTTTGCCCGTGTTCAAAATGATTTGGCTGCACTGTCCTGCAAAGCCATGGTGGTGGATGGCAATGCGCAACAAGGTGACGCTTCATGGCAAGCCATGACATCCGCATGCACATCAGCGCACCAAACACCCGAACTTCAGAGCACTGACCCTGCTTTGGTCCTGTTCACATCGGGTGCCAGTAGCCAAGCCAAGGCGGTTTTGTCCAGCCACATGGCGGTCTGCCAAGCTTTGTTCAACATCGACTTCATTGGCGCCATCTCTGCCATGACTTCGCCCAAAGCCATTGAGTTGATGATGGCCAAAGCGTTGCAGCCCACCACGCTGACTGCTGTGCCCTTGTTCCATGTGAGCGGTTTGCATGCCCAGCTGTTAACAGCACTCAGGCATGGTCGACGTCTGGTCTTCATTCATCGCTGGGACCCTCAACAAGCCATTCGTTTGATTCAAAAAGAAAAAATTACCCAGTTCAACGGTGCGCCATCCATGGTCATGCAGTTGTTGGCCGAGCCTAACTTCAATGACCCCGAATTCACGGGCAGCTTGGGCGGTGTGGGATTTGGCGGCGCGGGACTTCCGCAGCGCATCATCGATGAAATGTTGGAAAAACGCGCCAACTCCATGTCGGGCATCGGCTACGGCTTGACCGAAACCAACGGTGTTTGTGCAGCAGCCTCTGGGCAACTTTTTCAGCATGCGCCGCAGTCGGCAGGCGTCACGTCGCCCATCATTGAAGTCCGGGTGGTTGACCTGGAAGGCGCCGACCTACCGGTTGGGGCAGAGGGCGAAATTTGGCTGCGTGGCGTGAGCTTGATGGAAGGCTATTTGAACCAGCAAGGTGAAAAAGGGATGGGCCTGTCTGACGGCTGGCTCAAAACAGGAGACATTGGACGCCTTGAAGAAGGTGGTCTATTGCGCATCGTCGATCGCATCAAAGATGTGATTAACCGCGCTGGAGAAAAAATAGCTGCGGCTGAAATTGAATCATGCTTGCTGCAACACCCCGATCTGTTGGAAGCCGCTGTGTTCAGCCAACCCGATGCCTCAACGGGTGAAGCGGTGGTGGCTGTGGTGGTGATCGCACCCCACGCCAAGCTGGGCCCAGAGGACGTGAAGCAGCACGTGGCTGCTCGACTGGCCGCCTACAAAGTGCCGCAGCAGGTCCACCTCCGCACCGAAAGCTTGCCCAAAAATCCTGCTGGAAAAATGCTCAAGAACGCCCTCAAGCGTGAGTATGTCCAAGCTTAAGTTTTGCGAAAAGACAACACCCTAGTCTGATTTGACGATGGTTCTACCGACCAAATTGAAGATAAAGAAGACTGAAAAATTCAATGATGCAGATTTCGAGACAAACGTTCGTCTGAGAGTGACTGTTCAACACATCCAAAACGGTTGTTGCCAATTCCTAACAGCTAGGGAAAACGCTAAGCGCCGTTTTGAGCAACATAACCTCTTTGGACGATGTCTCAGATTTTCGAAAAATTAGACTTGTCATTGTTTTAGAGACACAACCATTCATCAACCAGGAGACATCCATGAAGTCCAAGCATCTCGGGAAATTTGCAGTACGCACCCTCCCACTTTTAATTTCTGCCGTCTGCGCCACCAACGCATTTGCGCAGTCCAGTGGCGTGGAAGAAGTTCTGGTGTCAGCACAGAAGCGCACAGAGCGAATTCAAGACGTCCCGATGGCCATCTCTGCCATTTCTGGTCAAGCGCTAGAAAATCGCAAGATTGAAGGCGCTGCCGACTTGCAAGGCGCCATCCCCAACTTGAACGTGGTGGCTGCACCTGTTTCTGGTTTGATCTCTGCTACGGCCATTCGCGGTCTTGGCACTGGCCAGCCCTCCATCTGGATGGATCCTGCCATTGGCATGTACGTCGACGGCGTGTTTGTGGGTAAAAACCAAGGCGCATTGTTTGACTTGGTCGACTTACAGCGTGTTGAAGTATTGCGTGGCCCCCAAGGCACTCTGTTTGGTCGCAACACATTGGGCGGCGCCATCAACTTTGTCACACGTCAACCTTCAGGTCAGTTCTCTGGCCAGATTGGCATCGAGGGCGGCAACTACGGTCGCTTGGTCAACAAGATTTCGATCGACACACCCAAGATCAACGATGTATTGAGCCTGACCATTGCTGGCCGCAAAGAAAAGCAAGACGGTTGGTTGCCCAATCCAAACTCAGCAGACAACTGGGGCAATCGCAATCGCGAAGCCTTCAAGTTGAATGCCAAATTTGACGTGTCCAAAGACACCAAAATTTTCTACGCTCTCGACAAGAGCGACATCAACGAGACCACCACACCTGTGTCTGTGATCAAAACCACTGGCTATTGCAGCTACGTGACCATCACAGGTTGCTCTTCACCAGGTAACTTCGTCAACGCCTTGGGCTTGAGAATTCCTGCCGCCAACGATTTGTTCACCAATGGCTTGCCATTGTGGGTGGCCAGCATCACACCAACCGGTGGCAATATTCCTCAAGTGCCTGCCAGCGGCCTAACAGCTCAGCAACTGTACCGTTTGCCAGCCAACGGTACTGCTGTAGCAGCTGCACTGCAAGTGGGCGTGCCAAAGTCAACCACTTCAACACCTGGTTTCACACCCTTCCAAGGCTTGAAAGTAACAGGTCACAGCTTGATTGCTGAAACAGCCTTGAACACTTCAACTTCACTGAAGTACATTGGTAGCTACCGTCAAATGACCTACAACGACGTGGGTGACTACGACGGCACTGTGGCCAACATTTTCTCTGGCAGACGCAAAACCAACTATTCAACACACTCACATGAAGTTCAATTGGTGGGCAATGTCAGTGGCGTTAACTACGTCGGTGGTGTTTACTATTTCAAAGACAACGGCACGACAGTCCAAGACCAAATCGGTTCGTTCTACACCATGTACAACGGTGTGGCAAATCGTGGTCAGACCAACTTCGGTGTTGGCACAGAAGCCAAAGCCATCTTCGGTCAGGCCGATTTCAAGTTGAACGACAAGACCACTTTGACAGCCGGTTTGCGTTCTACACAAGAAACAAAAACAGGCTCTGTTGAAAGAACTGCAGTGGGCGGCGCAAGCTACTCTCCCACAGCGGTCTACACGCCTGTCTTTACCGTCACTGGCAACAACGAAGCCAAATTCAGCGACACCACACCTTCTGCTGCTTTGAGCTACAGATTGGATGCCAACAGCATCGTGTTTGGTCGCGTTGCCAAAGGCTTCAAGAGCGGTGGTTTCCCATTGGAAGCCCCATCCAAGACAGATGCACTGACTGCATTCAAGCCTGAGTCTTCCACCAGCTACGAAGTTGGAACCAAAGGCGCCAACGCCAATGCTTCTTACGCCGTCACCGCTTTCATCACCAAGCTGAAAGACCAACAAGTGTCTTACTTGCCAGTGGGTAGCACATCGCCAACCACGACCAATGCAGGCGCTTCAACCTACAAAGGTTTTGAGTTGGAAGGTGCTCTCAAGTTGAGCGCTGACACCCGTATCAGCGGCAGCTACGGTTACCTGAATGCCAAGTTTGACGAGTACCTCAGCCGCGGCATTAGCGGCACCATGGTAAACGCCGCTAGCAATCTGGTCGTTGGTTATGCACCTAAGCACACCTTCAACCTGAACTTGGACAGCCATTTGGCCAACACACAGTTTGGTAAATTGAAAGGCTTGGTTGAGTACCGCTACACAGCGGCTTACTACAACTACCCAGCCAATATTTCAATGACTGCACCCAACGCCATTGCCGGCAACTACGCACCTGATTCCAGAATGCCTGCCTTGGGCATCGTGAATGCACGTTTGGTGTTGGACCGCATTTCCGTGGGCGGCCCAGGCCAAGCCGACGCCTCATTGTGGGTGAAGAACTTGGGTAACAAACAAGTTTTGCAGAACATGATGGACGTGTCTGGTTACTACCAAGTGGGTTACTGGTCTGCACCACGCACTGTGGGCCTGTCTCTGAACTACAAGTGGTAATTCACTGAAAGGCAAGCTTGGCTTGCCCCAACAAAAAACGCCACGAAAGTGGCGTTTTTTTTGACCTCAAAAAGGCGAGATTTATTTCAGCAACAACTTAAAGTCATGTGCCAAGGCTTCTGGACCCATGCCATAACGATTGAACAACCTGACCTTGCCCTGCGCATCAAAGGTGTAACTACCCGCTGAATGGTCCATGGTGTAGCTGGTGGGTGTTTTGCCCTCGACCCGCTTGAAATAAATTTTGAACTCTTTGGCAATGGCGGGCAATTGCTCTGGCGTCGGTCGCAAGGCCACAAAGCTGGCGTCAAAATTTTCAACATAGGCCTTCAACAACTCGGTGGTGTCACGCTCTGGATCGACCGTGACAAATACCGCCTGTAGTTTGTCACCGTCTGCACCCAACAAACGCTTAACCTCAGCCAACTCTTGCATGGTGGTGGGGCACACATCGGGGCACTGGGTGTAACCAAAGAACACCACCACCAACTTGCCAGAAAAGTCTTTGATCTTTCGGACCTGACCATTTTGGTCTGGTAGGTTCAATTCTTTGGCGTAATCGGCACCTGTAATGTCAACGCCTTTAAAGGCCGCTTTAGGCTCAGTGCAACCCGACAAGCCAAAGAGCGATGCGGCTACAACGCTTAAGGTGAGCGACAGTGTTAAACGCCTTGAAACATTCACAACTTTAGACATGTTTCTTCAAGCCTTAAAACAAATAATGATCGACCAGCAATGCCGCAAACAAAACACTCAAGTGAATGAGTGAAAATTTGAAAGTTTTACGCGCCAATTCGTCTGAATAATTTCGCCATAAGGCCCATGCGTAAGCAATGAACATGACGCTCAAAATAACGGCTGCGATGAGGTACAACCATGAACTCATGCCATAAGCAAAAGGCATCAAGCAAGAGGCCATGAGCACAAAGGTGTAGAGCAAGATTTGCAAACGGGTAAATTCATTGCCATGCGTGACGGGCAACATGGGCAAGCCCGATTTGCGATAGTCTTCGACGCGGTACAAAGCCAAGGCCCAAAAGTGTGGCGGCGTCCACAAGAAAATAATCAAGAAAAGAATGAGCGCTTCAGGGCCCACATCGTTGGTCATGGCGGCCCAGCCCAACACGGGCGGCATGGCGCCGGATGCACCACCAATCACAATGTTTTGGGGGGTGAGGGGCTTCAAAATGACGGTATAGATGATGGCGTAACCCACGAAGGTGGCAAAGGTGAGCCACATGGTGAGAGGGTTGACGTAGACATACAAAATAACCGAGCCAATGCTGCACAAAACGGCAGAAAACAACAAGGCTTGCATGTCGCTCAATTGGCCCTTGGCCGTGGGCCGCCAAGCTGTGCGCTTCATTTGCGCATCAATGCTTTTTTCAATCAAGCAATTGAATGCCGCAGCAGCACCTGCCACCAACCAAATGCCCACACAGGCGACAAAACCCAACCAAACTTCGGCCCAACTGGGCACACCAGGGACAGCCAGGACCATCCCTATCAGGGCGCAAAACACAATCAGTTGCACCACACGCGGTTTCATCAACGCGTAATATTGTCGCCAGGGTGAGCCAGCTTGTAATTCAGCAGCGGTGCTCATGCGGCAAACTTTCTGGAAAGATTCATGGAAGTCATTGTCAATTCGTTTTACTGCGGCTCAGCATGTAAGTGAGCGTCATCATAATTGCACCCGCGCCGCCCGTATGAGCCACAGCGGCCAACAAGGGCCAATCTAACACCACATTGGACAAGCCAGTGATGAATTGAAGGGTTAGCAAAGCCAAAAGAAAACTCGTCAGTCCGGGGAGTACTTTGTGTTTTCTAAAATGCCAAATCATGAAGGCTGCAAAGGAAAACACCACCAAAGCCATCAACCGGTGGACAAAGTGAATGGACACCAAGGCCTCAAAAGGCAAATACTGTCCATTTGAATCGACGCCCAAGTGCCGCCAAATTTCGAAGCCTTGCGCATTCCATGTTGGCCACCATTGGCCATTGCAATCGGGGAATCCATCGCAGGCCAGAACAGCGTAGTTGGTACTGACCCAAGCACCTAGCGCAATTTGCAGTATCAGCAATCCCGCTGCCACCCAAATCCATTGCCGGTGTTTTGCTTGAATTTCTTGGCGCTGAAGATGGGGCTTCCATGCCACTTGCGCAGTGAGCAAAACCAACAAGCCAATACCGCCTAACAAATGTAGCGTGACGATGGCCGGAAACAGTTTCATGGTCACGGTCAGAGCACCAAATGCGCCCTGCATACAAACCCAAAACAAGGTGAGCCAAGCCCAGAAAGGTTTAACTTGCCATGCACCTTGGAACGAATGTTGGCCCTTCCAACGCTGCCAGGTACTGCTGATCGCCAAGACCAAAATCAGGAAGCCCACAGCAGTGGCCAAGTACCGGTGGATCATTTCAATCCATGCTTTGCTGTGCGTCACTGGGCCCGTTGGCATGGCAGCCTCGGCGGCATTGATGTGTGCAACGGCGCCCAATGGACTGGCACTGCCATAACAGCCGGGCCAATCGGGACAACCCAAACCAGAATCAGTCAGTCGTGTGAAGGATCCAAACAAGACCAAGTCAAAGGTGAGGAACAAAGTGAGTACCGTCATGGCACGCAATTTGGAATTGACCGGATTGTGTC
>JACCDW011822202.1_pt1 | contig 13122 bp, 10 predicted proteins | sample 7449781 | NCBI WGS metagenome assembly JACCDW01 (sample SAMN15323449, study PRJNA562643) | freshwater metagenome | isolation source: river surface water | place: USA:Blue River Watershed | collected 2017-08-18 | reverse complement strand
ATGAGGATGATCCAAAATATGGTTCTAATGACACCTCCGAGCGTCGCATATACGAGCACTTGATCAGCTGAATCTTGCAGAGGATAAGTCATTACTTCTTGTTGGTTAAATCCTTAAAGATGTCCTCCAGTCGCTGCTCCTTCACGGACATGGCCAGTAGCAAATATCCCGACTTGGATAACTTGTCAGAAATATCCCTTCTTAAATCTCTCTCAACGCGAGTCACCAACTCCCATTGCTTGGGTGCAATACTTCTTACCTCATCTACACCATCAATGGATTTCCAGAATCCTGCAGATACTTCATCTCCAATTTCAACTTGAATTACCGTTGTCGTACCGTATTTTTTTAAGTCTTGCGTGGATTGATCTGCAATCAATTTTCCTTTATTGATAATAATGGCTCGAGAACAAATGGCTTCTACTTCTTGCATGATGTGGGTAGAAAACATGACTGTTTTTTCTTTACCCATGTCTTGAATCAAAGATCGAATTTCAATCAATTGATTGGGGTCTAATCCACTCGTCGGCTCATCCAAAATTAAAACTTGCGGATCATGAATTAGCGCTTGAGCCAAACCTACACGTTGGCGGTAACCCTTGGATAGCGCTCCAATCTTCTTGTGTGCCTCTACACCCAATCCAACGCGCTCAATCATCTGCTCGACGCGTCGATTCACATTGTCCATCTTATAAATACCTGCCATAAAAGCAAGATATTCTCTCACGTACATCTCCAGATACAAAGGGTTGTGCTCGGGCAAATAACCAATGATTCGACGGGCATCCATGCTTTTGGTCGCAACATCAAAACCATTGACCTCCACATGACCCGCCGAAGCTGGAATAAAAGAGGTAATAATTTTCATCATCGTACTCTTCCCCGCACCGTTGGGTCCCAAGAAACCCACAATCTGTCCTTTCGGAATCTCAAATGACACATTATCCAATGCCCATTGGGTTCCATATTGCTTACTTACATTTTTGACTATTATTGACATACCTCTTGCTCTACCAACAAAGGTAAACTATGACGAGAATTAGACAAAAGAATAAAAGCCTTTTGATTAAATTGAGTACCTTCGGGAGATGAAAACGGAACAAACGATTTGGACAGCTGAGTCTCTTTGGAACAACCAACAGCCTCAATTACATGATGCGCAATTGGTATTGTGTTTCATCGGTATCGATTTAAAGAACCAAGAAGATTTATACGATTCCTTAAAAGGTCATTATCCCAAAGCGGACATCATTTTCTGCAGCACCGCGGGTGAAATTGCAGGGGACCAAATTTTAGACAACAGCGCCGTTTGTACTGCCATACAACTGGAAAAAACAAAAATTAAAATTCATCGTCAAACCATCAGGCATACAGATGATAGTTTTGAATGTGGTCAACATTTGGCCAATGCTATGCTGGCTGATGATTTAAAAAGTATATTGATCCTTTCTGAAGGAACCATTTCCAATGGTGATTTCTTGATTCAAGGTGTAAATAGTGTTGTCCCTCATGAAGTGTTGGTAACAGGAGGACTTGCTGGTGACTCAGGAAGATTCACCCAAACCTATGTAGGCGTAAATGAAGTGGCCCAACCCGGTGTCATTGCATCCATTGGATTTTACGGTGATGCCATTCAAGTTTCACACGGATCACAAGGCGGTTGGACAGAGTTTGGTCCAATTAGAACCGTAACATCAGCCGAAAAAAATGTGCTTTTCACCATGGACAATGTCAATGCATTGGAATTATACAAAAGATACTTGGGAGAACGTGCAGATGAACTTCCAGGTTCTGCCTTGCTTTTCCCACTTTGTATCATCGGAGATGACGGTTCCATGTTGGTGAGAACAATTTTGAATATTGACGAAGAAAAGGGTTCAATGACCTTTGCCGGTAATATCCCTAACGGTGCCAAAGTTCAATTCATGATGGCCAATTTTGATCACATCATTGAAGGAGCTGAAGATGCTGCTGCCCAAAATGATGCCGTTGAAAAACCTGATTTGGCTATTCTAATTTCTTGCGTGGGTCGACGTATCGTTTTGGGACAACGTACAGAAGAAGAATTGGATGCTGTTATCGAAAGAATCGGTGACAATACCACGTATTGCGGTTTCTACTCCAATGGGGAAATTTCTCCCATTATGGAAAGTGTAACTTGTGCATTGCACAATCAAACCATGACCATCACTACTTTCAAGGAGAATTAATATGTCCAAGTTACGTGTTGCGATTTGGGGATCTGGAACTGGATCGAATGCAAAAAATTTGATTCAATTTTTTGAAAACCACCCTCAAGTCGAAATTGCATGGGTTCTTTCAAACAAACCGGAGGCTTTGATATTACAACATGCCAAGGACGCCGGAATACCGACAAGAATCATCCAGAAATCTGAACGTGAAGTTTGTGATCAGTTGATTGAAGAGCACGTTAAAAATCAAATTGATTGGATCATTTTAGCTGGTTATCTGTGGAAAATCCCGAGCGCCCTTTGCAAAGCATTTCCTGATAAAATTGTCAATTTACATCCCGCTCTATTGCCCAAATATGGCGGCAAAGGGATGTATGGTCATTTCGTGCATGAGGCTGTTCATGCCGCTGGAGAGAAAGAATCTGGCATCACCATACACTTTGTCAACGAGCATTATGACGAGGGAAATATTATTTTTCAAGCCAAATGTCAAATAGAATCTTCGGACGGGCCAAAGGAAATCGAACACAAAGTAAGGGCCCTCGAAATTCAACATTTACCTTCAGTTATAGCTTCTCTTTTGGCACCATGATTCGTCCAACATTGTTGCTGATTGCAACGTGCAGCGCTTTTTGGGTATGGGCGCAAAAGCCAACCGTAAAACGAGGTAGCATCGACTATATTCCTTCATTCACATCGGCCTATGTAGATGCTCGCTCCGTTGCGATTTGGAAACCTGAAAACTACAATCCGACAATTCAATACAATGTCCTTTACATGCACGACGGACAAAACGTATTTGATGCCAACATTACATGGAATCATCAATCTTGGGAAGCTGCTGATCACCTTCAAAACCTGATTGATCAAGAGAAAATAAGTCCTTGCATTGTCGTTGCCATTTGGAACAATGGAAGCAAAAGACATGCTGAGTACTTTCCTCAAAAACCATTTGAGTCGCTTTCCAATTCATACAAAGACTCATTACTCGTAGCCATCAGAAAAGACTCCGATTCTCCGCTCTTCAAAACCAATCCTTACGCTGATGATTACCTGAAATTTTTGGTGGATGAATTGAAACCATTCATCGACAAAAATTATTCAACCAACGCTACACAGCGCGGAACCTACATAGCCGGCGCGAGCATGGGTGGATTGATTTCTTGGTACGCAATAACTGAATATCCCCTAGTTTTTGGTGGAGCAGCATGTTTCTCTACCCACTGGCCGGGTATATGGCCAGAGGATGATCCAAAAAAGAAAATATTCAGTTCATTTAAATCGTATTTCTTATCACATCTTCCACCTAACAACCGCCTATACTTTGATCACGGTTCAGAAACCTTAGATGGTTTTTATCATCCTTATCAAAATGAAATAGATCTGCAGATTGGAACAAGATTTCCAAGTGCATCTTACATGTCATTCTATTATCCAGGCTTTGACCACAGCGAAAAATCTTGGTCGCATCATTTTGAAAAAGCCATGTTATTTCTGATGAACCAATAAGAATACTGCAAACAAAAAAGAGCGCAATGCGCTCTTTTTTTTTCTCTTTTCTCAATTCTTATTGAGTGACTACCAATCTCATTCTTTGATCTCCAATCATTACCATATAAACCCCGTCAGATAAACCTTGACATTCAACGTTTAACTGCTGTCCGTTAAAGAATACTTGTTTCTTCATTACCAATTTTCCTGCAATATCTGTGATCACCAACTGCATCTCTTCATCACTTGTCGCTGATGGATTGATAATAGTAAAGCTCTGACCAGATACAGGATTCGGGTACAAAACCATAGATGGTATGGACGAATGGTTATTCGCACCAACTGTAAATGCGCTTTGATTCTCACTCTCACTCTGAAGCAACATCCCTGAAGACCCTGTTTTTAAACATTGGGCAGATCCCCACGCTCCAATCTCTCCACTGGCGTGAATTGGACGAACACGAACATTGTAAGTCTTACCATTGCCCATTCCAGGAACGTTATTCAAGAAGAACACGGTAGTATTCAAACCTCCCAAAACAGTCACAGCAGGCTGCACAGATGGAATTTGTTGGGTGAACTCCCATTCGTATCTCAATGCGCCGCAAATGGTTCTATCAATCGAGATTGATGAAGTAGTGGACTTCGTATTGGGGCAACGATCAGAAGCACGAAGCGCGATGGGCAATTCAGGATTCAAGGTTACAGTGCAAGTAGTATTGGCATTGGCTGTAATCGAGGTATAATTACCCGCTGCATCTGGAATAGCGTAAACAACTGGCACACGTAAAGTGTACACTTTAGCTGAAGCCGTCATATTCACTGGGAAAATGGTACCCAAACGAGGAACAACAGAATTGGCCGTGGTTGTTGTATATGACCAAGGCGTTATATTCAAGTTTGTATTGTTTTGGGTGGCACTCAAAATATCAAAAATATAATTGGTCGCATTTCCCTTGTATTGCGCTTTGAAGCTCGTACAAACATTATTGTAAACGCCCGTGTTGTTACTGTAGTAATGATCACAAGTAGATCCTACAAAGTGGTTGAAGCAAACTTTTGCACTTGTATTGGAATTGCCAGAAACGCGGTGAACAGCGATATAATAATTCTCTCCAACTGTCAAGTCATCAGAAATTAAAATTTGATTTCCAGATGCCAACGATGTTGTTGTATACACCTCGTGTTCGGTCTCTAATAGTTCAAAACAACCATCAGTAACATGATACAAACGAATCTCGTTGTCGCCAAAAGCAGCTGATAAACTTGCGCGCAAGGTATTGTATTGAGCGTTCAAACTGTACCACAAATCAGGACCATCGCCATCTATGATTGCGGAATTTGAACCATTGTTCAAGTTAGCTGATTTCAAGGCATTCCCAGAGCAAGTAGGATACAAGGCAGTAGTTACAGAAACAGGAAAAATGTCTGTTACTTGCAATCCTTCGTCAACTTGGCCATTGCAATTGTCATCTATGCCATTGCACAATTCTGTTTGTGGTAAAATACAAGAACCATCATCCGTATTAGCCAATTCATTGAAATTACAAGCAGTAGAATCAATACATCCTGTTACCACTGGAATACATGATCCATTGTCTGTGTTGGCACTTTGATCGTAGTTGAAAGCGGTAACATCTGTACATCCTTCAATAACCGGAACACAAGACCCGTTGTCTGTATTGGCATCAGGATTATAGTTGAACGCTGTCATGTCTGTACATCCTTCGATCACAGGAATACAAGATCCATTATCTGTATTAGCGCTTTGATCGTAGTTGAACGCTGAAGCATCTGTACATCCTTCAATTACGGGAACACAAGATCCATTGTCTGTATTGGCTTCTTGGTTGTAATTGAATGCCGTTACATCGGTACAACCCTCCACGACTGGTATACATGAACCGTCATCCTCAGTGGCCTCAGGGTTGAAATTAAAGGCTGTTGGATCGGTACAGCCCAATATGCTTGTGATACAAGAACCATCATCAATCGTGGCCTCAGGATTGTAATTATTCGCCATGGGATCCGTGCACCCGGGAATATCACAAGGAGCATCTCCAGCAACACAATCATCATCTACTCCATTGCCACATACTTCAACAGCAGTAGGAAAAGCAAATGCATTGGCATCATCACAATCACCTGCATTTAAAGCATAACCATTCAACATTTCACATGTTGAGATGGTTGTTTCTGAACCATAGCCATCACCATCAATATCTTGATACAAAGTGAAAAATTCAAGACCATCATCAACCAAATCATTACAATTGTCATCAAAGTCATTGCAAATCTCCGTTGCACCCGGGAATATCGAAGAATTTCCATCATCACAATCTGAATTATCCTCTGAATAACCTGCGGTTAATTCACACATTTCCATTGAATTGAAGGGATCTCCAAAGCCATCCGAATCCAAATCTGCAAAGTACACATTCAACAATCCTTCGTCAATGTCAACATTACAGTTGTTGTCTATTCCATCACATATTTCATCAGCAGCAGGATTAATTGCCGCGTTGTTATCATCACAATCTTCCAAATCAGTAAACCCATCATTGTCCAAATCATTGTCCACTTCAGGCTGCTGGAATCCTTGAGTTAAAATGATATCTCCTGCACTTAAGGTGGTGACAAAAGTTTCACCAACACTCCATGAAACATAGACCCCACCTACTGTTGTGGCATTACCTGCACTAACAATTGCGGATGGAGAAAAGCTTTGAGAAAAAGCAAGTAAACTAAAAAAGAAGATGGATACAAAGGATAAAATTCTCTTCATGATTCAAATTTGAAGAGGCAAAGTACAAAAAATGGCGTTATAAAACAAATATAACTTGTTCCAAATCAATCCAATTTTTTGGGAAATCTTCCTTTCTTGAAAACATTACGACCGCCCTTGGTTTGCTTTCGATAGGCCTTTTGATCTTCTTCCGAAAGATGAATCACTTCTTGGCATTCTGAAGAACAGCAATTTTCATACTTTTCTTTGCATGTAGGACATTGAATAAACAAAATGTGGCAGCCCAAATTGGCGCAATTCGTATGCACATCAAACGGGTTTCCACACTGATGGCAATGTGCGATAACATCATTTGAAATGCGCTCAGCCAAACGCTCGTCAAAGACAAAATTTACACCTTTAAACTTATTCTCGATGCCTTGTGCTTTGGCGTCTCTCGCATATTTGATAATGCCCCCTTCCAAATGATAGACATTCTTGAAACCCTTGTGCTTCATGTATGCAGAAGCCTTTTCGCATCGAATACCGCCCGTGCAGTACATCACCAAATTTTTGTCTTTGTTGTCTTTGAGTAAGTTCTCCGCAATTTGCAGCTCCTCCCTAAAAGTATCAACATCTGGCAAAATAGCTCCTTGGAAATGACCGACTTCACTTTCATAATGGTTCCGCATATCCACCAAAATGGTATTGGGATCATTGGTCATTTTATTAAATGCCTCTGCTGACAAATATTCTCCGGTATCCGCAGGATCAAAGGTTGAATCATCCAAACCATCCGCAACGATTTTATTCCTCACCTTAATTTTTAGCATGTAAAAAGAATGGGAATCATCGGCAACTGCGGTGTTCAAGCGAAGTTGATTTAGCTGTTCAATGCTATATAGAAAAGATTTAAAAATCTCAAAATTCTTGGTGGGTACAGAAATCTGTGCATTGATTCCTTCAAATGCTATGTAAACGCGGCCCAGAGCCCCCAATGCGCTCATTTTCTCAAAGAAAAAATCTCTAAATTCTTGGGGGTTTTCAATTTTAAAATACTTATAAAACGATACCGTTGTACGGGGTGTTTTATCAGCGGCCATTCGTGCCTTTAACACACGACGGTCTATGGTATTGAACAGTCTATTTCTCATGTATAAGCGTATATTATACGAGCCAAAAATACAATAAAAAAAAAGGGCAAGAAACCTTGCCCTTTCTGAGTTTAATCTATTTTAATAACGATATTGGTCAGTTTTGTATGGGCCTTCTACGTTTACACCAATGTATGACGCTTGGTCTGGTGTCAACTCTTCCAACTCAACACCAATTTTTGCCAAGTGCAAACGAGCTACTTTCTCATCCAAATGCTTGGGCAATACATATACTTTGTTCTCATATTGCTCATGGTTTTGCCACAACTCCAATTGAGCCAAAGTTTGGTTGGTGAATGAGTTACTCATTACAAAAGAAGGGTGACCAGTGGCACATCCCAAATTCACCAAACGACCCTCAGCCAAAACAATGATATCCTTACCATTCAAAGTGTACTTATCCACTTGAGGCTTGATGGTGTCTTTGGTAGAACCGTAGTTCTCATTCAACCAAGCCATATCAATCTCATTGTCAAAGTGTCCAATGTTACAAACCACTGCGTTGTGCTTCATGTTCAAGAAATGACGATCAATAATAATTTGATGATTTCCTGTAGCGGTTACAATGATATCAGCCTCCGCGATAGCGGTGTCCATTTTCTTTACTTCATAACCTTCCATTGCAGCCTGCAATGCGCAGATGGGATCGATTTCTGTAACAATCACACGTACACCTGCATTCTTCAATGAGTCTGCAGATCCTTTTCCTACATCACCATACCCAGCAACAACTGCCACTTTACCTGCCATCATCAAATCTGTAGCACGACGCAATGCATCTACCAAAGACTCACGACAACCGTATTTGTTATCAAACTTAGATTTGGTTACGCTGTCGTTGATGTTAATCGCTGGCAACAACAAGGTTCCGTTCTTCTCACGCTCATACAAACGCAAAACGCCTGTGGTTGTTTCCTCTGAAATTCCACGAATACCTGAAACCAATTCGGGATATTTATCAAAAACCATGTTGGTCAAATCGCCACCATCATCCAAAATCATATTCAACGGCTCATTGCCATCAAATGCATGCAAAGTTTGTTCGATACACCAATCAAATTCTTCATTGGTCATTCCTTTCCACGCATACACTGGAATACCTGCAGCTGCGATTGCCGCTGCTGCATGATCCTGAGTAGAAAAAATATTACAAGAGCTCCAAGAAACTTGAGCGCCCAATTCTGTTAAAGTCTCAATCAAAACAGCTGTTTGAATGGTCATGTGTAAACATCCTGCGATGCGCGCACCTGCTAAAGGTTTTGAAGCGCCAAATTCAGAACGCAAGGACATCAAACCTGGCATTTCAGCCTCGGCCAATTTGATCTCTTTACGACCCCACTCGGCAAGAGACATATCTTTTACTTTGTACTTCATAGAAGTTGCTGTTAAACTACTCATTTTTGATATTTTAAGCAAAGATAAGTTTACTTTGCATTGAACAAGAATTTTATCTATTGAAAACAACGCATAATCTCGGAAACCTATCTATCCAATTTATTACGGATAAACATCTGGTTCCAGATTCTGTTCATCCCAAACGTGCAGAAAGAAAAATTACGGATAGGCAAAAGGATTTTGATGCTGTTGAATATTGCATCAGTCCTGAATTTAATTGGGATGATATCACCAAAGATGAAAATGGGAAACCATTTATCGGCAATCAATTTCTAGGCATCAGTCACTCCAAAGAAAAAGTAGCTGTATGTTGGTCTACCATGAACTTTGGGATAGATGTGCAATGCATCGAAGAAAAGATACATCGCATTACCAATAAATTTAGCAACGCCGAAGAGCGTCAATTTGCAGATAATGCAGAGTTCCTTACACTTATTTGGTCAGCAAAAGAAGCCGTATTCAAATACCATGGACACCTTGTTGATTTTGCTGGGGAAATGACTGTTCAGCCTTTTGCTATTGATGATGGAGAATTTATTCTGCATTATCATGGAAAACACCATAAAAATCAATACTTTCGAGTATCATTTGTAAAAATAGACAACGCTTATTTAACCCTGGCACTTCCAAAATCATGAGAAAATATCTTCAATCCATATTGCTCTTCAGCACAACATTTGTGGCTGTCGCGCAAGAAAAAGCTCCAGGCACATATCTGGAGATGGGCAATAATCAGTACAAAGATTTAACCATATGGTCCGAAGATTTTGCCAATGGTATACCTGGTGATTGGATCAATCAAGAATCCTCTGGAATCGCTGCTTGGGAATACAGAGGTCCAAACACCTCACCTGACAATACCATTGGATCTCGTGGTGCTTGCAATCCCAATTTTCAAGGAGCCCCCATTCAAAGTGAAACCGCCAACAACGGCTTTATTATTTTCGACTCCAATTACTGGGACAACAATGCCAATCCTTGCACGCCCAATTTCTTTGGGACTGGACCCGCACCTGGACCTCACTATGCCACATTGGAGACTCCTTCGATTGATTTATCTGCAGTGACATACGCTGCTTTTGAAATGGACCAATTCGTTCGTTTTTATCAAGGTGCAACCTCTATTCAAATGAGCGTCAATCAAAGCAATTGGTCTACATTCTACAGCAACACCTTAAATACAGGAGCCAGCACCAACAACCCTACTCACCTGCGCATTCCTATTCCAGCAGCTGCAAATCAAAGCGATGTTCGATTCAGATTTGTATACGAAGGCTTGTATTATTTCTGGCAGATTGATGACGTTCGTGTCATTGAAGTTGCAGCAAATGACCTAGCCTTGGAAGAAGTGCATTATGGTGATTTCGATATCTTGGATGTATCAAACCCCACAGGATATGAATGGATGGAATACAGCCAATATCCCAAAGCACAAGCTCCTTTATTGAAGCTATGGTCAATGACCCAAAACAAAGGTGGATTGGCCCAGACAGGCTGTGGTTTGGATGCGAGAATTTACAACACACAAAACAATTCATTGGTGCAATCGGTCACCCAAATTGCAACTTTGACCGTTCCTGTTGCGCAAACAACGGAACTGCGTGCAGGTGCGTACCAAATGCCTTTGGATACAGGTAATTTCAAAATTATCTACCGTGCATTTCAAACGGAAACGGAAGATATACCCGAAGACAATGTCGACTCTAGTTTCTTTCGTATCTCACCTTGCGTGATGGCCCGTGACAATGGCGCTCTTTCGAGTATTTATATGGGTGCTGAAGCCGTGAATAATTTGCCCTTTGAAATAGGGAACATCATGCTACCCACCGCAGAAATGAAAGCCGCCGCCATCACTGTCGGTTGGAGCCAAACTTCTCCTGTGACAAACGCCCAAGTTAGAGGACGTGTTCACCAATTTATCTTTAACGACAGCATTACAACAACATTGGTGGGCGAAACACCTTGGATGACAATGGACATGACAACGGCCAATGCTGAAGGTGAAAATAAATATCAAGTTTTGAATTTTACCGATACGGTTGTACTTAATGCACAAACGCCATACTGGATTACCATTGAAACCAACAATGCACCCAATGAAGTGTACGTTGGTATGTCAGGCGAGTCAGAGATGTTCACCAGCTGGATTTTTTCTCAAGGTTACCATTACTATTTGTCCAAAAAACCAATGATTAGAATTCAATCTTGCATGGATACCATCACACATCAACCGCAGGATACAACTTGGATTCAAGATTTCGATTGGGCAAATGAACTATTTCTGTTTCCCAATCCAAGCCAAGAATCTTTCAGCGTCATGAATATGCGGGGCATGTCGATTCAAGAAGTCAACATCTTCAATGAATTCGGTCAAAAAGTGAAGATGATTGCACAACTTAACGGAAATATTGATGTCTCTGATCTTACTCGTGGAATTTATCTCGTTGAACTAAAAGCCAACGGTGAAAAGTACAGAAGAAAATTGGTAAAGCAATAAAATGGGACTGAAAGGTTGGATTGCCCTTCCGCTTGCGAAATGGGCAAGAAATAAAGTGTTGAAGGAAAGTGAAAATGCCTTTCAGCATCAGAAAAGTATCCTTGATGGTCTTGTCAAGCGAGCAATAAAAACGACGTATGGCCAGGATCATCAATTTGATGAGATCACGACATATGATGATTTTGTTGCCAAAAATCCCATACACCAATACGAAGATATAATTCCATATATCAACCGCATCAAAGCGGGCGAGAAAGATGTCCTTTGGCCGGGCCTTCCCCTATATTTTGCCAAAACTTCTGGAACAACTGCCGGTGCCAAATATATCCCGATCAGTCATGAGAGTATGCCGCATCACATTGCGGCAGCTAGAAATGCACTGTTGTGTTATATCGCAATCAGTGGAAACTATCATTTTGTAGATGGGAAAATGATTTTCCTTCAAGGAAGTCCCGAATTGGATTATTTGGGATCTGGCATTGCCGTTGGACGATTGAGCGGAATTGTTGCCCATCATGTACCACAGTACCTGCAGAAAAATAGGCTACCCAAATTCGAAACCAATTGTATCGAAGATTGGGAAACCAAAGTCAACACAATTGCACAGGAAACCATTCCGCATGATATGCGGCTGATTTCAGGCATCCCCAGTTGGGTGCAGATGTATTTTGAGACTCTGCTGCATCAAACTGGAAAAAAGAATGTCCGAGAAATATTCCCCAACTTCAGTTTGTTTGTATTTGGCGGTGTCCATTACGAACCCTACCGTAAAAAAATGGAATTGCTGATGGGTGGGAAAATAGATACAATCGAAACCTTCCCAGCTAGCGAAGGATTCTTTGCCTACCAAGACGATTTACATCGAGATGACTTGCTTTTAAATACAAATGCCGGCATTTTTTACGAGTTTGTAGAAGCTGCTCAATACTTTGACGAGCAACCCAAAAGAATTCCATTGTGGGAAGTAAAAGAGAATGTGCAGTACGCGTTGATTCTCAGTACCAATGCGGGTTTGTGGAGTTACAGCATTGGGGACACGATTAAATTCACCTCCGTCAAACCATACAGAATTAAAGTTACGGGTCGTATCAAACATTACACAAGCGCATTTGGAGAGCACGTTATTGCTGAGGAAGTAGAACAAACCATGCAACGCGCAATGGAAAAATTCAATTTTTCAATTACAGAATTCCACGTTGCCCCTCAAGTCAATGTTACCCATGAGCTTCCCTATCACGAATGGTTCATTGAAGTCAACGAAATGCCCAATGACCCAGATGCTGTAAGAGCATTCATGGATAAAACCATGACTGAACAAAACATTTACTACAGAGATTTAATCGAGGGGAAAGTTCTGCAACCACTTAAAATCAACTGGGTAGGTAAAAATGCCTTCCAAGAGGTGATGAAAAAAAATGGTAAGCTAGGCGGACAAAACAAAGTGCCGCGCCTAGCTAACCATCGAGAATTTGCAGATTTATTCTAAATTTTATTCGCCGCCCAAACGCATTCTGAATCCCACGTACATCATTCTTCCGAAAGCTGGCGCATAAGAAAAATTGCTGTCAAATGTGGTTGATCCTGATTCGGGGTGGCTATATACTACAACACGATTTTGGCGATAGTTGAAAATGTTTTCAACGCCCAAATAGACATCCCATTTCTCTT
>JACCDW011900038.1_pt1 | contig 13123 bp, 10 predicted proteins | sample 7449781 | NCBI WGS metagenome assembly JACCDW01 (sample SAMN15323449, study PRJNA562643) | freshwater metagenome | isolation source: river surface water | place: USA:Blue River Watershed | collected 2017-08-18 | reverse complement strand
GGCTACCAGGTGACGGTGGCGGGCAGCGCGCAGGAGGCGATCGCGTCGTGCCGGCAGCAATCCTATGCCTGCATCGTGGTCGACATGTTGCTGCCGGATCGTTCCGGCGTCGAGCTGATCGCGACCCTGCGCGAAGAGCAGCTGGCCGGTGGCGCGAACCTGATCCTGAACACGGCGCGCACACTGTCCGACGCCGACCAGCAGCGCCTGCGGCAATGGCGCGTGCTGGTGCTCGGCAAGTCGGCCGATGACGAGCATCGGTTGCTGGACGCGGTGCGGCTGCAGCTGGCGACGCCACCGGCCGGCGCGGCCCCGGAACTGTCGCCGGCGCTGGCGCCGCAAGTGCCGCAGTTCACGGGCAAGCGCCTGCTGCTGGTGGATGACGACGTGAGGAACATCTATGCGATGGTCAGCCTGCTTGAAAACCTCGGATTCGAAGTCGAGGTCGCGATGAACGGGCAACAGGCGATCGAGATCGTCGACAGCGATCCGCCGGTTGACCTGATCCTGATGGACATGATGATGCCGGTGCTGGACGGCTACGAGGCGATGCGCGAACTGAAGCAGAAGCGGCAGGCGGTGCCGCCCGTGATTGCCGTGACCGCGCATGCGATGCGCGGCGATCGCGAGAAATGCCTCGCCGCCGGCGCCGATGACTACCTGCCCAAGCCGGTGGCAACGGATGAACTGGTCCGCATGCTGCACAAGTGGCTGGCAAAGGAAAGGAGCAGGCCATGAATTCCCCGGTCCGGCGTCCGCCCGAACTCGAGCGCCGGCAGACCCTTCTGCTGGTGGACGACCGGCCGGAGAACCTTGCCAGCCTCGAGGCGCTGCTCGACGATGGCGTGCGCGAGCTGCTCAGCGCGACCAGCGGCGAACAGGCACTGCAGCTGCTGCTGTCGCATGAGGTGTCGCTGGTCCTGCTGGATGTGCAGATGCCGGGGATGAACGGTTACGAGGTCGCGCGGCTGATGCGAGGCAACCGCAAGACGCGCGGCATACCGATCATTTTCATCACCGCGATCGAGCGCGATGAGGCGGCGGCCATCCGTGGCTATCAGGCCGGTGCGATCGACTACATCATGAAGCCGGTGAACTCCGTGGTCCTGCAAAGCAAGGTTGCGCTGTTCCTTGAACTGGATCTCGCGCGCCGCCGGCTGCAGCAGGCTTACCTGCGGCTGGAAAACACCAAGGCGTATTACGAATCGATGCTGAATGCGGCCGGCGAGGGCGTGATCGGCGTCGACGAGGCCGGCATTGTCAAGTTCGTCAATCCGGCCGCGCTGGTCATGCTGGCGAGCCGCACGGACGATGTGATAGGGCGCCGCTTTTCGCAATTTCTGCTGCCGACGCCCGTGGCCGACGGCGCGGAGGAGCGTTCGCCGTGGACGGAATTGCGGCGAACGGGCGCGTCTGACGAGGCACATTTCCTGCGCGCCGACGGCTCGCGTTTCCTCGCGTCCTATTGCCGCTCTCCGCTCGCCGGCAGCGTCGATGGCGAGGTCATCGTGTTCCAGGACATCACCGAACGCCGGGCGCTCGAGGAAGAACTGAGGCAGCAGACCGTCACCGATTTCCTCACCGGACTGGGCAACCGCAATGCGTTCAAGGCGGCGCTGCACGCGGCGATCGAGCAGGCGCGGCGCAGCGGCAGCCACGTGGCGCTGCTGTTCATCGATCTCGACCATTTCAAGCGCATCAATGACAACCTCGGCCATGAAATCGGCGACCTGCTGCTGCGTGCCGTCGCGCGCCGGCTGAAGGAGCAGGTGCGCACCTATGACATCGTCGCGCGGCTGGGCGGCGACGAATTCACCATCGTGCTGGGCGACCTCGCGTTCCCGGAGGATGCGGCTGCCGTCGCGAAGAAAATCCTGAATGCGCTGCGCCAGCCTTTTGCGCTGCGCGAGGATATCGACGTGGTCGTCAGCGCCAGCATCGGGATCAGCACCTTCCCCGGTTGCGGCGAGGATATCGAGTCGCTGATGCGCACGGCCGACGTGGCGATGTACCAGGCCAAGCGGGACGGGCGCAACATGCATGTCGACTACCTGCCGGAGATGAATGCACGCGGCCATGGCGCGCTGCTGCTCGAGCAGGGTCTGCGCGTGGCGGTCGAGAAGGAAGCGCTGGCGCTCCACTACCAGCCGCAGTTCGACCTCGCTACCGGCCGGCTGGTGGGCCTCGAGGCGCTGCTGCGCTGGAACCACGGTGGCAGCGACATACCCCCGTCGATCTTCGTGCCCATCCTGGAGGACACCGGGCTGATGGTGCGTGCCGGCCAGTGGGTGATCGCCGCCGGCTGCACGCAGCGCAAGGCCTGGTCCGGAATGTTGCCGCCGGACTGCACGATTGCGCTGAACCTGTCGGCACGGCAGTTCGCCGACAAGTTCCTCGTGCAGACCATACAGCGGATACTTGAGCAGACCGGTCTGCCGCCCGGCCAGATCGAGCTCGAGCTGACCGAGAGCATGCTGATGACGAACACCGAATGCGCTGCGTCGGTGCTCGGCGTGCTCAAGAAGATGGGACTGAGGCTGTCGGTCGACGATTTCGGCACCGGCTATTCATCGCTTGCCTATCTGAAGCAGTTTCCGCTGGATGCATTGAAGATCGACCGGCAATTCATTCGCAACCTGACCACATCGGACAAGGATGCCGCGATAGCGACCTCGATCATTCAGCTTGCCCACAACCTCGGGCTTGAAGTGGTCGCCGAAGGCGTGGAGACCGACGAGCAGCTGGTCGCGCTGGATGCGCTGGGCTGCGACATCGTGCAGGGCTTTTATTTCAGCCGGCCGGTGCCGGCCGATGCGGTCGGCAACCTGCCGCTGCAACTGCCGATGCCGCTGCTCAGACCGCCACAGGGGCCTTGATGGCCGGATGCGACTGGTAGCCAACGACCTCGATGTCCTCATAGCGGTAGTCGAAGATCGAGTCCGGCTTGCGCTTGAGCGTAAGCTTTGGCAGCGGCAGCGGTTCGCGCGATAACTGCTCCTTCACCTGCTCGACGTGATTCGAATAGATGTGGCAGTCGCCGCCCGTCCAGACGAAATCACCGACATCGAGCCCGGTCTGCTCGGCCACCATATGGGTCAGCAGCGCGTATGACGCAATGTTGAACGGCACGCCGAGGAAGATGTCGGCGCTGCGCTGGTACAGCTGGCAGGACAGCTTGCCGTCGGCGACATAGAACTGGAAGAAAGCGTGGCAGGGCGGCAGCTTCATCCGCGGGATGTCCGACACGTTCCAGGCCGACACGATCAGCCGGCGCGAGTCCGGGTTGGACTTGATCTGCGCGACCAGCTGCGCGATCTGATCGATGTGCTCGCCATTCGGCGCCGGCCACGAACGCCACTGGTAACCATAGACCGGGCCGAGATTGCCCTCGGCATCGGCCCATTCGTCCCAGATGGTCACGCCGTTGTCCTTCAGGTAAGCGATGTTCGTCGAGCCCTGCAGGAACCAGATCAGCTCATGGACGATGGATTTCAGGTGCAGCTTCTTGGTGGTGACCATAGGGAAGCCTTCCTGCAGGTCGAAGCGCATCTGGTAGCCGAAGACGGAGCGCGTGCCGGTGCCGGTGCGGTCGGTCTTTTCGGTGCCATGCTCGAAGACATGGCGCATGAAGTCTAGGTATTGGCGCATGGTCAGGATTCCGTGGGACACCGCATTTTAACCCGCGCCCCGCTTCCGGGACGCGGGCCGGGAATGGCACGGTCGTTCGCGGAACTTCGGCGCCGGCGGCTCCACCTTCATTAGGAAGGCGGGTTGCGCGCCTTCACCCTCCTTCTCCACGGTATGACAGGGCGAGCTCATGAACATCAAGATCAAACCGCCATCGCCGATCGCCGCGACCCGGGTGCAAGCGCAGGCCGGCGATGGCGCCCGGCCGCAGTCCGCTTTCATGATGGCGCCGGTCGAACTGACGCCGCTGGCGCCGCCTTCATCCGCGCCGGCCATGCCTTCGGCACCCGCAGCACAGGACAGGAGTCCGGCCGCCGAACGCCGGCAGGCATTTTTCAGCGGGCAGCACAAGGCCTTGCTCGAGCGGCTGAACCAGCCGCAGCAGGGCGGGCAGGGCAGCGCGCTGTCGGCGCCGCAGCGTGCTGCCTGTGTCGCGGTGTTGACGAACATCGCCGCCGCAGCCGATGCATCGGAATGAGCGCGTGGCTACCGTGAAGCCCTTCCATGCCGCCGCCGTCGAGGACGACGTGCGCGAGATCGTCGCTCTCGTCAACGCCAGCTTCAGCGACGCGCCGGACAAGGTGCTGCAGGTTCAGCGGAAATTCGGTGCGGGCCTGCAGAAGGCGCAGGTCGACGCCTGGCCGGACGACGAGGTCGGGTTCGTATACGCCGAGGCATACCGGTTGTTCGGCGAGGCGCGCTATGACGAGGCGCTGCCGCTGGCGCTGTACCTGTCGGTCAACCGCCCGCTCGACCAGCGCTTCATGTTCATGGCCGGCATGATCCTGCAACTGCTCGGCGATTCGCTGCTGGCGGCGACTTTCTATTCGATGCTGCTGGCGCTGGACCCGAACTTCATGCCGGCCGCTTTCCGCATGGCCGAGTGTTACGTGACGCTGGGCGAGCACGAGGACGCGCGCGAGATTTTCGAGATGGGCATCGACATCGGCCGCGAAACGCTGGGCGACGCCGATGATTTCTATGAACTGCAGCGACTCATCTACGAACAGCTGCGCGCGCTGAACTGACGCCGGAGCGCGTCAGCGCTGCGTCTCGAACTGCAGCGCCGCGAGGCTCGCATACAAGCCGCCGGCGGCCACCAGCGCCGCATGCGTTCCGGTCTCCACGATCCTTCCATGTTCCATCACGATGATGCGCGTCGCGCGCTGCACGGTGGCCAGCCGGTGCGCGATCACCAGCGTGGTCCGACCGACCATCGCTGCCTCCAGCGCTCGCTGCACCAGCCTTTCGGACTCGGCGTCGAGCGCGCTGGTGGCCTCGTCGAGCAGCAGCAGCGGCGGGTTTTTCAGCAGCGCGCGCGCAATCGCGATCCGCTGCCGCTGTCCGCCGGACAGGCGTACGCCGCGTTCGCCGAGGAAGGAGCGATAGCCTTCCGGCAGGCGTTCGATGAACTCGTGCGCGGCCGCCAGCTTCGCCGCGGCGATCACCTCGGCATCGCTGGCGTCGGGGCGGCCGTAACGGATGTTTTCCATCGCGTCGGCGGAAAACACCACGGTGTCCTGCGGCACGATGCCGATCGCATGGCGCAAATCGTCCAACGCGAGTTCGCGCAGGTCCACGCCATCGAGCGAAATGCGGCCGGCGGCCGGATCGTAGAAGCGCAGCAGCAGCTGGAACAGCGTGGTCTTGCCGGCGCCGGAAGGCCCGACGATGGCTACCGTCTCGCCGGGCGCCACCTGCAGCGACAGGTCGGACAGCGCAGCCGTGCCGGGGCGTGAAGGATAGGCGAACGACAGATGCTCGATGCGCAGCGAAGCGCCGGCAGCGGCACGCTCGGGCAACGCCAGCGGCTGCGCCGGCGACGCAATCGGCGACTGCGCAGCCAGCAGTTCCAGCAGGCGTTCGCTCGCGCCGGCCGCGCGCTGCGCATCGCCGATCACTTCAGACAACGCGCCGATCGCGCCGGCGACGATCACCGCGTACAGGATGAATTGCGCCAGCTGTCCTGCGCTCATGCGTCCTTCAAGCACCGCATGCGCGCCCAGCCACAGCACGAACACGATCGCGGCGAACACCAGCAGGATGGCCATCACCGTCAGCATCGAGCGCGCGCGGATGCGCTCGATCGCGGTGCCGAATGCGCGTTCGACCGCATCGGCGAAGCGCGTTGCCTCGCGCCGCTCGTGCGCATGCGCCTGCACGACTGCGATCGCGTTCAGCTTTTCGCCGGCGAGGCCGGACGCATCGGCGATCCGGTCCTGCGATGCGCGCGACAGCCGGCGCACGCGGCGGCCGACGACCACGATGGGCACGATGATCGCGACCAGCATCACGAGGATGATCGCCGACAGCGTCAGGCTGGTGAAGAACATCATTCCGAGGCCGCCGGCGAGCAGCAGCAGGTTGCGCAGCGCCATCGAGATGCTGGTGCCGACCACGGTCTGGATCAGCGTGGTATCGGTGGTCAGCCGCGACAGCACCTCGCCGGTCTGCGTGGTTTCGAAGAACTGCGGGCTTTGCCTGAGCACATGCGCGTAGACCGCGCTGCGCAGGTCGGCGGTGACGCGCTCGCCCAGCCAGGACACCAGATAGAAGCGCGCGGCGGTGGCGACCGCCAGCACGCAGGCGAGCGCAAACAGCGCGATGAAATACAGGTTCACCTGAGAGGCCTGCGCGCTGCCTGCGGTGGTGAAGCCGAGGTCGATCAGGTTGCGGAAGCCGTACGGTATGGCCAGCGTAGTCGAGGCGGCGACCAGCAGCGCGATGCCGGCCAGCCCAATGCGCGCGCGATACGGCGCGAGGAAGGGCAGCAGGCCGGCCAGCGTTTTCAGTCCGCTTTGCGCCTTCGGGCGCTCGGTCAGGATTTTCATAGTTTCAGCGCTTTCAGGTAGCCGGTCAGTTCCAGATAGCCGCGCCCGGCGCGCCGGCCGTCGCGCTCGAGCGTCACCGCGCCTTCCCAGTAGACCGCGCCGGTCGACTGGCGCGAGTCGAGCTCCTGGTCGTCCTGCAGCGGCGTCAGCCGCCAGCGCTCGGCGCCGACCTGCAGCTCGAGTTGTACCGGATAGCTGGCATTCGTGCGCGGCGACTTCCAATGCCGCAGCGGCGCGAAGCGCACGGCGTCGCCGCCGAACTGCCGCTGCCGGCCATGGCGGTCGCGCAGCATCGCATGCTGCCACAGTGTGCCGCCATCGGCACGGCGGATGCGGAAGGCCATCAGCGCGCTGCCATCGTCGAGGTTCGCGCCGACCCAGTCCCAGCCGACCGCCCGCGGGTCCAGCACCGTGCTCGACCATTCGTGATCCAGCCACGCACTGCCGCTGATTTTTTGCGACTTGCCCTGGCGGACGAGCGTGCCGGCGACCTGCAGCTGCGGCTCGCTGTAGTAGTGGCTGGCTTGTTCGGGCCGTGGTCCCTTGCGCGAGTAACCCTGCGCGCCCTGCAGCAGCAGCGGCTGCGTCGGCGTCATCGACAGTTCGAGCGTGAAGTCGCGCGCAGGCAGGCTGACGCGGTAGCGGCCGTTCGCGTCACGCCGCATCTGCCAGCGGCCGAGCTTCAGGTCGGTGTCGGTCTCGCCGGCGCTGGCCAGACCGAAGCCGGCGCGCGCGATCTTCTGGTCATGCTGCAGCCGGCCGAGCGCGGGATCGGACAGCGCGGCATGCGCAACGATCAGTTGCTTCGGCGCGAAGCGGCTCGGGTTCGCGCGGTCATGGCCCGTGGCCGAGCGGAAGAAGGTGACCTGAAAGCCGAGCGGACGGCCATCCGGCGTCTGCAGCCAGCCGGTGGCGTACCACCATTCGGTGCGAAAGCCGGGGTGTGCGCCGAAGTCTCGCGGGAAGCTGAGTTTCCGGTCTGGCGTGACTGGTTCGAATTCGCGCGGGCTCGCCGTGGTGGCAAACACCGGGACGGCCAGCATCGCGGCCAGCAGCAGTGAAAGCAAAGTGGCAGACCAGTTGTCTGGCAAGCAGCGAGGCAGAAGACGCCGGATCCCGGCCTGCGGCTTCCGCAAGGTGCCCGTGACCATCACCAATCCTCCCGCACCGCACGCACCGCGCTGCCCGACACCGCCAGCCTGCCCGCCAGCAGCGCGGTCAGCGACGCCGACAGCAGCAGCACCAGCGCGACCGCGGCCAGCAGTCCCCACGGCATGTGCAACTGCATGGTCCAGTGAAAGGACTGCGGATTCACGATGTACACCAGGATCAGGCTGATGCACCAGCCGAGCACGAAGCCGGCGGCGATCGCGAGGCTGGCCAGCAGCGCGCCTTCACCCAGCAGCAGCGCCAGTATCTGCCGGCGCGCGATGCCGATGTGGCGCAGCATGCCGAACTCCTTCACGCGTGCCAGCACCTGCGCGGAGAAGGTCGCGGCCACGCCGAACAGCCCGATCAGTATGGCGACGCCTTCCAGCAGATAGGTGATCATGAAGCTGCGGTCGAAAATCGCGAGGCTGACCGCGCGTATCTCGCCCGGCTCGGCGAACTCCAGCGCGCCGGCGAACGGCAGCTGCTGCAACTGCGCGCGCAATGTGTCCGTGCTGCTGCCGCGTGCCAGCCACAGCGACATGTCGTTCACGTCCTTGTCGTTGGTGAGGGCGCGGTAATCCGACAGGCGCATCTGGATCGCGCCGGTCTGCCGCGCATAGTCGCGCCAGACGCCGGCCACGGTGAAGCGGTGTTGCGCGCCGCCCAGCGGCAGCGTGACCTGCATGCCGGTCTGCCAGCCGTACAGGTCGACCATCGCTTCCGAAATCCAGACCGGTCGGGCGACATTGTCCAACACCTCGCCGACGACCGGCAGCGCGCGCGTGATGTCGCCGGCGTTGGCCGAGCGGGCAATCAGCGCGACCGCAGGCTTCGACGGATCGAGCGCCAGTTGCAGCCAGCGCGTCGATCCTGCCCGCGCAACCGCGGGCAGCACGGCGATCGCCGCCTGTTCGGCCGGCACCAGTCGACCATTCTCGTTCCCGTTGGCCACGCGCACATACAGGTCGGCCGCCAGCAGCTGCTGCAGCCAGTCGTCCACCGACACGCGGAAGCTCGCGACCATGATCGCCATCGCGACCATCAGCGAAAAGCTCGCCAGCACGCCGCCGAGTGCAATCGCCGCCTGATTCGGCGCATTCGCCAGCCGCGCCAGCGCGAGACCGCCGGCCACGCCGCGCCAGCGATTTGCCAGCCGCGAGAACAGCAGGCCGGCTGCGCGCGGCATCAGCGCGATGCTGCCGACCAGCAGCAGCACGATGGCGAGGTAGCCGAAGACAGGCAGGCCATCGACCGCCGGCAATTGCGTGAACACGGCGCCGAGCGCGAGCGCGGCGAGCGCCGGCCACGGCGTGGACAGCGGCGCCAGTGCGAGATCTTCGCCGCCGGCCTTGAGCGCGGCCGCCGGTCTGGCGCGCGCCGCCTCCCACGCCGGCGCAAGGCTGCCGAGGGTCGCGACGCCGGTGCCGGCAACGAAAAACGCGATCGCTGCCGCCGGGCTGAAGATGACGGTCGGCCGGATGCCGGGGAAGTAGCCGCCGCCGAGGTCGCCGCCGAACAAGGACAGCGCAACGCTGGCCAGCAGATGGCCGAGCAGCACGCCCAATGCGGCACCGATCGCGCCCAGCAGCGCGCCTTCGACCAAGACCTGCCACAGCAGTTGCGCGCGTGTGACGCCCAGCGTGCGCAGCAGCGCAAACTGCGGCCGGCGGCGCAGCACCGACAGCGCCTGCGTCGAGAACACGAGGAAGGCGCCGGTGAACAGCGCCACCAGCGCCAGCACGTTCAGGTTGACCCGGTATGCGCGTGACATCGTTGCCGTGCGCTGATCCTGGTCGTTCGTTTCGGCCAGCGTCAGGCTGGCGCCGAACTGACGCTCGAGCTGCCCGCGCAATGCCGGCAGGCTGGCGCCGGTCGCCAGCCGCAGGTCGATGCGCGACAGCTGGCCTAGCCGACCAAACTGCCATTGCGCGCCGCCGATGTCCATGACCGCCAGCCGCTGTCCCGCGCGTGCGCGCAGCAGCGTGCCGGCCACGCGCAGCGCAACCGTGCGCGTGCCGTCGCGCAGGGCCAGCGTGTCGCCGGCCTTCAGCTGCAGCCATTCGAGCGCCGCCGGCGACAGGAATACCGTGTCGGCCTGCAGCCCGTCGAAAGGCCGGTCGTCCGCCGGCACGCCGAGCAGGTCGGGCGCAATGTCGGCGGCGCGGAAGCTGTCGATGCCGAGCAGCTTCAGCGGGCTGCGCTGGCCGGGCACAGGCAGGTCGAGCTCGAGCACCGGCGACGCCACCGCGACCTCGGGCAGCGAGGCCACTTGCGGATACAGCGCCTCGTCGAAGCTGCCGGCCTTCGCGCGCAGCTGCAGGTCGGCGCTGCCGGACAGGCTGCGCGCGGCGGCGGAGAATTCATTGAAGGCGGCGCTGTTGACCAGATGGATGCCAAAGCCGAGGGCGACGCCGATCGCGATCGCCAGCAGCGCGACCAGCGCGCGCACCGGATGCGCACGCCATTCGCCGACCAGCAGCCAGCGCAGCAGGTTCATCGCTCGCGCACTTCGTGCGGCGCCAGTTCGCGCAGGCCGTCGCGTGACAGCAGCAGCACGCGGTCGGCGCCCGCAGCGGCCAGCGGCGAATGCGTGACGACAATGGCTGACGCATGATTCGTGCGGATCTCGTCCTTCAGCAAGCGCAGGATGTCGGCGGCGGTGTCCGGATCGAGGTTGCCGGTCGGCTCGTCAGCCAGCAGCAGCCGCGGCCGGTGCGCGAGCGCGCGCGCAATCGCGACGCGCTGCATTTCGCCGCCGGACAGCTGGCGCGGGAAGTCCCTCTCGCGCCCTTCCAGGCCGACGGCGGCCAGCATGTGTGCGGCGCGGTCTTGCGGCAGGCCGTTCAGCAGCAATGGCAGCGCGACGTTCTGCTGCAGCGTCAGGTGCGGCAGCAGATGGAAGGCCTGGAAGATGAAGCCGAGCTTCTGCCGGCGCAGCTGCGTGGCAGCGTCATCGTCGAGCGCATCGACCCGCTGGCCGTCGATCCGCAATTCACCGCCATCGGGCGCATCGAGTCCGGCGATCAGGTTCAGCAACGTCGACTTGCCGACGCCGGACTCGCCCATCACGGCCACATACTCGCCGCGCCGTAGCCGCAGGTCGATGCCGGTCAGCACGGTGCGCGCGCCGTAGTGCTTGCGCAGTTGCCGGCATTCGAGTGCGAACGGTGCGGGATGGAGGGAAGCGTCGGGGGCATTCATGGGGCGTCAGTGTAGCAATCCATCGGCCGGGCTGCCGGTACGCGTCTTGCAACGTGGCGCTGCCGATGTGGACGAGGACAGTGATTGCCGAAACTCATTCAACAGGAGACCACGCCGGCGGGCGCGGGTGCCGATCCGATGGCGGGCATGCTGGCCTCGCCGCCATGGGTGTTGCCGCGCTATTTCTACGACACGCTCGGCTCTTGCCTTTTTTCCGCGATCACCGAGCTGGCCGAGTATTATCCGGCGCAGCTCGAACGGGAAATTTATCGGTGGCATGCGGCAGCAATTGCCGACTCCGCCGGCGAAGATTGCACGCTGGTCGATCTGGGGGCCGGCGATTGCACGAAGGCAGAGCTGCTGCTGCCGGCATTGCGGCCGCAGCACTATGTGGCGGTCGACATTGCCGGCGATTTCCTGCAGTCCGCGCTGCAGCGCCTGCAGGCAAATCATCCGCAACTGCAGGTGAGCGGACTGGTCACGGACTTTTCTGGCGGACTGCGCTGGCCTGAAGGAATCGCGTGTCGTCGGCCGCTGTTCTTTTACCCCGGCTCGTCTATTGGCAATTTTTCTCCGGAGGAGGCGCGCGTGCTGCTGCGCAGTCTCGGGTCACTGTGCGCGCATGCCGGGGGTGGCGGGCTGCTGATCGGCATTGATTTGCTGAAGCCGGCGGCGCAAATGGAGGCCGCCTATGACGACGCGCTTGGCGTGACGGCCAGCTTCAACCTGAATCTGCTGCGCCACCTGAACCGGATTGCAGGCGCGGATTTCGACGTCCGTGTATTCCGCCATCGCGCACGCTTCAATGCGGAGCGACGCCGCATCGAGATGTGGCTGGTCGCGCGCCGCGAGCAGCAAGTGCGCTGGCGCGGCGGCAGTCGGCTGCTGCGGGCCGGCGAAGCGATCCTGACCGAGTGCAGCTACAAATATTCGCCGGAGGGATTTTCTGCGCTGCTGCGCGAGTCGGGTTTTGAGGTCGTGCGGCGCTGGCTTGATGACACGCGCGGCTTCCTGGTCTGTCATGCACGCGGCATTGCCGGCTGACGGCAGCCTTGCTGCGACATATCGCCGTGTGCGGGGCGACACCGTGTCGCTGGCCGACGGGCTGACTGATGAGGATTGCGGCGCGCAGGCGATGCCGGATGCGAGCCCGGTCAAATGGCATCTCGCGCATACCACCTGGTTTTTTGAGACCTTCGTGCTGGCCCGGTTCGAATCCGGATTCCGTGCCTGTGATCCGGCGTTCCTGCCGCTGTTCAATTCTTATTACGAGTCGATCGGCACGCCTTACCCGCGCAGCCGTCGCGGCCTGCTGACCCGACCGGCGCTGCGCGAGGTGCTCGACTGGCGTGCGCAGGTCGATGCGCGCATGGCCTGCTTGCTGGCGCCTGACTTGCCGGGCGAGCTCATCGAGCTGGCCGAACTCGGCATACAGCACGAGCAGCAGCATCAGGAGTTGATCTGCACCGACCTGCTGGCCTTGCTGTCGCTGAATCCGCTGAAGCCGGCTGCAAGGCCGGGCAGGCCGGCGCCTTGCGTTGCGCAGCCCTTGCGCTGGCTGGACGCAGGCGGCGGGCTGGTGCAGGTCGGGCATGACGGGCAGGGCTTTGGCTTCGACAATGAGCGGCCGCGTCATTCGCATTGGCTGCAAGCGTTCGCTGTTGCCTCCCGTCTGGTCAGCAATGGCGAGTTTGCGGAGTTCATCGCCGCCGGCGGCTATGCGCAGCCTTTGTTGTGGCTGTCCGACGGCTGGGCCTGGCGGCAGTCCGGCGCGCGCGAGGCGCCGCTGTACTGGCGCGCAGATTCCGGGCGGGGCTGGATGGAGTTTTCGCTGCAGGGCGAGCACCCGCTGGATCTGCATGCGCCGTTGCGCCATGTGTCGCTGTATGAGGCTGATGCGTATGCGCGCTGGGCCGGCGCAAGGCTGCCGACCGAGGCGGAGTGGGAGCATGCGGTGAGGACGCAGCCGATCGACGATGCGTTCGGCGCTTGCTGGCAATGGACGTCCAGTGCCTATGCGCGTTACCCGGGCTACCAGCCGGCAGCAGGTGCGGTCGGCGAGTACAACGGCAAGTTCATGGTGAACCAGCAGGTGCTGCGGGGGGCGTCGGCATTTACGCCGGCCGGGCATGCGCGGGTCAGCTACCGGAATTTCTTTCCGGCGGGTGCTTGCTGGCAGATGGCGGGGGTTCGGCTGGTGAGGTGACGGGGTGGTCGCTGTTCGATGGCGTCATCCCGGCGCAGGCCGGGAT
>JACCDW011790443.1_pt1 | contig 13124 bp, 14 predicted proteins | sample 7449781 | NCBI WGS metagenome assembly JACCDW01 (sample SAMN15323449, study PRJNA562643) | freshwater metagenome | isolation source: river surface water | place: USA:Blue River Watershed | collected 2017-08-18 | reverse complement strand
TATGGCCGGTCGCAACCCCTGCATCACCGCGCTCATCCAGCTCAACGGCCACGATCGCTTCCAGGTTCGTGAGGGTCGCTACTTCAATGAGGTCCAGCCTTACCAGCACCACACCAACATCCCTGCCGTTGGTATCAACGTCTACTCCTTCGCTCTCCAGCCTGAGCAGCACCAGCCCTCTGGCACGTGCAACTTGTCCCGTATTGACAACACCACCCTCCTCCTCACGGTCTCCAACAATGCGGTCGGCACTGCCACTTCCTCCACGGTCTACGTCTATGCCACCAACTACAACGTGCTCCGCGTGATGTCTGGTATGGGCGGTCTTGCCTACTCCAACTAAGCACCCAGCTTGGTATGGGCCTCGGTTACTGTCGTGTATATTTGTGTATATACGTATAACGTGTAATTGAGTGATCTTAAACTTCTATATTGATTCTGTGCTACAGGATAAAGATAGAGTGTTAAAAAAATTGAAGCCTTTCCGCCCCGCTCTAAAATAAGTAGAAACAATGTTCATTCATACGACCCTCACGACCCACGCTGAAAAGGTTGCCTTTGTCTTGGCCTATCTGAATGGAAAAGCCTTTGAGAATGAACTCAATCGCCCTCTCTTTATCTGCGGCTCAGGTGGTAATGGAAAGACAAAGATTCTTCAAGAAGTCGCAAACCTTGTAGCACATCCCTTTGCTCATATGAATCTTGAAAAAAGTATTATTGTTCATTCAGGCCAACAGGTGGAGATGAAATCTCAGCAGTGGCTTCCTCTTATTGTTGAGATTCTTGGCACCTTTGAAGATGGACAGTTTGCCGAATATATGGATGGCTATTGCGTGGAGTTCGCAAAGGACCCCGCATTTAGTCAAGGATAGAGATATAAATCTATTACTTTGCTAGGGAGGAAATGTCCGCAAATGGCTCTACGGTCACTAAAAATAACACAAAGGGTTTTTTACGAGCAGTCAAAACCAATGATATTGCTACCGTTCGTAAATACATTGAAGCCGGCCTGGATATAAACACATTGTATGAAACGGATATGCCCCTGTATATAGCCATTCAAGCAAACAATGTGGATATGGTGCGGTTTTTGATTGGAGCCAATGCGGCCTTGAATACACTTGTGGAGGGAGACTCACTCCTGTATAAGGCCGTTGAAAATGGTAATGCGCAGATTGTAGAACTCTTGCTGAAGGCTGGAGCCGATCCCAATTTTGAAAATCTGAACAGACAGACTGCCTTGTTCAAGGCGGTTGAAACTCAATCTGTAAAAAGTATACAACTCCTCTGTGAATACAATGCAAATCCCAATCATAAAGCATATGATAATACTCCCATTACATTAGCTAAATCAGAACGTGTCAAAAAAGCCCTTGAAGCGTGTGTGCCTCAACGAGGCTCTTACAATCCTACAGCAAAGCAGATTCAACAACTCATTGCGAATCTTATTGAAACCAAGGGCACATTTCCCATTCAGTCTCAAAAAACAGGTCAGTGTTTTAGTGATTCCATTCAACACGCCTTGTATTTTGCAGATGGCATTCGTGATACCTTTATTGAAAGAGCTGTCAAACGATATCCGCAGATAAAAGCAGCTGGTAAATTGCCTTTAACGAAAGATGAATACGTGGAATCTATGACTGCTAAAATTCAAGAAAGATACAAACGACAACAAGAATTGTATAAGAGAAACCTTGGACGAAATTTTGCGACACCCTTTGAAGACTATTTAGAATACAACCTACCAAGAGAGGCTGCAAAGCTCTACTTGGATTTTACAGGAGTTCGTTTCTTGGATATGTTTTTGCGTCCTATCATTCAAGCACCTCCCTCTACAAAAACCATTGCTGCTCGCCGTCCGAGTGTTGTGAGCTTTTTTTCAGATCAACCGACAGGGATTGTTTGTTCACAAGCCTTAGGAATTTTTCAGATTGTCCAAAGTATCTATAAAGAGAGACGCCACTATTTTGCGCCTGGAGCCGCAAATGAACCACGTGTGAGCAGACCCAATAACTATCCTTTTACACTTAATGAAGAAGGTGCTGGTTTTTTGACAGATCTCACAGAATATGAATTGTGGTCAGAATTCTTGAATACCATCCCATCTGAAAAGGGCATAGGTATTATCAAAGGAGAAACGGATGTAAAAGAGTATGAATTAAGAATAGAGACTCGGCGGACTGAAACCTACACAGTAGATCCCAAATACATTGTCGCCATTCTCTTTTCAGTATTCCCTGAGAGCGAAGGAGTTCGGCGCAATTTTAGCGCTGGACACGCATTGTCTTTAGTGAAAGTCTATGGAAAATGGTATGTATGCGATGACAATATTGGAGTCGCATTGCCTGCTGCGCCATTTGAAATGGATGAGTTGTTCCTCTGTAAATTTAAATTCCGTTACAATGGTTCAAAAATAGAATACTATCTGTATGATGAAATAAAATTAGATAGACTTATTGCTGCTGCACAGAAAAATAAACCTACTCGTCGGAATTTTGACATTCCTGAATCGGATTATATAAAAGTCTTAGCAACAGTTCCTTTGAAAAGATCTTATGCTGCTGTAAAAGTCTTTACAGAATCTGTTATAGGTGGAGCGGGTGGATTTATGGATACATCCTTTTCACGCAAATACGTGTGTTGGCAACCGGCAGCTCCTCCTGCTGCTGTTGCTACAAAAGCAAAACCCCTAAATGAAGGCCTTCGCGCACTTGCGTCACGCTATGGAGTTAATCTTGCTCCTGCTGCTGCTGGCTCTGGTTCTGGATCTCAATAAAATATCTAAGCAAATCGTAGAAAATGTCTTCATCACTCAGTCAGTTTCAACAAGCTTGGGGCTCTTTATATAAAGAAAACACCTCCGAATTTAATAAACGATATGGATATATCTCTCCCCCTTCTTCCAGATCTTCTTCACCTATACCAAATACGAACAAGAACAAGAATTCTAAAACACGTCGCAGGCGTGCTGTAAGTCGTAAGACTCGTAGAAATAGACGAAACAGGAAAAATTGAAGCTGTGAGGCTTGACAATGTAAGCCAGCACAATGGATCCTCAAGAGCTTTGGGACGATTCGCGCCTCTCAGAGCCGACACTTCTTAAGTATAATGTTCATACTCCTCTTCAGGGACTCTCAGTAGAAGCCCTGAAGAAGATTTCAGCAACAAGTGCCCTGCCTGTCTGTCTTATGCTTTTCAATCTCAATGGAGATATGAATATTGGAATGTCCATCCGCACAGCTGTTATCTTTGGTTGTTCTGATGTTTACATTGTTGGTCGCCGCAAGTATGATCGTCGTTCTGAAGTAGGAGCAAAGAATTACATTCAAGTGCATCGGTTTCCAGAACTCGCGAGCAACTTCTTTGAAGACAACAAACTCCTCCCCATCTTTCTAGAACAAGGTGGAACTCCACTGGAAGAGTTCTCTTTCAAACCCTATCTCCCTGGAAAGATTCCAGATGGCTATAAGATTGTGCTTGTTGTCGGATCAGAATCCTTTGGCCTCCCCCTACCCCTTCTAAAATCGTATAATGCGCCTATCCTTACGATCAGTCAATATGGAGTTATGAGGTCTCTGAATGTAGCTATTGCGGCTAGCATTGTCCTGTATGAATACAGTAAACAATGGCGCGCATCCGTTGCCATTTAGATGTTCATCATCGTCATCCCCACCTTGTTGATATCCACCTGCAGGCTTATAAAATCCTGTTTCCAAGTCTTTATGAAGTTCGGGGCACCTGCGGGAAGAATGAGTGGTTTCTTTGCAGATGGAACACGGACATGCAGAATTCATTTACAGGAACTGTAGGAAAAATTGCGCACAAAAACACCCACAGCAACATACTAGGCAACACGTGTATTCGGGTCTTTTTACAGGCAACTCGTATTTTGCGTGACACAAAAGACACTCTTGCTGCCCCTTTGTTTTACAATAGTCGTCCCAACAGGCTGGATGAAGGAGCATTCGGCATTTACAGGGAAGAAAGAATTCCTTTGCCTTTGCCTGAAGACAGATCATACAGTGTGACTCTGGCTCTTTGTCCATCTAAACCTACCTTTCAAGGAATCTTAGATCGGAATCTATGTTTGCGCGATTTGAATTCTGGAAAGACAAGGGTTTACATCCACACGTTATCTATGATGTTGGGGCTCACATGGGAAATTGGACACGGCAGATGAAACAACTTTTCCCAGAGGCTCAGTATATACTCTTTGAAGCCAATACGGAACACACAGAGATCCTCAAAGATCTTTCAGCAAATCTAGTTCTGTTAGGTTCTCAAAGCAAACCAAATACGCCGTATTTTAAAAATACTGCGGGCTGCACAACGGGAAATTCTATCTATTGTGAAAAAACCATCTATTTTACGCCCCAAATGGCAATGGTTGAACTTCTTCCGATGATGCGGCTAGATGAATTTATCTCGCAACATCACTTACCTCCACCCGATTTCATCAAGTTGGATGTTCAAGGTGCTGAGTTGGATATTCTAGTGGGTGCTGGAGAGTTTCTCTCTAATGTGAGATACTGTGTATTAGAAACATCTCTTCACGAATATAATCACGGTGCACCACTAATTGAAGATGTTATCATTTTTATGAAAGAGAGGGGTTTCTGTCTTATTGATATCGTGGAAGTTCATAAAATCAATGGATATCTAGCACAGGCAGATCTTTTCTTCGCGCATTCATCTACGGGATTACGAAAACCGCATTTTTATGATGGATTTTTAAAATTTGAATAAATACCAAACATTTATTCTTTGTAGAAAATGTTTTACAGTTCCTACAAAGAAGCCCATGAAGCACTAAAGCTTCCTGGCTCCTATCAACGTGGCACACAGGGAAATCCAGAAGACGGCATTACAAGTATTAAGCTTACTGAAAATCCTCGGTCTTTGGATCGGATCAGTCGCGACTTCAATACCATTTATTATGTGGGGATAGGTGAAAAATCATCCCAAGGCGAACCCGCCGTGCATCAAACGAAAGAAGATCAAGCACCCTTCTTTGTAAGTCTGAAGAAGCAGAATGCTGTGCCTGTGCTCATTAAACTTAGCTCTGGCGTGGTTATGTATGCGGGAGATTACAAGGTGAAACGTATCTATAGACGCATTTCACCGCGTGCGAAGCATTACTATGAAATTCAATTTGAACACGTTTAGTGTCTGCGCTGCCGAGTCTTGCGCTTGGATTTTTTGGCTTTTTTACGGCTCATACGCCTGCGGCCTCCAGGAACAGGAGGGCGAGGAGGAATGGGTGCCCGAATATAGTCTATAAAACGAGAGATACGGGCTTTGACTGGAGATGTAGCAGTCCCTGGTCCTATATCAAACCGTCTACGAAAATAATCGCCCGTCACTATATTTGCGGGGTCTGCAATAAAGGCCAATATACGATCTTTGAGAACATCCAAGTGACCCACATACAATGAAAAGATAGAGTATTGATGACACACAAAGTTTAAAAGACCAAGGGTTTGGACCTGGTTTAGTGACAAGGGAGGTGTAGCATCAACAAGATCATCAAAAAAGGTTCGTCCCAGAAATTGTATATCAGATGCCATAAATGCATTGATACACGCATCTACTTCTCTGATTTGTGCTGGTGTTGCCTGGCCTCCGCCTGTCATCTCATCTAAAATTTCATCGTAACGATATGTATTGCTTCCTCCTGACGTATCCAATAAAATGTCGGCAATACACAAGGCAACAAGAAACACGAGTTTTGCAGGAAAAGCCTGATTTCTGGTCAAAAAGGATCGTGCATAGATAAGAGCTCTGTCCACTGAAAATGGTAATTCAGGTTTCATATTCATGGTATAAGCGTCATGTAGGAATTCATAACACAAGAATCTATAGTCACCCGCAATACCAGCAGGCAGGGGTGTGGTATTTACATACTGGTCTAGCAAGGAGCGACGAGGCGGTAACATAAAATCTTCACCTGTAATTGCGCGAAGTGCTTCCAAAGCGGTTGGACGATCATTGGGATTGTAAGAGAGAAGACTTTGTATGACAGTCGCAAATGTTTCAAGGCGTGCTGGATCAGGAGGAGGAAACACCACATCCGTTAGTAATGAATCTTTGTAGGCTGTCGGATTATGAACATATGTTGCAGGAGGTTTTGAGAGATCAATGAGTCCTGCTGCTTGTGCCTCTTGATACAGCACATAGGTTTCTCCATCTGTAGCTTGAGGAAATCCAGCATAAATAAACATAGTATCTAAGATATCACGACGACCGTAACGAGATGAAAACAGAGGATCGTCTGTCATAATGTTATACAGGGATACACCCACGGACCACATATCCGTTTTTTGGTAGTCCGTTGGTGTTCGTTTGCGGAGCAGACTTTTCATAAGAAGTTCTGGCGAACACGTGGAGAGCGTTCCAGTATAGAGGTCTACTGTCTTTGGAATGACTTTATCAGTGTAGCGCGACTTTCCAAAATCACTAATCCAAACCTCCTTCGCAGCTGTCATCAGCATATTTTCCACTTTGATGTCTCTATGAACAATGCCCTGACCGTGTAGAATCGCAATGCCCTTCAGCACTTGTATGACGGTTCGTTCAAGATCATCCCAATTTGTATACAAAGAGCGATTGAAGAGATCTGTTTTGGCTTTGCCCATAAGCGCTACAGGAAACTGTAGGGGAGCGACATTTGGGGCGGGTGCTATTGCATTCACTGCTAATGCAGCGGGCCGAGTATTGACACCAATCAGTTGCGCAACATAAGGCAATCCTTGAAGGTCTTTCAGAACTGCTACCTCTGTAACATTATCCTGAACATTATCGGGGTCTGTAAAATATTTGGCTGCGACTTGGCCCACATTAACATCTTCCAAATTCACGCGACCAAAGGAGCCCTCACCCAAGGTTTTGACTCGGGTTCGTGAATTTCCAAGAGGGCTTGTCAATGGCAATACATTTTCTACAATTCCAGCAAATCGGGGATCAGCTTCCAAAGCCGCTCGTGTCCCCAATTGACGAACTCTTTCTAGAACAGTTGGCTCAGCCATCTATTCTAAGGAAAGGTAATAAATACGCTTTACTTGCGATGGTATCGCGTTTTGCGCTTGGATTTGCGGATTTTCTTCCGAGTTACGCGACGTCTCCTACGACCTCCCACAACAACTCCAGATCCAGCGGCAGCAGAGGATCCAGGCGCAGCAGAAGCTCCAGAAGCTGCAGAAGCAGAGGCAGCTGCCACTCTTGGATCTCCTGCACGAATATAATCCACAAATTTAGTGACAAGCTTTCTTACGGGATCTCTATGACGTCCTGAACCAATGTTTATCCGCATTAAGAAGTGTGAAAAGGTAGATATTCTATTCGTGTCTACATATTCAAGAATTCTCTGTTTGAGAAGATCTAAGTGACCTTCATACATAGAAAACACGGAATACTGATGACAAAAGAAATTCAAGAGTCCTAGTGTTTGTATTTTGTCCTTTGAAAAGGGTGGTTCAGATTCCACAAGATCATCCAAGAATGTTCTACCAAAAAACTGGATATCCGATGACATATAGGTGTTTACACAGTTTTCAACATCTTTGAATATTGCTGCTGGAATAGGACGTTGATAAGTGAGTTGCCTTGCTACACTATCAAGATCAAATGTTGTGAAGCCAGAGGATGTATCCAACAAAGTATCCGCAATGGCTAATGCGACCAAAAAGAGAATATTATGAGGTATGGTTGTATTTTTCATAAGCATAGCCCTTGAATACACAAGGGCTCTGTCAATCGTAAAGGGTATTTCAGGTTTTGTATAGATGGTATCAATGGCACTTTCAAACAATTTATAACAGTAAAGTTCATACATAGGTGCAACTGTTGGAGGCAACGGTAAGGCGTTGATGTATTGCCCTTGAAGTGAACGACGGGGTGAAATAGCATAGTCTTCCCCTGTAATTGTCTGAAGGGCTTCCGCTGCAGAAGGACGATCTGCAGGATCATAGGACATTAATTCCGCAATGACTGTGGCAAAGGGCTGTAATCTTGCGGGATCAGGAGGAGGGAAGCGTGTGCGAGCAAGGATACGGTCTCTATAGGCAGTAGGAGTAGGTGTATAACTTGCACGAGGCAAAGAGAAGGAGAACTTTCTATGGGCGTCCATCAAATTAAACAATCTTCGGGTATCTCCATCAGTTGTGCTAGGAAATCCAGCGCGAACAAACATCTGGTCTAATATTTCACGACGTGTTCCTGAAAAAAGATAGGTTCCCGTCATAATATAATACAATGAGACTCCTACAGCCCACATATCTGATTTCATATAGTTCGTCGGTGACTCTTCACCGAGGACGTCTTTCATAAGAAGTTCGGGAGCACTAGTAATATACGTTCCAGTATAGACCTCTTTTGTCTTGGGAAGGTTTTTATCTACGTATTTTGCTTTTCCAAAATCACTAATCCAGACTTCTTTGGCAGCTGTAATCAGCATATTTCCAGGTTTAATATCCCTGTGAACAATCCCCTGGCCGTGCATTTCAGCAATCCCCTTGAGCACCTGAATGACAATTCGTTCTGTATCCTCCCAGCTGGTTACAACAGACGGATTATGTAAGTCACTCACGGCTTTTCCCATAAGTGCTACGGGAAACTCTAAGGGATCGCGATTTGGGCCTGGAGCTATAAGATTAATAGGAATGCCTGCTGGACGAATATTCGTTCCAATGAGTTGCGCAACATAGGGTAGACCCTGTAGACACTTCAAAGCCGCAATCTCAGAAACATTGTCTTGAAAATTGTTTGGATCTGTAAAGTATTTTGCTGCAATTTGCCCCGAATTGACTTGTTCAAGATTCACACGACCAAAAGAGCCTTGGCCAAGGGTTTTGACGGTGGTTCGTGTATTTCCAAGTTGGCCTGTTAAAGGAAAAACATTTTCAACAATTCCAGCAAATCGGGGATCTGCTGCGATTGCTTCTTTTGTTCCTAATTCTTTTACCTTCTTGTAAACAGTTTCCTCTGCCATCTACTACTCTTGCTGAAAACTTCTTACATTGATAGTTCTGGGAATATGGCCTTCAGGAAGGCCAGTTACAGTTGAGACACTTTTATTGATTCCGCCCATAATGCTAAAGAGAAGCCCTACCATCATTGCTCCATACAGGCTCTGTGAATGTGAGATGATTCCCATAAGAACTTGGCAGAATGTGCTGTCCATAATGACAAGACTTTGGACAAATCCCATAATTCCAAGAGGAGCACAGAAGCCTACATAAATGTGTGTAGCTGAATACGCCATAAATCCAATTCCAAGAGCCGCAACAAGTGTAAATCCGCCAGAACTACTACAGGAATTTCTACTGGAACACATTCGGATGATGCTGGTTACACTTTGTGGGGACGAAAAATCTCCTTCAATTTTAGGTATGCTTTCTGACATTTCACGAACAGATGAGTCTTCCGACTGGTGGTTCATTCTCTTTGGCATCCTATTTGTGGATGTGGTCATAATTCTTGCAACGCGCCATTTTCCCAAAATCTTTGGGTCCAATTTGAACATCTGGTATGATAATTTTGGCTTATCAGCCGTCTTAGCAGACGTTTTAATCATTGCGATTGGCTTCTTGATTGCTCGCACGGTCTATACAAAGTTCTTTGCGGCCTACTTGGGCTGGTCTCCACTCCATTTTGTTGGATTGCTCGTCGCAGTTCAAGCCATTCACGACATTTTGTTCTACGTTCTTGTGATCCGGCCCTTCCCTCGGGGACTCAATGAGATGATGGATGTCTTCCAAGATTACAGCAAGGGAGGAGCAAAGATTATTGCTGGAGATGCAGGACTTATGATAGGATCTGCGATTGTTGCTATGTGGCTCAAGACTCTCTCACCAGAGGCCTTTGCTGCATTTGCGATTAGCACTGCTTACGTTCTGCCCTATTCACTCTTTACGGATTACAAGTTCAAGGCATAAGAACACTGACACCTTCATTTTCAACTAAGAGCTGCTCTAGAGCTTTTTGTCTTCGTTCAAGTGGAGTTCCCTTGAGCTTTCGTGAGAGAAACTTCCAACGCCATTCAAATTGGAGGGCTTTGATCTTTTCAAAGGGACCACAATAACAAAAAAAATCCCAATGGTCTTTTCGTTTTGTTGCTCGTGCCCCGCCTACGAGTTCTTGATTATGTTGACGCAACCGTCTTTGAGGATCTACTGTTGCTCCAACATATGTTGCTTGTTGATCTGTGCTGACTAGACAATATACATACCAGTCTTCACTCATTTACTTGAGTCGGCGGAGAAGTTTCTCCGTGAAAGGAAACGAAGCATACGTGAACTGAAAGGTTGTAAACCAGCTCTCAGGCACTCTATCCAGATTCAGCGCAGACTGGAAGTGGTTTTCTAGATTCACAAGATGAGAGAGGTGCTCTGGATTTTGAAGCTTAGCGCGCTCCTCTGACTCTAGCCACGCCACTGTCTCAGTGATGAAGGCATTTCGCATTCCCTTTCCCATCCGAGTAAACTTCTCCTTGAATGTAATGAAATCCATAACGGAAGGCATTTTTCTACGGGTTTATTTGGGGTTCACACAAATTCAACTTTTAGATTTTACTTCACGAAGGATTTCACTGGCAGTGAACATCTTTGCAGTTGGAAAATCTTCTTGAATGTGTTTGTTCATTTTACTCACATATTTTTTGAATTCATCAAGAGTTTTCATATTCACAATACTATTGGACCAAAAATGATCCCTGAATTGTTCAAAGGGCGTTTTTCGTAGCACATCTTCAAACTCAGACTTGTAGGTGCATAAAAGATTCAAATCTCGTATCAATTTATCCCTGTAGTAAGTTTCATAATCTTTTCGTATGAGTATATACACTAGATCAGGTTCAAAGGGAAGTTGCTCTTTACTTTGAAGACCAACAAAAACTATATTTGTGTGCTTAGAAACGAGATCATCAATATCTTTTTTGACTCCTTTCTGCACTGTCTCCAGTTTTCTATGCTTCTTCCAATTGGCTTCGTAAAGATCATCCAAATCATACCCTTGAATGGGTAGTTTTTTAAGAAGTGTAGTCTTACCAGTTCCGGACGCTCCTGTAATGTATATGATCATCCTTAGTATGTATTGTCATTTTAACACCCATAGTTCAGATAGTGCTTGCGGCATAGGGGCTCATACTTCTCTGCGCCTCCTACAAGAACTTGTCCCTCATCTCGTGTCACACGATAGGTGAAGAGGGCAGGAGTGGGAGTAGCGCAGCGACGACAGAAGGCGTGTCTCTTGACGACTGAATCGCAATAGGGGATGAGATCAAGGATCTCTCCAAAGGGCTGTCTCTGTGCGTCTCCATCCAGACCTACACAGATGACATCCTTGCTGTGATTTTCTACAGCTCGGAGCACCTGGTTCTTGAGGCCCTTAAAGAATTGAGCCTCTTCAATAATGATGAGTTTGGCATTTAGATACACAGGATTGTCAAGTGTAAAGATATCTTCAAGGTTTGTGGTTGCAATGGCTGGGTGTTGATCGGAATCGTGACTAACAATTGCGGGATTTTCTGTATAGCGATTGTCAATGGCGTGAGTAAGCACAAGAACAGGCCAACCCACAGCTTTGTATTTTCTGACAGTTCCTAGAAGTTCAGAGGATTTGCCAGCAAACATAGGTCCAAGGATCAATTGAAGGCTCATTGCTACTTTTTTCTACTCCACCACACACGTTTCATTTTTTACTGGGTCCAAGGAGGTTGATCCGCATAGACTGCGTGTCCCACCCACAGTTGAGGATAGTGCATTCGCACATCCATGTCATTTTTGTAATAGCTAGGGTATTCTTTCTGCATGAGTCTCTCACCTTCTGGGCTTACAATATAGACTTTATCTTCAGAGCGTCCAAGAATCTGCATTGTAGATGTATAGCCTGGTGTTAGGATCATTGTATCCTCTGGAAACCCCCTCCATCTACAGAATGCCCTACCGAGCAGATGAGGTCCTGTTATATCCAAGGGATCCACACCATACTCACGCTTTTCAATACGTTCCAGTGCCATAGCTATGACTATGCCAAGTAAAGGGTGTCCAGGCCTGCACGCTAAAAATCCATTCAGAAGGCATTGGCTCGGAATATCTCGGACTAAGACCAATTCATCCTGCGGCCGAAGTATTTCATCCAAATCACGGAACAAAGTCGTCTTTGCATCAGCATACACTCCTCCATACTTGAATAAAATACAGTATCTCCAAAAATCCGCACGATAGGCTCCAGCGACAAGCAATGAATACGCATTACTAAACCGATCTCCAAACTCTGTTTTGAGAAACATATAACACTGCTCATCAGTTAAACAGTTATACTTGTAGCCCTCCTGTCTTGTAAATGTAGCAAGAGCTGATTCCATTTCGGGAGTTTTTGGACCTTCTTTCCAGGTCTGAAAAATGTGCCTAGGAATACTCCATTGAGATCTGTCTGGTCTTGGTGTAAGGCTCACATACAGGCGCAAATACAATGAAACATTAGAGGTAGTGGACTCCCTTATGTCAATCATTTGAATTTCACCTGAAGCAGTGAGCATTTGAAGGCGAAATCCGTTTTTCCAGCCAGCATTTGTATCATTACGTTGAGCTGTAAAGAAGATCTGACCAGAAGTATCTTGAACTGAAAATGACCAGCGGCTCTCTGGAGGGGGTAGAGGATGTTGAAATCGTAAAATACAATCCATTACTCAATTTGCTGTCTGACCTTTAAATGAGTCTACAATGAACAAAGGTCCATTCACGCCCAAAGGATGGAACAAACTGCTTGTATTTGTAGAGTGTGTGAGGAGTTGTTCCTAAGCCAGCTTTGAGAAGATCTTCCGCTTTGGTTGTCGTTGTTGAATCCCAGGGAAACATACCTCCTGTATTGGCAACAAGCACTCCTTCTGGATTCAACCACCGTGGGATGGTTACAAATAATTCGCCCCAACAACCATCTTCAAACTCGGGATCTGTAAGATCTATAATAATGACATCATACTTACGGGGCTCATTGAGAACTTCAAATATATCCGAGTGTTCCAAGGTTACACGAGGATCCAAGAGTGCGCCCTTGTGCCACGCAGTTTCCTTATCTCGGAAATACTCTACAAGTTCTTTGTCCCAATCAATCATTGTCACTGATTC
>JACCDW011386927.1_pt1 | contig 13131 bp, 15 predicted proteins | sample 7449781 | NCBI WGS metagenome assembly JACCDW01 (sample SAMN15323449, study PRJNA562643) | freshwater metagenome | isolation source: river surface water | place: USA:Blue River Watershed | collected 2017-08-18 | reverse complement strand
GTGCTGAGTCTTTCCTCTCAAGTTTGCCCAATCGTCCCGCTTGTATCATTTTGGATTTGAAGATGACAGGCATGAGCGGACTTGAGCTGCAAAACCGTTTGCTCAGTTTAAAGACACCAGTTCAAATCATTTTTCTAACTGCCTTTGCAGATGTTCAAGTAATGCGTGAAGCATTTTTAGGCAATGCTGTGGACTTTTTAGAAAAGCCATTTGTACTTGAACAACTTTTGGAATCTATAAATCGCTCTTTTCAAAATTTATCTGCAACTACCGAAAATATCCAACAAAATCAAAAGCTGAGCTTGCTGACACCTCGGGAAAAGGAGGTCTTTGATGTTCTTTCCCAAGGAAAAAGTCACCGTGAAATTGGAGAATTGCTCAAAATCAGCCCTAGAACTGTAGACGTACATAAGGCTAGAGTGATGGAAAAGCTGGGAATAAAAACGCTTGCAGAGCTTCTTCGCCTTTCTGTTAAATCATAAGTTGACATAAGGGCTAGCCCGTACGGTTATGGGCGAATTTACAAAGCTGGATGATTTTTCTACATTGGTCGAACTACTGAAGGTTGCCAATGACTACTACCAACTCAAATCCATTTGCTATCGGCTGTTCATTGGTTGGCGCCTTATTGCTGGTCGTTGCGCTGATAGTCCACTCATTGACCGACGAATTCACCGGCTTGTATTTCTTTTCAATTGGTTTGTTTGTTATCGGATTTATTATTGATATGAGTGAAAGCTAATGAATTAGGGCTCCAGTATGTTTCAAGTTATCGTCCAGTCTGCAATGCGTCAATTGAAATCAAAATTGCGCTTACCTTCCCCGCCCACAAATTCATTGGAAAAAGATAAAAAATATGAATCCAAAGATAAAACAGGGCTCATCTTATTTCTTATTATTGGTGGTGCGATATTGTTGATGGCTATGTTTTCAAATCTACCGAGTAATTAAATTCTTTCAAGGTAGTATTCATGCAAATCGTTGAGTTAGGTTTGGTTTCCGCAGGTTAACCGCCTTGTCTTCGATATTTGGACTCGGTCGGCAAGGAAAGTAGATCAATCGTCCAGTAACTGGACGATGAACAAACAAAGGCGCAATCCAGCGCCTTTGTTCATTTAAAAGCATTTACTGAGCAAACCCATCCCTGAGCTTGTTGGCGGCGGCTTCAATTTGTGTGTCTAACTCTCCGTTTAGAACCGCAGTTTTGATAAGCTCCAATGTAGGCACCAAGTCTTTCTCAGTTCCAACTTCCACTGCTACTTTTCCTTTTGCTAGTTCAATAACCTTGGTGCCATAGCGCACTGACAAGGCAAGTTTTCCTGCATCAGTAGTAAACCACCAAGGTCGAACTCGTTTGGGCATTTCTACTTGACGGCGCATGCCAGTGTCATGTTCCACGACACTACGGAACTTGACTGGCGCAAAGGTAGTGCCAGCGGCTTGAGCCTTGGCAAGTTCGCATTGCTCCCAAATTCGGAGAACTAACTTGTTGCGGCGTAATTGGACAGCGGGAACGCTTGTGGGTTTAACAGCTGCGCTGAGTTTGAGAGTTGATAAAGTAGCCATGTGCTTTTCCTTTCAAATATTGATAAAGCACAGGTAATTTTGTGATCTGCTGGCGCTGATGAGCAACCTGAGTCCGTCCAATTTGGCGGGTAATTGGATAAAAGTAAGTAAGCCTATTATTTTGAAGTAGGAATTCTTATTTCCGTAAGTCTCCAATTGGCATAGCCTGTTCGTTGAAATACAAAAACAGGCTTGGTATTTTTTGGTTCTTGATTGATCACAGTCGCAAGTATTAAATCTGTACCCTGCCGATCAAATTCCCACTGTAGTGATGAGTTACTTGTTTCGTCGGTGGATGGTTTTGACTTGGTCGATTGATTAAGAATTTCGGCTTTGCCTTGCTCCATCATGCTCATCACCATTTCTGGTCTAACAAAAGCATCTACCATTTGATTGACCATTGTGACGCCTATCATTGCTCCTAAAGCACTGAATGCATTTTGTGGTTGGCTGCCAATAACTTCAGCCATTTTTACTGAAAATTGTCCTTTGATACTTTCACGCAGACTGGGATAGTCAACATATTCATTGAATTTAGTTGCATCTTTTGCCTTTGCCGCTTTAGCCATCGAGTTCATTGAAAGGTACGGTGAGTAGTACCAATGTGAACCAACTGCAACAACAAACATTATGAAAATGCCGATAACTAATTTGATTGTCTTTTGCATGAAATGAAAATTCATTTAAGGTTAATGAATTTCTAGTTTAAGAACTACTTTGAATCTTGGCTAGTGATTTTTGTATTCTAGACAGCCTCTTTTGTTGCTTGGTCACTTTGAGCCTACTGGCTGCTTGATCCGCCCTGCGTTTTATGGCATCCGCTTGTAAGTCCACTGGTGTCTTTGGTTTGATAGTTTGAATTTCATGCAGTCGCATAGCGGAACCTCAACAAATCACAATTGGTGGAGCAGTAAACAATTGATCGCGCTCCATGTAGGTTTGGGCAGCTGAGCGAATCACCAACTTTCGAACGACCTCATTTTCAGTGTTCAGTTTTTGCATTCTTCGAGCAACTTCTTCTGCAATCTTTGATTGAAGCTGTGTGATGCCTATGTTTGGACTGATTGTATTTTTGTGATCTAGCACCTCAGCAAAGAACAGCAGGCTATTGGTTGATATGTCCAAGTTCTGGGAGCTGATACTGCCGTAGTAGCCTTCGCTTTTGCCTAGATACCTACTGAAGGTTCTAGCAGTGATGTCTGGCAATGCCATAGATGTCATTTCGAATAGTTGCTTTGTAAAGCTCATTGGTTATCTCCTGTATAAAGTATTTATATGCCTAGCTAAAGCTAGTCGCGATACAGATTTCTCTTCGAGAAAATCCATATCGCATTTGTGTCTTTCAAACTGAAATTATCGAATTGCAGTGAAATAACATTTAGATGTCATTCACTAGGAAGCCATATGCCACGCCTTTCGGCGCGACAACATTCACTGAGGTTTCTCATACTGTATTTACACAACTTGTTTGAACAAGAAAGGCAGGTTTTGCGATCTCCTTTAATGTGCGTGTCCTTACGCAAGCAGCAGACGGCTAATACAGCAACTTTGTCTGTGCTTTGTGGGGTGCTCTTTCGAGCGTGGCGTCCCACTCACTTTTAAGTTCTTTCATTTGCGAAAGAACATTCAACTATTAAGTCATTGCAAACGCTACTACCCAATGGGGTGTCGTTTAAAGCCAATTGGTGCAATGAATCAGCGCAACAAGCTACGCCTTCTTTACCGTCTCACAACAGAACGGGTTTAGCAGCTCAATTCAGTCGGCGAGCAACCTTCATCTTGTTCGTATAACTTATTTATACGAGTATTCAGTTTTATATCGTCTTAGTAGCAATTTTTCAGGATTTCTAAGGGCTGAGTAGCGAGAGCACCAGTAAAACGCTTAAAGGGCTTTTAAAGCAATTGAGTAAATCTTGGCGCCAAAGAATAGTCACATATTCTTTACCACCGTTGATTTCATTGAAGAAATTACGCCGCCATATTCGGTTGTCCTTTTTCACAAAAGAAAACAAACTTGTGCATCACTTTTTATTTGTTGCAAGGATTTTGAAAAATGGCACAAGCTAAAACTTTTACAGCTGAAGAATTTGATGCGCTGCTGGACTTTGTATCCAAGCGCAGCTACGCGATGCGAAATCGAATGATGATTTTGATCAGCTTTTGGTCTGGAATGCGGGTTGGCGAAATTGCCAGCTTGAAAATTGAGGATGTTGTTGATATAGCGGGAAAAGTAAAACGCGAAATTCGATTAGATGCTGCACAAACAAAAGGGCGGCACGCTAGAACCGTATTTTTCCCAGAGAAGTTGACTGCCGAACTTCAAGTCTATGTTGATGCTCGCGCAGTGAAAGATCGCAAGCAGCCTTTCTTTATGACGGCAGGTGGTAAAGCCTTTACGGCAAATGTCATGACACAGCACTTTTTTTGGCTTTATAGAAAAGCTGGGTTTGAGACTGGAAGTCACAGTGGCAGACGCAGTTTCATTACCAATTTGGCTGCAAAAGGAATTGGAATTCGCGTTTTAGCAAGTCTTGCCGGTCACAGAAATCTTCAGGTAACAATCAGGTACATAGATGCTAGCGATGACATGAAGAGAAACGCAGTAGAGCTTATTTGAGTTCATCATTGCTGCCATCATAAAAAGCTGCAAATCGTTTTTTGATTTTTGAATCTGGCATCTTCATATCATCTTCAATGAAATTCCGCTTGATAACTTCTCGTTTCAAATCATTACCAAAGTTTTTCTGCAACCAAACATGCCATTCAGAATCAATACCTATCACGCTACCTATTGCAGCTTGAAAATCTCTCTCATGTTTGACGCCGAAAATATTTTTTCGAGGTTCAATTTTAGTGAAGTTGGGAAAAGTCCCAATTTCAGAATTGACTTGTAGATACTGCGCTTTGTATAGATGTCTTCCAGTCAAGCTATGAAGTCTGTCAAATGCAGATGAACCCCTTCTAACTGCTACATGCGTTCTCTGTACGCCTCGTACCCTGAGTCCAGGTGATAGTTGGAGTCGATCGCCAATTCGCCAAACGGCAATCTCATCGTTGAGTAGACGATAGAGCAAAACCCAATATTGACTTTCAAGAGTCCGTTCGTTAAATCGCTTGGTTCGTAATCTAAATAGCGCATTGCTTGTTGCAGCAATATCCAAGCTTCGTTGTTCATGGTGTTTTGATAGTTCCTTTTTGAATTGCTTCAAGATTTGCGCGGTGCTAATGGATAAAGGTACCTCCATCACAACGCTTTTTTCATAAAGTTCAAATTCATTAAGTTCGTCCACATCAATTACTCGAACTCTTGCAGGACGCGTAGCTTCTTCAAACAAGTTTTTTCCTGTATTGCGCCACCAGAGACCAAATAGGTTGCTCTCTAGGTTGCCAGCTAATTCATATGTTTTGGCAACACTTGAATCAATTGGTTTTAAGCCTGTTTGATTTGCATACCAAAACACTGGGCTTAGTCGCATAAATGCCCACCACCAGTAATACACGCTTGACGCTGCATCACGAGTAAGCAAGTCATCGTTTGCGCGGGTAAAGCCTTGTAATCCCTTAAAAAAACTTGTTTTTGTATCCTTCATAGCTACAAGTATATCTATTAAATATCTAAATGACACAAAGCTGCTACGGTCGGAATAATCCAATACATCGAATCAACAAACATACAAAAAGTTGATGCGATACCAGCAACAGATACCCTGATGTTGGACTTGTAAATTCTTAATAAAGGAATCCTAAATGTCAGCAGTTACAGCGAAAAATAGTTCTTTTGAAAACACTTTTCAAAAAACTGAGACTCCAACTATTTTTAATACAACTCTTCCGAGTGGTAAAAAAATGACGATCAACACTGGAGAGGAGGGTATGAAAGAAGTACACGACGCAGTCAAAGATTTAAATCTAGAAGACCGTTTGGCAGCTACTGCCAAATTTAGGGATGAGTTGATAGAAAACACAGACAAGGCAGACATCGAAAATTTTGAAAAAGATGTCAAAGAAATGGAAGCAAATTACAAAGAGCCAGTAAAAAAGTACTCAGTTCCAGCCAAGCTTGAGTACACGGTTGACGAAGATGGTGAAAAAATCGAAGCAAAAGATCGTCAAACATATGTCTGGTATTTCAAAGCGCATCAACGCCGAACTGCCATCGCTTCATTACAAATGTGTCGAATTGTGTATGAAGCAAGCAAGACATTAGGGGAGCCAGATTTCGACGAATTTTGTAAAAACATCGGATACAAAGCGGAAAGCAGCACGATTAGAAAGTTTACGGTCGTTGGCAAGCTCTACCCAAGATTGATCAAATACGCAGATCAATTGCCAGCAGCATGGACAAGCATCTACGCTTTAACGCAGATGCCAGCTGATGAGTTTGAGCGTTGTATAAAAAGTGGTTATCGCTTGTGCGATCTATCAGGTGGCGAAATTGATCAGTTAGTCAAGAAAACTCGACAAATAAATAACTTGATGTCTCCATTTAAGTTAGATAAAAAACAAAATGGATATTGCGTCGCGAAAGTGTATTTCACACGCACGATGGATGACATAGATCTGCGATTGCTACAAAAAGCATTTACCGAACTTAGTTCAAGATTGCCAGTAAAACTAAGCGTCGAAACGCAAGTTATCGAAATGTTCAAAGAGCGTGCCAATCAGCGTTATCAAAAGCTAAAGCAAGAAGCTCCTGACACAGGTATCAAGCCTGAAGCTTGGGACTATGGTGTCGCTGCTAATTCTGTCTATAACAAAGACGCAGCATAAGCTTGTTCCAAATAGAACAAATCATCAACTAAACGGGAGGGGGAAACCCCTCCCAATTAAGTCAAATAAAAAGGAGCACTTATGACAAAGAATACTTTCATCAAAGAAGTACGCGAATTTTATTTTTCTAACTACATCCAGTACAGCGGTGACTTGTCTATTGACGAAGACTTGATCTCTTTTCAAGATGATTTGATAGATTTACGCAAATCTACAAAGTACGAGTATTGGGATTGATATTCAAGCTAGCTTCAACTCCCAAAATTGCTCTTTGCAATTAATTACATGAAGCATCAATTTAAATTTCAACGGAGATCAATAAATGAAGATAAATCAAATAGATTATGCTGAAACTCACAAGTTTTGCTTTGGAAATGAAACACGGATTTCATTAGCAAATCGAGTAGGTTGTTTTGGATGCATGAATATTTTTCCAGCCAGTGATGTCAAAGAATGGGTAAATGACAAACCATTCAGTTCGGCGCTATGCCCCAAATGTTTTACAGATTCGGTTTTGGCTGACGATGGTGCCGTACCTTTTTCATTGGAACTTTTGCAAGCAATGCATGAAAAATATTTTTCTGTTGAATCAAGTACTAATGAATTAAAGCTACGCAAGTCATTTACTGACTTGTTTACAGAACATCAGCAAAAACACTTGAGTTCATAAAAGTTTTCAATCTACACCCTGAGTCTTAAACTCAAAGACAACATCACGAACAACTCGTCGCTGTGATTCCGTGAATGCCAAAAACGCTTAAGTAACTGTCGATCTGCAGAAGCGACTTCTGAGAAGCCGTCGTCAAACTTTCGAATCAGAGTTTAAGTAGCTAAATTGTTATCCAAGTCACCGCTAAAGTTATCGTCAATTAAAGCAGTTGATAAATCAATTTGTAATTTCAAGCCACGACTCTTTAAGCGATGCCCAAACCACCCGCAATAAACTTCGACACGCTGAATACCTGAAGCAGCAAGAGGCAACTTGACCGCATTAGAAAGATGAAAAGTACCATTGAATACTGCACCTCTGTATGTGGCATTTTTGACCGATATGACTCGAACATTTTGAAGATGGACTGTGCCTTTCACTTTAGCAAGTTTGCTTACTTTAGGACATATCTTTTTGTCCCATAGTGGGCGTTCGAAGTAGTGGTTCATTTTTGATCTAGATAAAAATTTCAAGTATCTTAGACAGTATGCAAAATAGTGTCTAGTTCACAAAAATCTAAGAGTTAACTAATGTGAATAAATTGACAAAATAGTAAAGTTGCAGAAGTCGTTTAGAATTGAAAGAACTTTAGTAATAACCACTACTCGTCTGTTGGGGTTCCCAAGCAAACTCTGGATTCAACTGTACTTTTACATATGTTGAATTCAGAAAAGAGGCTCTAGCCGACATAGTCAATCCTGTTTGACTGATCAATGTCTCCCTAAGTGGATGGTGACTTCCTATATAAAACTCATTTCTGTTATGCAACCTTTGAAGTAGTTTCAAAGTCGGAATTCGATCAAACTTACCCTTAGAGCCTCGATTACAAGAGTAACAAGCTAAAACCAAATTCCAGATGCCATCAAAATTAACGCCTAAATGTTGTTGTTTTAGTCTGTGTGGGAAGAAGTGATCAACATCTACATTCATTGCATCACCCGCTAGGCAAAGCTCTGAGAAGCAATAAAAGCAACGCCCTTTTTGATATCCATTTAGGGCACTTCGACTGCTAGTGACACCTTTGCGTCGCAAACTTTTATCAAAAGTAAATAACTCACCAAGTGAATGATCGTGTTGGACATTTAAAAGGTTTGTTGCAATGCCTAAGTTCCATGCTGTCTCAACTAGACGCCATCTAGACTCCACTTCTTGCACCAAATTTATAGATTGAAGTCCGCCTGAAAGCTTTTCGAATTCATCAGTAATTCGTATTCCTTGATTCTTTTTTCGTTCGTCAATAAAGAATCGATGAGCAACTGGAGTAGAGCCGACTATATGAAAAGCGTCTATTACATTAGCAAAGCCATGCCCAACAGTGACATCGACTAGTTGGTTTAAATCCTGATCGAGATTGAATCGCTCACAGGCTTGAATAAACTTACCGTTTGTTGTCGTGATTTGCTTTGGGGCATCTGCAATATGCCTTGCAATTTGCTTGGCAAAATAAGGGGCTAATTTATCTAGTTTGACAAGTTCACCTGACTTTGGTTTTAGTTCAAGTAATGCAGATGCCAAAGCAAATTTGTAACTGGCTGTATTCCTCCCGTATAGCACTACACCTCGCCAGCAGTCCTCTACTGATGGCGAATTTGGCATAAATGGAATTAAGTCCATCGCTGTTTATGATTTTCGTTCGAGCAAAACAGATACCCATTCGACAGCGTCTCTACCAAAGCTGTCAGCATTTCTCCAAGTGTTCAATTCGACAAAACCAATGCGTTGAAAAATATCCAGTAATCGTTGAGATTGATTTGGAATAAATAGTCTGCCGTTAGCATCTCTTTCATCTGCAATTACATCAAGTCGCTTTGTAGGTACAGAGTAGAGTAGTCGACCACCAATCCTGAGGCAATTTTTGATCGCATGTGCAGAAGAATCTAAATTTTCAATGGCTATGTGCATCAAGACAGCAGAGCAAAGTACCCCATCAAATTCACCAAGAAAGGGGGTGGCTAATTCAGGTAGGGCACCAATTGCAATTTTCCCTTTAAGTTCTGGATGAGCCTGTTGTGCTAACTCAACAAATTCATATGTTGGATCTACACCATAGCAATCATGTCCGAAACTATGTAGGACTGATAGGTCTCGTCCTGAACCACAACCGATATCGAGCAATTTTGAATGAGGAGAAAATGCGCTTTCAAAGTGCTTAGAAAGGCTGCTGACGATCTCGTCATACCTTTTGGCAATTTGGGTAGCATTTTCCCTGTAATAGCTGACGGTTTGGTGGTCCATTTAATAGGTAGTTTCAAGTTGAGCGTTTCACACTTGTTATCCTAGCAAGAAATAAGTTATAGATGCAGAATTTATTGTTCCAAAATTTGAACATTGGAGTCTAAATGGCGAAAAAACCAAATCTAGAAAGCTATCAAAAATGTATTTCAATGCATGGGGAAAAATATAAGTATGAGGCTACTAATTTTGAATTATCTGAGAAAAGTCCAAATTTATTTATATGTCCTACACACGGCGAATTCAAAAAATCCATTAGAGATTTTTTAAGAGCAAATTTTCCATGTGAAGAGTGTTTGACTGAAGAAAAAATCGCGAGGCGAAAGAAAAACCTAAAAGAAGGTTTTCTGTATGACTTAACGAATTTTGAAATACCCGAAGGCGAAGCAAATAAAGTGACTTGTATGAAGCATGGAGCTTTTCAAGTAACTCGCTGTGATCATAAGAGACATAAGAGCGGTGGATGCAATAGTTGCGATTCTGAAAATTCTAGCGCCAGACAAAGAATGCCGTTGAGTGAATTTATAAACAAGGCGATGAAAGTTCATGCAGGGAAAAATTATGATTATTCAAAGGTTGTTGAATTTAAGAATCAACATCAACCTGTACTGATTGGATGCTCAGAAAAAGGGCATGGTTATTTTTATCAGATTCCATCAAACCATATTCACAAGACTCGCCCGCAAGGTTGTCCGACATGTGGGAAATTAAGAACTGCAAAAAAACTTGCATTAAGCTTTGACTCATTCCTCGAAAAAGCTAATCTATTGCATGGAACTAACTACGACTATTCCCGCACTATATTTTCGTCAACTAAAGACATAACAGAGATTAAATGTAATTCATGCCAAAGACTCTTTGAGCAAACCATCAATGATCATTTGAGTGGTTATGGGTGCATGAATTGTGGGATCCAGAAGACGCGAAATGCAAACATAAAATTAACAACAGAACTTGTTGTCGAAAAATGTCGTGAGGTTTGGGGAGATCAATATGATTATTCAAAAGTTAAGTGGGAAAGTGATGATTCCCCAATAACAATAATTTGCTCAAAGCACGGAGAAATTTCAATTGACTACCAAAATCATGTTGGATTGATGAGAGGTTGTAGGTACTGCGGTTCTAAGCGTCGTCAAAAGCAAAACGATTGGTTAGATTTTATTGGGTTACCTAATTCGGAAAAGCATAGAGAAGTGACCATAAGATTTAAATCTGGCGGTTACTGCTTTGCAGATGGTTTCGACTCTGAATTGAATGTTGTGTACGAATTTAATGGTGATTACTTTCATGGAAACCCAAAAAAATATCCTGCTGATTTGATCAACCGATTTTCAGGAAGAACTATGAAAGAAGAGCTTGAGAGAACGCTATTGAAAAAACAAAAATTAATTGAAAGTGGATTTCTGGTTGTTGATATCTGGGAGTCAGATTGGGATGCACTGGGAGTTGGTGGTGTGAAAAAAACTAGTGCTTAACAAATCAATTTGGTCAACTACCAAAACTTCATGATTCTGAAAAATCTTTACGAAATAGATCGTGTGTCGGGTATTGGGGATGCCGACCTTACAATTTACTTTTACTAGATGTATTAAAGTTGTTCGTACTTGCTAATTTCATATTAGCGTGTAATTTATTGTTGAGAATGTCACGAATAAGATTTGTATTGCCCCAAGTTCCAACTGATGGGTTTGCGGCAATAAAGTCTTGTACTTCGGTTGACAGATAAATCTTTAAAGCGTTTGTAAGTGCGATTGATTCTCTGTCATCTAAGCTTAAGTTGTAGGAGTAGGTGGTCATATCAAGCCAATTTATCAGCAGCCATAGTGGCTGTCAATTTGGAATAGTGTTTCTCCAACATAGTTACTGAAGTTCCCATCTGCCTTGCCAGTGTATGAATGTCAGTGCCTGCCAATAGTTCTTGCGTAGCGTAGGTATGGCGCAGGCTATAAAGTGTTCTGTCTGTGCCTGCTTGTCCCTTTACCAAGTCCAAGTCTTCCAACAAGCGCCTAAATATCTTGTTCATTTCAAATGGTTTGCGTCCATCTCGGAACCTGAACAATTTGACTGGCATTCTCAGCGCCAGCAAGTCATCTAATTCCAAATGCGCTGTTTCTTCGTGTGTTGCCTTTAGTCGCTCAAGCACTGATAGGCATTCGTGTTTGGCAATCAGCCATCGTGCGCCTGTCTTGCCTGATACCCAAATGCGTAGATAGCGCACATCCTTTTCCACATACCACTCGATGTGCTTCCACTCCAAGTTCATTGACTCAGTGCCTTGTCGCATTCCTGTCAAAGTCAAAATATCCACTAAATCACGCAGCATCAATCGCATCTCGCCTGTGTAGCCTTCCACGCCCACATACCAAGTCTTTAAGTGCTGTTGAATTCGTGCCACTTCATCATTTGTGAAAGCAGGGCGAGCCTGTCCTTTCTCACCACGCACATTGAGTTTTGGCACTGGCACTTTGTCGCTGATCCAACCTTGCTCCACTGCTGTTTGTGTAATGCGTGTAAATGCTGTGGCAAAGGTGAGTAGGGTGGAGACTTTGGGTGGGCGTCTAAGTTGTGAATTTCTCCATACTTCAAACTCAGCGATGTGTTTATTGGTGATGCTGGTCAAATACATCTGCCCAAAGAACGGTATCAAGTAAGTTTCAATTACAGCGATGTATGCGGTGTATATTTTCTTACCTGTGCCTGCTGCGATGTCTCGACGCATCTCAGCGATGCAGCACTTTGCCATTTCATCAAATCGTTTTACCAGTGCTGTAAAACCCAATCGCTCTCTGTATCTGGCTTCGTCGTATTTGTCGCAGGCTATCTGCCTCGCGTCATCGATGTTTCTGCGTCTGGTGCTAAAGCGTATCCACTTGCCTGTGTAGATGCGAAACCTTGCTTGCCAGTAGTTGCTGCGAGAGACTTTGAATAGAACGACTTCGCTGTCCCTCAAGTGGACGAGCCTGCCTTGAGCGGTGGCTAAATCATCGATAGATTCACGCTCGAGCAGCATTTCTACACGCTTGTGCTGCTTGACTATGCTCGCAGTTTTAACAGCGTACTTAACGCTGTTTGCAGCGTTTAACAGCACAGTCGTGGATTGGGCGCCGTAGTAATTCGTGAATGAAAAAATCTCAAGTGCGTCACGCTGTTTCATTCAGCAACTTTATTGTCGAACTGCTGAAAGGACAACCGCAGCGACGAAGTATTTGCTGTGAAAAAACTACGAAAAAGTAAACACGAGTGCGCTTTACAAAACAAAAAAGCCCAGGCTGGAGGAGCACTGGGCTTGATATGGTGATGACACGGTATTCCTACCGTCGTCACTGTTTTTTATGATTCCATCGCTCTAACCGACTGAGCTAAAGAGCATGAGCCGACGACTGTAGCAAATGAAATGGGGTGGTTGCTAGAACTTTTTAATAAATTTTCTGACCTTGGTATGCTTGAAATTCTGCTTATGCGTAGGAGTTGCTTAGGCAGATTTGATTTCAGCGGGTCTACCGTGCTCGTGGGTTGAGCTGGAGTTCAGTTTATTTTTAAAGTAGGGTTGGTGTTGGAGTTGGAGTGAAGAAAACAGAAATCTTCCAAACGCAATAAATTTATTTGGCGTTGGAATGAAAGGGACAGAATCGGATGTTGAAAAAAATCCTTGCAGAAAAAAATACTTTCTATATGATTATCGTTATTGAAATCAATTTGGGAGAATTTAGTAATGGCTACAAAAATCATGATGCAGCATCCAGTCACTGGAATCAGTAAGCCTGGGTTTTATGGATTCAGTTGGACAACACTTCTCTTCGGAGGTTTACCTGCTTTGTTTCGAGGAGACATCATAATTGGATTGGTTGTTATTG
>JACCDW010538657.1_pt1 | contig 13132 bp, 12 predicted proteins | sample 7449781 | NCBI WGS metagenome assembly JACCDW01 (sample SAMN15323449, study PRJNA562643) | freshwater metagenome | isolation source: river surface water | place: USA:Blue River Watershed | collected 2017-08-18 | reverse complement strand
TGTATCGACTCCCATGTTCTATATGCAATAAATACATATGCTTTAATATCCATTACTGAACAAAAAATATATTATATCAACTTTTACATTATTTGATATAATATTATATTAAGAGCTCATTCCATTTACTTCTTGCCAAGAACAACCTTCTTTTTAGCGATAGGCTTCTTGATAGCAGGAACCTCTTCTGCCTCTTCATCCTCTTCAGGAACCTCCACATCATTAAATGCGGCGGCTGCTGCAGGAGCAGGTGCAGGGGCAGGTGCCTTAGTCATGGCTGCAAACATTTCATCTTCCTTATCATCATCGACCATAGAGGACCCAGCACCGCCGCCAGTGACACCGACAAATGCGAAATCACTGAGACGTTCAGGGCTCTTGTTGATCATGATCTGCTTAGCACGCCAAGTCACACCGAACTTACCACCTGCAAACCAGAGACCACCGCATTCAATAATGACGGTGACCGCAGATTGCTTGACGAGTAGCTCGTCAATGGGATCAGTTAGGCGCTTGCCATTGCTGTCATAGATCTTAGACTCAAAGTCACCGCTAATCTTGCGGAGCTTGATCTTCTGAGTAGGAGGATAAGGCTTCAGATTACCTTCCTTATCACGCGCAACCTTAATAGTCGGCGTATAGAAGGCCTGAATGACTTCCTTAGTCATGTTCGCATTCTTAAACCATGCAACACGGTTCTTGTATGCCTCGGCGAGAATGAAGTTGTCAAACTCGGTAAGAGCATCGTGATAAGTCTTGACTGCACCAGCGGCATCATAGCCCTTGAATGATACATCAATAGAATAATCAGGGTTGTCTGCCTTGGGTCCATCCTTAAATACATTTAGACCATAGGGAATGGTCATTTCTGGGGCGGTCTGTAGGATCAGCTTACCACCATCATAGTTCACGTAGGCCGACTTGGAGCCGATCTCGGAAGTTTTGATAGGGCTGATCGTCAATTTAGCGATGTTAAAATTCTCAGGGAGGACAACGGCGGACATTGTATTATTGCTCACGAACTAATGAATAATTATTTTACGCACCTGGTCTCAATTTTTCGTAGTAGTCGCACTTCCTGGTCACATTCTAGTCATCATAAATTCAATATAATTCCGTAAAATTCAATCAAAATTCATTGAATCCATAATGCCGGAGGTGCAAGCTCAAAGTGCGTTTAAAATCCAAAAATATGAATGCCGGTTTAAAAACCCCCTTTGTTCCCTAGGGTTCCGACATGTTTTCAAAAAAAAATCCGACCGGCAAGGTATTTATCCGGCAGAATTGAAGTGACTGATCTCCCAAATCATTGAAGATGTAAAAAACTGATAATGCAAAACCAGGCAACAAAGAGCATAGTGCGTTAAAAGATGAATAATATTACCACCGATAACAACACGAACAACATGAACTCTGCGAAGACTGGTCCTACTAAGCGCGCCGTTGCAAAGAAGGCTGACGTTACCGTTACTGTTACTGCCACGCCCGCCCCTGCCGCCCCCGCGGCCGAGGTGAAGGCGAAGGCTGCCCCCAAGGCTAAGGCTGCTGCCAAGGCTGAGGCCCCTGTTGCCGCTGCACCTGTTGCGGCTGCTCCTGAGGCCCAGGCTGTCGCTGCTGCCCCTGCTGCCGTTAAGTCGGTGAGCGAGGAGATTGCCGCCCTCAATGCCAAGATCAATGGTGCCCGCGAAACTCTTCGTGAGGCTGCCGTTGCTCTCAAGACCATTGAGAAGCGTCACAATCAGGAGCTCAAGGAGGCCAAGAAGCGTCGTCGTGTGAAGAAGGAGGTTGATGGTGAGGCGAAGGCCGCACCCAAGCCCTCTGTGTTCACCACCCCTGTGCTCCTCAAGAATACTCTTGCGGTTTTCCTCGGAAAGCCCGTGGGTACCATGATGAGCCCTGCGGATGTGACTCGCGCCGTCAAGGTCTACATCGATGAGCACAAGCTCAAGGGTGAGAAGCATGAGATCCACCCTGATACTCGTATGTGCGAGGTCCTCGGCCTCAAGGCTGGTGAGACCCTCACCTACAAGAACATCCAGAAGTATCTCTACCAGCTCTATGAGAAGAAGCAGGCGGCCGCCGCTTCTGCTTAAACCGTTGGTTAAGGAGTTGACTGCACCCTAAAGGTACTATTGTAAACATATAAAACACTACAAAAAATAAAAAATACTGTTGTTACTATTCCAGGTAATAACAATATTTTTTACATTTCATTAATATATAAAAAAATTGAAAAAATTAAAAGGTTCATAGGAATGACAACAAATATGTCAACTCTTTTCGATACTCCTAGGGTACTTAAAGACCCCTTAACAGATTTCCTAAATGTGCCTATAGGTACAACAATGAGTATTAGAAATATTCTTTATGGGATTAAAGAATACATTGATAATCATAAGTTAATTGATCGTGAAAGAGTGTGGGTTAGTCCTGATAACTATTTATCTGAGCTTTTCGGAATTCAATCTGGTGAAAATATAACATACATGGATATTGTTGAATATGTATTTAATCTTATTGAAAGATGAGTGACTATATTCCAAACAATAATAAAATTTTTTTGCATAACATCAATATATAAAAATTGAAAAATTTAAAAGGTTCATAGGAATGACAACAAATATGTCGACTGTTTTCGATACTCCCAGGGTACTTAAAGACCCCTTAGCAGATTTCCTAAATGTGCCTATAGGTACAACGATGAGCTATAGAAATATTACTTTAATAATTAAAAGGTATATTGAAAATAATAATTTAATTGATCGTATAACCCATAGGATTACTACTGATAACCGTTTATGTAATCTTTTCGGAATTCAACCTGGTGAAACTACTACATATAGGAATATCATGCATTATGTCTTTGATCTTGTTGAAAAGAGATCAGCAGTGGCAGCGGCAGCGGCAAACTAAAGATATATTACGGTGTCAGAATAGAAATGGGAAACATTACCTCTTATTTTTCTACAACACAGGCTGTCACAGCCACTACTGCTAATACACCTGCTGCAGAACCTATCTCTACATCTAATGTGGAACCTGTCGCTACACCTGCTGTCGAACCTGTGGCAACCCCTACTGTAGAAGTTGTGCCAACCCCTGCTGTAGAAGTTGCGCCAACCCCTGCTGTAGAAGTTGCACCAACCCCTGCACCTGCTGCACCTCTCAAAGAAGCCGATCCTCCTAAAAGTCAGAGCCATAAGAAAAAACGTAAGCATTAATAGAAATGGGAAATAATGCTTCAGCACCTATGAACAATGGTTCTAAACCTGCAAACAATGCAACCAAAAACTCTTCATTAACGAATGCGGCTGCAGCCGCACCTCCTGCCGCAGAACCTGAATCTGCTCCTGCAGCAACTAATTCTGCACAGGCTGGTGGTCGTCGTCGTCGCGGTCATAAACGTAGTCATAGACGTAGACGTACTCATAGACGTTATCGCGGTGGTGCCGGTTTAACACTCCGGTATCCTAAGGGTCGTGCGTTCACCCCTACAGGTCCTTCATTTGGTATGAATAACCCTGCATTTAGCCCTAGTGCAAGTCGCAGATCATCTGTTGTCTCCATGTCTAATAACAATATGCAGGCATATAGTGATCTTGATACTACTTCTACCACATTAAATGATTATGAACCTCGTGCATCTTTTGGACCCAGCACTGTTCGCAGAAATCGTAAGAATCGCAAGAGTCGTAAGAATCGCAAGAACCGCAAAAGCCGCAGCCGCCGCAATTAAAAAGTACTCATAAGAGTCCTATAATCTGTTACACGTTTCTCAATATCTGAAAAATTCGGATACTGATAACCGACTAGAGGCCACACACAAATCCATTTATCGCCGTCGCCCTGTAATTGTTGCCATGCAGTATCAATACAATACTCATGAACCTGTGTTCCACCACGAACCAATCCTTCACATGCTCCCCTAAAAGTCTTCAAAAGTCGAGGAATATAATCACGTCGCACAACATATGCAGTTGTTGTATATGCTTGACCTACAGAATGATAGAATTCCATACCTTCAACAGGTTCATGTTTCTTCAAGTTCGCCGCAAGTAAACAAACATCCCAATCAATAAGCCCTGTTTGCAAGAATTCAACCTTCTCTCTCATTTCTATAGCTCCACCTTCCCTAAAAGTAAAATCATCTTCCAAAATTATTGCCTCTTCATCTTTTGAACTCAAAGCCATCTCTAATCCCTTAATGTGTGATAGACCACAGCCAAGAGCACCATTAGAGGGAATATAATTTCCCACAATACGAATAACTTCAAGCTCGGGTACTATTCTTCGAAGTTTATCCAACTCACCCTCTAAATGTGTCCGACGATCAACACGATGTTCACAATTAATATAATAAATCTTCGGAAACTTCATTCTAATTGTCTAATAATACTTCATCTTTAATAGAATGGTAAGACGATTAAAAACCCGTAAAAATAGTAAAAAACGAAGAACATTAGTTAAAAGAAGAAGAAAAGGTGGATTTTTAAATGAACACTATGTCGCCACAAGTTTAGAATTTGAACTTCCAGGAAGATATCCTACAACTTTGAGTGAAGAAAATATCGAAGAAATTAAAACGAAGATTGGTGACTATTTTCTAGCAAATAAAGTGCCTTTTGCCTATTATGGAATTCAAAATAACTACCATATTTTTACAACCCTGAGAAGTAGAAGTGCATACTTCAATTTAAGCGGTGGCACGCTAGAGCATACACCTGTGAGTGCTGGTATTTTTGTTGATATTGAATTAACTATGGATTCAATTGCACCAGAACATTTATCACTAACCGATATTAGTAATCTTAAATCAAAGATTCGGTCTATGGTCAAAGACAATGCACAGAATCTTATATATAAGGGTTTATTCAATGGAATTCACATTTTTGTTAGTGACCCCAATGTTATTCATGGTCGCCAATTTTGAGGCAATAATATTTTTTCTTTTAATTAATACATCAACATATGCTATGGCTAGACTTTTAGGAATATCTAGAACTTGATTTGTTGAATTCCATACATTCATTACAGTTGTCTTTATTTGTTTATTTTTTAGTTCTGCAACTCTTGCCAGAGAATCACGTAACTGTTCTGCCGAATATGGTGCAAGTGCACGACTAATAACTTTAGTAATTTCTTCATTTTTATATGAATTTACTTCTGGTACATTTGTATTATTAAATGTTTTCTTCCCACTATTTGTCCTTGCACGCATAAACATTGAACCACCCACATCAATTCTTATTAACATACCATTCGGTCCTCGTAATAAATTATCACGACCTGGTCCAATTACATCATGATTCGATAACCACATATCTGCCCCCGCTCCATAAATATATCCTGCCTTCGCTTTATAGGCAATATCAAAATTCACTTTTTTTAATCCATCGATCCACTTCCCTAATAGTACATTTTTCACTTCAAGGTTCGCTGGAAGTTTTACACCATTCTTAGTTTCTAATTTTTTAATATTGTCATTACTAAATGTAAAATTAGTACCAACATATAAATCAGGAACCGGAATATTTAATAATTTATACATATATGATGCCAATATCTCGTTAAAAATATGTTCATCATCCATAATTTTAACAATATATTTAACATTTGATGGTGATTGATAAACACCGCCAGGATTTCCACCTTTTTTACGAGATATATATTCAAATCCTGTTGTATCTTTAATTAAATTTATTTTTTTTAATTTATATGTACGACTAACCATCTTAATTTATATATAGAAAATATTAACAATTATCAATAAGATCATCATATTGTTGTTTTAGTCGGCGTACAAATATTTTCATAACGGTGTCCCAAGTATATTTCTTAACTGTCTCTGCAGCAGAGGAGCCATGACGTGTTCTCAAATCTGAATCATTCAAATACTGTTCCATACCCAGACAAATATCATGAGGATCACATGCATGAGCCTCTCCACCTACTGGACAGAAAAGAGAGGGAAGATAATAACGACTAGTTGGTTTAACAATAATACTGTTATCCTTGTTACAGAATTCTTTGTAACCTCCTAGATCAGGAACAACTTGTGGAACTCCAACACCCATGGCTTCAAATGTACAGAGACCGAAACCCTCTCCATCGGCTGTAGAAACACAACAGTCTGCTGCATTATAGAATGCATTGATCTCATCATCCTTAAAAGACATATCACGATTAGTAATCATTAAGCGATTACCGAAACGTTCAATAGGAACCTTACGAAGTTTCAATTCACGTGCAAATAGTTCGAAAAGCCACCAACCACCCTTCTCACCTTTGTCACATACACATAGAAGAGCAATTGGCTTATTAGGATATTTTACAATAAGTTCAGTGAAAGCCATGATCAGTAGATCATAACGTTTGCGTGGCTGATTACGATTAACTGACACAAATAGGAAAAGATCATCGGGTAGATTTAAACGTTTACGTGCAAGAGTCTTCGGAAGAGTATAAAACATCTTCGAATCAAATCCATGTGCCATTACATCAATTGGCCTATGAACACCTTGCTCCTTTAAACAGTCCTTCCAGGCCTGTGTAAAAGCAAAGACTCGGTCCGCTTCACGATTAATAACTTCGATAAACATATTTAATTGACAATCATATACTTGATCAACATAGAACCAGGTTTGGAAGTTACGCTCAATACCAGAACGCTTAATTGCCTCCATAAATTGTGTAATTACAACCATATCATTATAAATCATCACAATATCTGGCTTGACACGAGCAATTTCGTTTGGTAATTGATCATATCCAAATCCTTGCTTTATTGGTTTTTCTAGGGATGCAGCGTCAATTACATCAATATTAGATGGATAAGTGCGACCGTCAATAGGATCTGCATTGATTAGACGTTGGAAACCATAATGAATAACTTTTAGCCATGGAATCTGTGATAATTGATTAATAAGATTATATGAGACCTTACTGTAACCAGTTACCTGACTGCAATGTGTTGATACTAACATAAGTTTAATTTGTTTCTCTGCTGGCTTTGGAACTTGGATTTCAGATTTGACCTGTCCTGTCACAGATGTCATTAAAAGTCGTTCTAAATTTGTTGTTGGTACTGGTGCTGGTGTCGCTGGTGCTGGTGCTGGTGCTGGTGCTGCTGTCGCTGGTGTCCCTTCTAATAGTCCATCAATTAAATTCTGCAGATCATTAAGATTAGCAGGAGCAGGAGTAGGAGTAGGAGCAGGAGTAGGAGTAGGAGCAGGAGCAATTACAGGTACCGCATCTACAAGCCCATCAATTAAATTCTGGAGATCGTTAAGACCAGCAAATGACATTGTATCTTGTTTATTAATTGTTGAAATTCTATAAATAGGATTATTTGCATCTTTTAATGCAGCATCAACATTTAGTTCAGAAGCTACACTAAGTGCTGCCAAGCATTCAGATTCACTAAAACGATCATTATTATTCCATAAATCACTATCAAATGAATCAGAACGAGCATAATTATTGAATTGTGAATTAAGGTATGCTGGATCATCTTCCTGATAACAAGAAACAGGCTGACTTTCAAGCCAATAAATATTAAAAATATCTGCATGATTACACATCATATGATCAGAGATAGCATAGTAACCATCCTTTGCATCAATGATTTTCATCATCTTCTCAGCTCCTCGCTTAGACAATACATAACCATAAGCACAAAAATGGAAATAACGCGTCGGTTTCTGCTGACCAAATATTTGATTGAGAGCTACACGACACCATGGGCTCCCATGATCAATATATTCCTTTAATTGTTGTAGTGCCTGCTTGTTCGGCGGTAAACATCCACCAAAATACAAAACATCAAAATCAGCAGGTGCTTTAGTCATTGCTGTCTTTACCTGTTCTTCAAAATCAGGACTAATACGTGCATCATCCTCAAAAATCAAATACTTCGCCTCTGAATTACGTTCATTCAATAATTGTTGCCACAACCCTAAATGTGATAATGAACAACCCATTACACCCTTCTTCCAATTAAAAGTATTCGGCCTGAAGAGTCTAGCAATAGCAGGTGTTAATTGCAAAGCTCGTCCATCAATACCCTTCCAGATCTTAACTGATTCCATCAACTTTGATTGACCTCGGAATTTATCTAGACGATCTTTTCTACGTTCCATATTAATTACATAGCTATCTGTGAAAATACCCATAAAATTTCGATTATCAATTGGACGCCGACGATGTACATAATATGCCGCACCCTGTAAATGTGTTTCACGTGCAGAATCATGATTATAACCTAGCTTATAGTCAATCCAACCAATTGGATAACGACGACCAAGAATACTAACAATTGATTGATCATGACGATGACCAAATGGCTGCCCATTTGGTAACATGCCTTCCCATTTAGGGCCTGCAATAACATCACGCTGTTGTGCTAGATTCCATGCTTCATTATAGAATCGACGGCTAACAGGACCAACCTTTAAAGTAATTAACCCAGAAAGAGTCTGTGGTAATTCTAGTTCTTCGGCGGTTGTCTTCAAAATCTTATTGAAAGAATCCTTACACCAGAATTTATTTAATTGACTGAAGTCTTCATATAAACAAATATCCTTCTTATTAGCAACTTCGATTGCTTCAGTAGGTAATCTCAACATTATAGATCCTGCATCAGAAAGACAGATAATTTTGCCCTCAAGCTCAGGCATCGAAGTAAGTGTTTTATTTACATAGATTTTACCAACATAATGTTTTTCATCCCACATATCAGGGAAATCAACAGGTGTCTCTGTTGGCACACGAAGTATAGTTACATCCTGCTTCCTAAAAGTCTCCATAATTCTATCTGATACATCCCAAGCTACAAACATATAGACTAATGCACCTGGATTAACAATTCGGTAATTATTTACTGAATCTAACCACAGACGAGCAGAATCAATAAACGATGCTGAGAAATATGTAGTAAATACTATATTTTTAGGATCAAAATCTTGGGTTTGTCCTAACATCGGCGGAATATAAGAAGTATTCTCTTTTAATACATGTCCTAATATCTTCGAAGCAACTTCACTTAATGTGCGACGAACTTGATCACGCTTCTCAATTGAAAGAGCCGGCACGGCTGCCATTGATTTCCAATCAGCCGCCTTAATTGCCTGAATAAGTGCATCGCCTTCCAGTCCATTAGCATTAATAAAACCACGTTCATCAAAATCTCCACCGATATCTTCAGCTCCCCAATAGATCGGCACAGCACCTGCAGCCTTTGCATGAAGAATCTTCTCTGTAATATAACCTGGTGCTCGTTGATTTTCATATGTAATTACATATTGATAATCTTTCAAGAATTCAAGTTTACGCCGCTCGCCACCACCACCACCAGCACCAGCAAATAGCCCTGGACCCATATTGTTAAATAAACGGCCTGCAGAATCCACAGACTTATATGCATTAATTGTATGGAAGGCATTGTTGCGAACAGGATTCATGGGATTTGTCACAATAAATGCACAAAACTTATTACGCTCACCTGTATTTGAAGTAGAACAACAACTATTAATCGGCATGAGTTTAGGATTGACCAAACGATCATTATCAGCACCAAACCAGTCAATCGACATCATCCATAGTGGAAGACGTATTACACGACCTCCATGACTAGGCTCTGGATGCGTGAATCCTAGATTCAAGAAGACATCAGGATGTTCAATTGGCACAGGAACCTGCTCAGCAGTATGGAAAACGGTGGGAACTCCAGGAAACGGAATTTCCTTTGTCTGATCCGCATAGGGTCCAATAACAACTAAATCAGGTTTCTCATTTGTAGGATACCCCACACCTCTAACTGTAATCGGTTTACTTCTATAACTGAGAGCATTGTTTAGAAGAAGTGTGAAAAAATTATAGTCTGGTTGAAAATTTTCCCACATATTTACAAAACAAATCGTTAACACATTATGTGAATCTTGTAAAGAACACATGATCTGTTATTATAATACTATTTGCTTTAGATTAATGCCTGCACTTTATTTTTACAATCAGCCTTCCACTTCATGTAGGCCTGATATACTTCACTACGATATTTCTCTAAATGTTCTTTATTTGACATCAATAAATTCATTGCTTTAGTTGCGTGATCATATGATCTAATTTCAAGAAGGGGGAGATGAGTCTTCAACCAAGTCCAGAAAACATTATCTCCTTCTTCACGAACAATTAGAGGAATAGATTGTGCCTCAATCGCTTCATAAAGACGGAAAGTCTCAAAATGATTTCCACGAAGAATTGGAACAAATATTGATTCCTTTAGTCTATTGAAATAATCTTGGCGGCTTGATGCTGTGGAATCATTCCATTTAGGATAGAGTTTGACAAAATTAGGTTTGACAGAGTCAAGGACTGCTAATTTCTCAGAACGATTGAACCATGCAGTACCTTCAAATGACCAAGTATATTTCTTCTTCTGTAAATCGGAAATTTCTGTACGAGCAGAATAACCGAGTGGAATCTGAACAACATGAGCCATAGATTCACATTCAGGACGATAATAATTACGTACAACTGCCTTACAGTTAGGAAGTTTGTACCATGAAATATCATCTTTACAGAATTCATCACTGCAATGAATTACCTTGAAGTTACGATTCTCAGCAGTGAAACCTTTGAAGATATTCTGCCAAATATGTAGATCTGCTCGACTTACAAGAACCCAGATCTGCTCACCATCACGAAGATCAGCCGAAGTTTCAGGCATCTTCTTAATCTCGATCTTACGTCCAAACATCTCATTTAGCCAATCATATTCAAGAATATTTTTCGAAGTATTCTCATTTGCATTTAGAACATATACAGTTAATGGTGTATTACCAGGATTTAGCGTTGGAATAAATTGCCCAGAATACTTGTAAAATGATTTTCCAGTCTTAAAAGTCACTTCTAAAGACACAGTACATACATTTTCTTCGTCATTCATATATAGTGTATCAGGAACACCCGCCCACCGTCCATTACTTTCATAAATTGTTTGAAGAGCCATTGATCCAGCATCAGATTTTAACGAAAAGAGACCAATATGAGAAGAAGGTAAAATAGCTGCGCCATCCTTAATTGCCTTCTCAAACATATTAAGGGGAAGACGAGACATAACTGCATTTACAGGAAAATACATGCTAATAGTTTTATCCTCGCTCTTGGTAGACAAAATATTAGAAAAAATATTAGCAGGCTTTTCCTTGAAAATAACATTCATATAAGTTTCTTTCAATGCTTTTACGACATCAGTAGACACATCAGATTCATAATACAAAATAATAGATGCATTGGTACCAATACCATCTGCTTGCATATGCGTTGTCTTCATCCATGTTTGTAATTGTATGAGGGAAGATCTATTCACTGATGTAATAAATTGGTATTTATAACTCTGCATTTCAGTAACTTCTGCCATATGGAGTTTCTGTTCTTATAGTTTCTAAAGGCTTTATATCTTGTGACTGCAATGGTGCCTGCAATGGTGCCTGCGGTGCCTGTGATGGTGCCTCTAGTACATGTGTAATCGCTTCAATCCATTTAGTTTTAGCATCGTCTCTATTAATAGATAGACCATTACTCAAAACATATCGTGTTCGCATTAATTTTTGTTCATTAAAATAATTATTATTTACACAGTCATAGCATTTTTTCAGTGCAGTCGCACCTTCACTGACTGAATTATTAGAATAGTAAAACTCCCCCAGCTCCTCTCCTAATTGTTTGAGAAGAAGACAATTATGAACAATAGGAATTCCCATCCATGCACAGTCTAAATATAACCATCGAATAGGAGAGAATCTGAGATGTGCCAGGACAATTGACTTCGGATTCATAGTCCAATCAACGGATCGACTTCTTCCTTCAAGTATTGCCCCACCTCCTACATGAGCGAATACATTATCTTTGAAGAATTGTCGATCATTCAAATGAATACCATTCACTACCTTTACTTCACTAATTGTATTTGGATGTGCTAATGAATATTCACGCCATATCGTTAATGGTAATGTACAATTACTTTTAATATTCATATTTACTTCTGCAATCATTAAATTTGTTTTCGCATCTTTGACAGAAAACGCAGGTAAAAACCATGGAGCAATTCCATTATTTTTACAATATGTCTCCAAAATCAATGGTGACCAAATAAAAGGTAACATACGTACAGGACAATTACTCAATAATTGTAGTACTATACAATCGTTCGGTGTAAATAGATCATATGTCCAAATCTCTGTAAGTCCTTCATAACATCTTTTTAATGTATTTGCAGGATAAATGCATTTTTCAATTTCATTTAATAGAGGTGGTTCACGAACAAATAGAACCTTCGCCTTCGCTAGCGCCTCGCGCTCTGATCCAAGTAAACAACCAATTGTATCTATAAGGAGATCAGCGCGTTCCTGACAATTTTTTTGAATTACTGGGAATCCTATAATTTCAGGATTGAAATCGTCCCAACTTGACGCATTATTATCCAAAATATTAACTATCTTCACAATATGCCCTAATTGTTGTAGACCAATCGCTGTTTGTAATGTCATTTGATTATGACCACTACTAAAGACCGAAAATTGCAAATATCCTGTGACATATATCAGCATATCTGAAATTTATGTATTTGGATACTTTTAGATACTGTCCTCAGCCTAATAGAGATATCCATGCTTTTTGTACTTCAGGATTATTTACACTATGACGCCAAATTATAGATGTACCTTGTGCAATAAATGAATCAATACATTCAGAGTGCATTGTTAATGCTAATGCAACAGCCCTTACACCTGCTTGTATAGAATCATCTTCATAATAGTATCCTGCTGACGACCATGATGGACTATTATGTATTACTGGGAAACCGCAATATAAATATTCTAATGTCATATAATTGTATTCATTATTGAAGTTATGACAAATAGGATATGCAGACTGATATTTATTCATGGCAGTAAACATATCCATTCGTCCATGAAATTCAATCATATTTTTCTTGAAGATTTGGAGATTGGGTAGAAAGCAGTTAACGGCATATGGTACTTGTTGAAGTCTTTGTCCATTACCCACAATTACTTTGAATTGTACACTTGGATTAGCTCGATGGAAGGCTTCTAGGATTAATAAGGGGACAATG
>JACCDW011906246.1_pt1 | contig 13135 bp, 9 predicted proteins | sample 7449781 | NCBI WGS metagenome assembly JACCDW01 (sample SAMN15323449, study PRJNA562643) | freshwater metagenome | isolation source: river surface water | place: USA:Blue River Watershed | collected 2017-08-18 | reverse complement strand
GTACCAAAATCGTGTAAAGGATTTGCAAGAAAAATATGCAAAATTAGGTTTTTCAGTAGTAGCTATTGACCCTGCCGATGCAAGAGAAGACATGAAAACTGTTGCCATCGAAAAAGGTTTTAATTTTGAATATTTGCACGATGCCGACCAAAAGATTTCGTTTGCCTATGGTGCAATTGTCAATACGCACACTGTTATTTTGGTAAAAGAAAAAGGTGCTTACAAAATCGCCTACATCGGTGCAATTGACGATAATAGAGACGAAACCAAAATTACTACAAAGTATGTTGAAACTGCCATTGCTTCAATTTTGGCAAAAGAAGAAATAAAAACCAAGACGAGTATTGCCAAAGGTTGTACAATCACTTATCGCAAGTAAATTAAAAACTCATTATATAGGCTATAATGAGTTTTTTTAATTTACTTATTTAAGAATTTGCTTAAATAAGAAAATATTTAATAAATTTGCTGTATAAATTAAGATTTAAATGAATAATCAAGAAATTAGTTGCATTAGAGTCTTTGCCGACCAAGTTCAAATTCAAACTTGTAAAGAACAGATAAAAGATGTCGAAACCTCACTTACTAATCTTGCTCAGGTTTTAAATTTAGCAGGAAATGAAGTTCGCTTAAAAATTTTGTATCTACTCGACCAAGAGACAGAACTTTGTCCTTGTGATATTTCCGATATTTTGGAAATGAGCGTCCCAGCAATTTCTCAACATCTTCGTAAACTTAAAGATGCAAATATTATTCAATTTCGTAAAGTTGGGCAAACCATTTTTTATTCTCTAAAATCTAATCACTTTGTGATTATTAAACCATTATTTCAACATATTCAACAACCAGAATTAGTCCGATGAAAAACATCGTTTCACTTCCGAATTTAAGTATTGTTACGGCTTTGGCATCTTCACTCTGTTGTATTATGCCGATTGTTGCAGTTTTAGCAGGTACAACGGGTATCGCTTCTACTTTTTCTTGGCTCGACCCCGCAAGACCTTTTTTGGTCGGTTCATCTACTTTTATTTTAGGATTTGCTTGGTATCAAAAATTTAAAACACAAAAGCAAAGAGCAAATAAACCGCTTAATTGCAATTGTGAAACAGAAAATAAGGTGTCATTTTGGCAATCTAAAACATTTTTAACAATGGTAACTATTTTATCCATTTTACTTTTATCATTTCCGAACTACTCTCATTTTATTTTTCAAAAACCTGACAATCAGTCTATACTAAGTCAAACAGATTCAACTAACAAATTTATGATTTCAATTAGTGGAATGACTTGTACTGGTTGTGAAGTTCATGTAAAATCTGAAATCAGTAAACTAAAAGGGATTATAACGACACAGGTTTCTTATGAAAAAGCAAATGCAATCGTGAAATTTGATAACAAGAAGACAAATATTAAAGAAATTACAAAAGCAATAAACTCAACTGGTTATAAGGTTGTGAACTATAAAATCGTATTATAATGGCAAACATCATTTTAGAATCTGAAATCACTTGTCCAAATTGTAGACACAAAAATATAGAAGTCATGCCAACAGATGCTTGTCAATTCTTTTACGAATGTGAAAATTGTAAACAAGTTTTAAAGCCTATCAACGGTGATTGTTGCGTGTTTTGTAGTTATGGTACTTTCCCTTGTCCGCCGATTCAACAAAATCCCAAATCTTGTTGCACGTAGTAATAAAGATAAAAACTTGTTAATGTAATTTTTCCAAAAATCAAATATTTCCTATTTGACTCCCTGTTGCACTTTTATTTTACATACTTTTGCTTTATGAAAATATTTTCGGCTATACTTGCCCTATAAATATATATACTTTCATATTTGCCTTGCGGTAATGTGGATATTGATATGTTCTAGGAAATATACTTAATCATCTTCTATTCAAAACACGTACAAATATATCTTTTTTTCATTTTAGGTACTACCGAAAACAAGCTAAGTCATATTTTTAACATTATTTATTGATTGAACTATTAATTCATTTTATTCAAATTTTATGGCGGTATCCAACTAAATTTAAGAATCTGATTGCTTAAAAGAACAAATATAAGAGATTGTTAAAAATACTTATCCATGAAAAACGAAATTCACACCTTACTTATAAGAATAGTAGCCATTATCCTTGGTATAACTCCAAACATATATTCTCAGAAACCAACAATTACTTGGCAAACAACGATTGGAGGAAGTAATCAAGATAAAGTAGAGAAAATAATCACAACTCAAGATGGTGGATATGCCTTAATTGGTCAATCTTATTCCAGTAATTTCAGTATTCCAGTAAATTATGGAGATTCTGATATTTTGGTAAGTAAAATTTCTTCAAATGGCACAGTAGAATGGAGCAAGGTTTTAGGTGGATTTGGACAAGAAATTGGCTATGCAATTCAAGAATTAGATAATGGTGATTTCATCATTTGTGGGACGAGTATTGGTACTGACTCTGATTTTTTAACAAACTATGGACATACTGACATTGTTTTAATAAAAATCAACCAAAGCGGCACGTTACTTTTTAAAAAAAACTTAGGAGGTAGCGACAATGATTTTTGTAGAGATTTAATAAAAACTAATGATGGAAATTTAATTTTAGCAGCAAGTTCGGCGTCATCAAACTTTGACATTACAGAAAATTTTGGAAATAGTGACTTTTGGATAGTCAAAATTGATACTTCTGGAACTATTCTATGGCAAAAAACTTTAGGCGGTTCAAGTAACGAAACTTGTTATTCGATTTTGCAAACTAATGATTTAGGGTATATCATATGCGGTGAATCTATGTCAAATATTGTTGGCAATTATGGTAGTTCTGATGCTTTCATCGTAAAAATAAATTCGGTTGGTGTAATAGAGTGGCAAAATCATTTTGGTGGTTCAGCAGCAGATAAGTTTCGTTCAGTTATCCAATTATCTGACAATAGTTTTTTGGCAGTTGGGGATACTTATTCAAATGATTATGATTCTATCGAAAACAATGGAATGCTTTCACGAGATAGTTTTATTGTCAAGGTTTCTGCTTTAGGCCAAAAGGAATGGGTGCGATGCTTTGGCGGTAACTCAGAAGACGACGCCCGATGTGTTACCCAAACTTCTGATGGGAACCTCGTGATTTTAAATCAAATACATTCTCAATCAGGTAATGGAGATATAAATACGATGTATGGTGAAGCTGATTTTTGGTTAATAAAAGTAGATAATTTTGGCAATATCATTTGGCAGCAAAATTTTGGAAGTTCTGGACATGAAGAGCCTACTTACATGATAAACACCCCTGATGATGGCTTTATATTGGTAGGAATCTCATATTCATACATTGATTTTGATATTACACAACATTTTGGAGGCGATGATATTTGGGTTGTAAAACTACAAAACCAAGAAAATTGCAGATACAACCTCAATTTATCAAAAACAATTTATCATAATACAGCTATTTTTCAAGCTCAAAATACTATTGAATCTACCGTTAAAATCCTAAATCACAATTCGACTATTCAATACAAGGCGGGCGGAAGTATCACATTAAAACCTGGATTTGAAGTAAAAACTGGTAATGTATGGAAAGCAATTATTGAAACTTGTCAAAATTAATTTCCCTTTTGAAACCCTGTTGCACTATTTTTTTCAATACATTTGTCTTATGAAGTTGATAAATACCATACTGGCACTTTATGTATTGGTTTTGTCGTGCATTCCATGCTCTGATGAAACTGAACAAATATTGCCTGCCAATTCTTCTTCATATATTCACACTTCTAATACCCACTCAGGCCATAATCACCATAACGAATCTTGTGATTTATGCTCTCCTTTTTGTATCTGTGCTTGTTGTGGAGGTTTTGGTTTTGAACCCAAACAGACTATTCTGAGAGAATTATTATTAGCAGATTTCCCATCTGACCGTAATTATTTTACTTTCTACGATTCGTTTTCTTCCAATTTCTACGGCAATATTTGGCAACCGCCTAAAATCTAATTTTTAAAATTCATATTGTGTTTAAATGCTGTTAGTTTACTGACAGTCAAATACTTATATCTATTTCTCAAAAATTAGATTTTAAAATAATGTTAGATAAAATCATACAGTTTTCGATAAAAAACAAATTTATCGTTGGCTTACTCACGGCTGCCTTAGTATTGGTAGGCATCTACAATTTGAGTAGGCTTCCCATTGATGCCCTACCCGATATTACTAATAATCAGGTACAAGTCATTACCACCGCTCCCACTTTGGCAACCCAAGAAGTAGAGCAATTTATTACCTATCCCATCGAACAAACGATGAAAACGATTCCCAAAATCGTAGAAATGCGTTCATTTTCTCGATTTGGATTAAGTGTCATTACCCTCGTTTTTGAAGAAAATGTAGACATTTATTGGGCAAGGCAACAAATAGGCGAAAAGCTAAAAGACGCTGAAAGACTGATTCCAAAGGGAACAGGTATTCCAGAATTAGCACCTATCAGCACAGGCTTAGGCGAGATTTATCAATACGTGATTTTTGCGAAAAAAGGCTTTGAAAACCAATACGATGCTTCAAAACTAAGGAGTATTCAAGATTGGATTGTCAAACCTCAACTGCTTGGAACGGCGGGAATTGCCGAAGTTACTACCCTTGGTGGTAGCTTAAAGCAATACGAAATAGCTGTGCAGCCAGACCGATTGAAAAGCATGAATACCACCATTACCGATATTTTTGATGCTCTTGAAAAAAACAATGAAAATACGGGTGGTGCATATATAGATAAACAACCGTATGTGTACTTTATCAGGGCTTTGGGAATGGTGAAAACCATTGCTGATATTGAAAAAATTGTGGTAAAAACCAATAATGGTATTCCAATATTGATTCGTGATGTTGCCACAGTAAATGAAGGCTCAGCGTTACGATATGGAGCAGTTACCAAAGACGGCAAAGGCGAAGTGGTGGGAGGAATGGTACTGATGTTGAAGGGAGAAAATTCTTCGGCGGTAGTGAATCGTACCAAAGCCAAAGTTGAACAAATCAGAAAATCATTACCCGAAGGCGTATTGCTCGAACCCTTCATTGACCGCACAAAACTTGTCAATAATGCCATCGGGACAGTAGAAACCAACCTTTTAGAAGGAGCGTTGATAGTTATTTTTGTGCTGGTATTATTGCTCGGTAATTGGCGAGCGGGTTTGGTAGTAGCCTCCGTTATTCCATTGGCATTGCTTTTTGCAGTAATAATGATGAATTTATTCGGGGTAAGCGGCAACCTCATGAGTTTGGGTGCGATTGATTTTGGCTTGATTGTCGATGGAGCGGTTATCATTGTTGAAGCAGTAATCCATCGACTGCATCAAAACAAAGAAGGAAGGCTATCTTCCGAAGAAATGGATAAAGAAGTGCTACAAGCTTCAACACAAATAAGGTCAAGTGCTGCTTTTGGTGAAATCATTATCTTAATCGTTTATTTACCGATTTTGGCATTGGTTGGTACAGAGGGTAAGATGTTCAAGCCTATGGCACAAACCGTTTCATTTGCCATTCTTGGTGCTTTTATTTTATCTCTCACCTATGTTCCAATGGCTTCTGCCTTGTTTTTGAGCAAAAACATTAGCCATAAAAAGAATATTTCGGATAAAATCATTGATGTTATCTATCGCTTCTATCAACCAATCTTGAACAAGGCTCTTCAACTAAAATCAATCATTTTGGGTGCTTCAATAGCCCTGTTTTTGATTGCTCTTTTCGTATTTAGCCGAATGGGTGGTGAGTTTATTCCAACCTTAGAAGAGGGCGATTATGCCATCAACTTTAGAAATGCCAACGGAAGTTCTTTAAGTATGAGCATAGAAACTTCTACCAAACTCGAAAAAATATTAAAAGCAAAGTTTCCTGAAGTGGTAGAAGTGGTAAGTAAAATTGGTTCTGCTGAAATACCCACTGACCCAATGCCAATTGAAACTGGTGATTTGATTATTATTTTGAAAGACAAAAAAGAATGGACAACCACCAAAGATTTCTATGAATTAGCTGATTTGATGAAAGAGGAAATGGAACAACTACCAGGCGTAGGTTTTGAAGTTTCTCAGCCCATTCAAATGCGTTTCAATGAATTAATGACAGGGGTTCGGAGCGATATTGCCATCAAAATTTTTGGTGAAGATTTAGAAAAATTGGCAGTAACTGCTAATGATGCCATTGGATTAATTGGCAAAATTGAAGGAGTAGCAGACATCAAAGCCGAGCAAGTTACAGGTATGCCACAAATAACTGTTCGCTATAACCCTGATAAATTGGCATTGTATGGTTTGAATGTAGGCGATTTGAACAAGGTTGTGCGTACAGGTTTCGCAGGTGAGGCCACTGGTACGGTGTATGAAGGTGAAAAACGCTATGATTTGGTAGTTAGACTTGATAAGGATTTCAGACAAGACATTTCTAATGTAAAAAATATTTTTGTTAGCTTACCCAATGGCAATCAAATACCATTAGAGCAAGTAGCTGATGTAAATTTTGAGCAAGGACCAGCACAGATAAGCCGTGAAGATGGACGACGTAGAATTGTGATTGGCCTAAATGTTCGTGGACGAGATGTGAAAAGCGTTGTGCAAGATATTCAAGCTAAATTAGATACCAAACTCAAACTTCCCGAAGGATACTACGTAACCTACGGCGGTCAGTTTGAAAATTTGGTAGAAGCTAACAAACGCCTCTCGATAGCAGTACCAGTAGCTTTGTTGTTGATTTTTGTGCTGCTATATTTCACTTTTAATTCTATCAAACAATCCGTTTTGATTTTTACTGCCATTCCACTTTCGGCAATCGGTGGCGTATTTGCCCTTTCGTTACGTGGAATGCCTTTCAGTATTTCGGCTGGTATTGGCTTTATTGCATTGTTTGGGGTTGCAGTTCTAAACGGTATAGTGCTGATTGGCTACTTCAATCAATTAAAGTCCGAAGGCTGGGACAATGTATTAGAAAGAATCAAGGAAGGCACAAAAGTACGTTTACGACCAGTGGTAATGACAGCCGCTGTGGCTTCTTTGGGCTTTTTACCAATGGCTTTAAGTAGTGGTGCTGGAGCAGAAGTTCAAAAACCTTTGGCAACTGTGGTTATTGGAGGTTTAATAACGGCTACTTTACTCACCTTGATTGTTTTGCCAATTTTATATTTATTGTTTGAAAAAGGAATAAAAAAACCGAAGGTCTCTGCAAAAACAGCCATTATAGTATTAGGGTTATTGTTTTCAAGCCTTATTTCTAATGCTCAATCGGTTTTGAATTTACAACAAGCGATTGATTTGGGAACAAAAAATAATGGTTTGGTTCAAGCAAATGAGTTGGATATTTTAAAACAAAATCAGCTAAAACCTACGGCAAAAGAAATGCCCAAAGCTAATATAAATACGATGCTGGGGCAGTATAATACTCGAAGTTTTGACCAAAACTATAGCCTTTCGCAAGGATTTAGCCCATTTCAATTCCAAGCAAAAAAGGCACTAATCAATGAAAGTGTAAAAAACAGTGAGTTGAAATTGGTAGCCACCAAGCAGGATATTACCTTTCAAATTCGTCAATCTTGGAATACAATTTTGTATCTGACAGCCATTAATCAAATATTGATTAAACAAGATGAATATTTGGTACAATTTGTAAAGGCAGCAACTGTGAAGCTCAAAACTGGCGAAAGTTCTCTCTTAGAAAAAACCACCGCCGAAACCCGCCAGCAAGGCTTGATTCAAATAAGAAAACAGAATGAAAGTTTGATTTTAAATGAGAAAATAAAATTAAAATCCATTTTGAATTTGAAAAGCGATTTTTCAATTCTTGAAAATCAATTTTTGCCCTTAGTTTCGATATTGTCAGACACCGTTTTTATAAATCAGAATCCTATTTTACAAATAACACTTCAACAGATTGCTATTGCGGAAGCAAGTAAAAACCTTGAAAAAGCAATCACAAAACCCGACTTTTCAATAGGATATTTTTTGCAGTCGCTCACTGGTAATCAGCAAATCAATGAGAAGGATGTATTCTACAATACAGTTCCTCGTTTTCAGGGAGTAAATTTGGGTATCAGTATTCCTATTTTCAACAAAGCCAATAAATCTAGAATACAAGCCTCAGAAACAGAAATTCGGGTGCAAGAAAAAAGGGCAGAATATCTTAAAAATCAGTTGAATAGCGAGCTTTTACAGCAAATTCAAGAGCAAAAAACCAATCAATCTTTGGTGGATTATTATGTACAGACGGCATTGCCAAATGCTGAAATTATCTCTAAAAATGCTACAAAAGCCTATCAAAATGGCGAAGTCGGCTATGTTGAATATCTCCAAAGTTTAGAAACGGTTTTGAACATTGAGCAAAATTATTTGCAGGCTATCAATACTTTCAACCGAAGTGTAATCAACATTCAATATTTGTTAAACAATTAATATTTAAACAAATGAAAAATAATCATCAATATATATTTTTAGTAGGGTTCATTAGTTTATTTCTGTTGGTTTCTTGCAATAAAAATACCGCCGAAACTGCCACAGAAGAAGAACATCATGATGAAAGTGGTGTAGTTGAATTAACACCGCTACAAATAAAATCATCGCAAATCGTTTTTGGAAATTTTGAAAAGAAAAACTTGAGTGAGGTAATTACAGCCAATGGTTATACCAAACTACCGCCACAAAACCAAGCCGATGTTTCGGTATTTTTGGGTGGAATTATCAAAACTATTGCCGTTATCGAAGGACAGTATGTTAAAAAAGGGCAAACATTGGCAACTTTTCAGAGTATGGAGTTCAATAATATCCGCTTAGAAAAGGCTAAATTGACCGAAGAATTACAACAAGCTAAAGTAAGTAAAGACTTTTTAGAATTGGAATTTGCTCGGCAGAAAGAACTGAGCGATGAAAATGTAACGGCAAAAAAGACCTTCCAAAAAACTAATACTGAGCTTGAAAGCATCAAAAATAAAATCAAAAACACAGAGAATCAATTAGTTATTTTAGACCAAAACCTTTCGCTGGGTGGTAATGACAATGCTTCCGTTCTCACCATTTCCGCTCCTATTTCGGGCTATATAACAGAAGTAAAAGTAAAAATAGGTAGTAGTGTTTCAGCCAATAATACCTTGTTTTCAATAGTTGATAACTCTAAGATGCACGTTGATTTATTGGTTTATGAAAAAGACCTATTTCGCATAAAAGTTGGGCAAAGTGTTAGATTTGTACTGACTAACCAAGGCAATCAAGAAATTATAGGAACGATTTTCAGTATTGGTAAAGCCTTTCAAAATGAATCTAAATCTGTCGCTGTTCATGCCGACATCAATAATCAAAATGCCAATTTAATATCGGGAATGTATGTAAATGCTTTGATTGATATTGGCAAAAATGATGTAAATACCTTACCGATAGATGCCATTGCTCAATCGGGTGGCAAAGATTATATTTTTATTCAAGAGCCTGAAAACGAAGCGGAACATAGTAAGAAAGAGGGTGAAAAAGAACACGAAGAAAAGAAAGATGAAGGGGGTCATTTCAAACGTATTGAGGTAAAAAAAGGGACTATCCAGTTGGGTTTTGTACAAGTTACACCTTTACAAGAAATACCGATTGGGGCAAAAATAGTAACAAAAGGAGCTTATTATTTACAATCAACGATGGCCAATGCCGAAGGCGGCGACGACCACGGACATTAAGACCTAATTGAAAACCTCAAAACATTAGACTTAATACCATGATAAAAAACGTGTTTTTTTTGATTATGAAACCGCCCTTGCTTATCATCTCTATTATTTTTCTCAACGGGTGTAAGAAAATAATTAATCTGAAAACGGAAGAAGTAAATTTTAATTTGGGAATTATTCTTGGGAAATCGAATAATCCTATATTAAACGAAGTTTCTGGCATAGTGGCCAGCCGTCAAAATAGTGGAATGTTTTGGGTACATAATGATAGTGGTGATGAAAGTAGAATATTTTTAATTGATAGTTTAGCTCAGTTGAAGGCAATGTTTTTTCTTAAAAATATTAGTAATCGAGATTGGGAAGATATTGCGATTACTCAAATCAACGGTGAAAACTGGATATATGTTGCAGATATTGGTGATAATCAAGCGGTTTACGACACTAAATACATTTATCGTTTCAAAGAACCCAAATTAGGTGAAGATAAACTTATTGAAAATGTCGAAACGGTTAGTTTTCAGTATTCTGATGGAAATCGAGATGCGGAAACCTTGATGATTGACCAAGTTTCTAAAACTATTTATATAGTTTCTAAACGTGAAGAAAAAAAGAGACTATACAGTTTAAATTTTGTACCTAATAGTAGGCAAACCGCCCAGTTTTTAGGTGATGTCAATTTTTCAATTTCAACGACCGCAAATGTTCAGGTTAATCAAGCCTTGTATATCGTTGGTGGGGATATTTCATCAAATAATCAAGAAATAATTATCAAAAATTACGCACAAGCATTTCATTGGAGTCGAAAAGCAAACGAATCTCTCTTAGAAACATTAACTCGAACACCTCAAAACGTGCCATACATAATTGAACCACAAGGAGAAGCAATAACCTTTGGAACAAATAATAATGGGTATTACACTTTAAGTGAAGGTAATTCTGGAAATGAGATAAGTTTATATTTTTATGGTAAAAAGTAAATTTTAAATACGTACTTAAATTTTTTTTAGATTATCTATATCTAATTTACAAATAAAAATGGAACATAAACACAAATTCGATGCACAAGGCCGACAACTTTGCTGCCTCCAAGAGGATAAAATTTACACCAAAGCAGGTGCAAAAGAGTTATTAAAAGCAAACCATGATGAAGATGGTTGTTGTAGTACAGAATCAAAAATCAAACTTATAACAGCAGAAACTGAGCATTCTGACGAAGACGGACACGACCATTCGGGCGAAAACAATAGCACGTTCAAGATGTTTTTGCCAGCCATTATTTCATTGGCTTTGTTACTTTTAGCCATATCATTCGATAATTGGATTCCACAATCATGGTTTACAGGTTGGGTCAGAATTATTTGGTATGCCATTGCTTACTTACCCGTTGGTTTTCCAGTACTAAAAGAAGCGGTTGAAAGCATTGGTAAAGGTGAAATATTTTCAGAGTTCTTGCTGATGAGCATTGCTACTATCGGAGCATTTGCCATCAAAGAATACCCCGAAGGAGTTGCAGTGATGCTTTTTTATGCGGTTGGAGAGGTTTTTCAGACTTTGGCAGTCAAAAGAGCGAAGGCAAACATCAAAACCTTACTCGACCAAAGACCCGACGAAGTAAGCATTTTGCAAAATAATCAAGCAATAAAAATAAAAGCTGAAAATGTGAAAATTGGAGATATTATTCAATTAAAAGCGGGTGAAAAATTGGGCTTAGATGGTGAATTACTTTCAGAAACAGCCTCCTTCAACACAGCAGCATTAACTGGCGAGAGCAAACCAGACACCAAAGAAAAGGGTGAAACTGTGCTGGCAGGAATGATAAATCTCAATACCGTTTCTCAAATAAAAGTTACAACCGCTTATCAAGACAGTAAATTATCTAAAATCTTAGAATTAGTACAAAATGCAACGGCTCAAAAAGCCCCAACGGAGCTTTTTATCAGAAAATTTGCAAAAATCTATACGCCAATAGTAGTGTTGTTGGCTATTCTAATAACTGGTTTACCTTACTTTTTTGTAGAAAATTATGAGTTTAATCAATGGCTTTACAGGGCTTTAGTCTTTTTAGTTATTTCTTGTCCCTGTGCTTTGGTAATTTCTATTCCTTTGGGCTATTTTGGTGGCATTGGTGCAGCCAGTAAAAATGGAATCTTGTTTAAAGGAAGTAATTTTTTGGATATTATCGCCAACATCCAAAATGTAGTGATGGACAAAACAGGCACTATGACCGAAGGCGTTTTCAAGGTGCAGGAAGTTGTTTTTAAGCCTGATTTTGATAAAGATGATATTTTGCAAAAAGTAAATGCCCTCGAAAGCCAAAGTACGCACCCCGTAGCTACGGCAATACATCAATTTGTAGGGACAATAGATGCTACAATAAATTTAGAAAATGTAGAAGAAATTTCAGGGCATGGACTGAAAGCAACCATTGAAGGAAAAGAAGTGTTAGTCGGTAATTTTAAGCTAATGGATAAGTTTACTATTGCTTATGACATCGACCCTACAACGATTGTTTACACTTTGATTGCTATTGCTTATGACAAAAAGTTTGTAGGCTACCTCACCATCGCTGATAGTATTAAAGAAGATGCCCAATTTACGGTAAATAAACTCAAAGAATTGGGAGTTCAAACAACCATGCTAAGTGGCGACAAGAACAATGTAGTAAAATTTGTCGCTGATAAACTGGGCATTACCAACTCATTTGGCGATTTATTGCCCGAAGATAAAGTAAATAAAGTTAAAGAAATTAAAAACCGAAACGAAACCGTTGCTTTTGTGGGTGATGGTGTAAATGATGCTCCTGTGGTAGCTTTAAGCGACGTAGGTATTGCAATGGGAGGTCTTGGAAGTGATGCCACCATTGAAACTGCCGACGTAGTGATTCAAGACGATAAACCGTCAAAAATACCTATGGCAATAAATATAGGTAAACAAACCAAACGAATTGTTTGGCAAAATATCACAATGGCATTTGTAGTAAAAGGTATCGTATTGATACTCGGTGCAGGAGGATTAGCCACCATGTGGGAAGCTGTTTTTGCCGATGTGGGTGTTGCCCTTTTAGCCATTTTAAATGCCGTTAGGATTCAAAGGATGAAGTTTTGAAATTTAGCTATAATTATTAACTTCTCTAAAAGCATTGCTTCTAAAAAAGAGCAATGCTTTTTTTAGTCCATATTTAAAATTACAAAACAATATATCTAATATATTTTTTAGATTAGTCTAAAAATATATACATTTGTCTTACAATTGTAAAAATCAAACAAGATGAATGCAAAATATACTTTATTTGTCATCTCAATGGGCTTTTTTTTAACTACCGCTTGTGAAAGTTTATTGCCTATTTCTCCTGATGAAGATGCTGTTTTAGATGGTACAATAAAAGATTTAACTACGGCAGAAACCGTACAATTTCTTCGAGGTGATGTCGCTTTTACAAAAACCTTTACCACAAATACAGG
>JACCDW011358253.1_pt1 | contig 13139 bp, 19 predicted proteins | sample 7449781 | NCBI WGS metagenome assembly JACCDW01 (sample SAMN15323449, study PRJNA562643) | freshwater metagenome | isolation source: river surface water | place: USA:Blue River Watershed | collected 2017-08-18 | reverse complement strand
GCTCTTAATACTTGTAAGAAGTTATTACAAACATCAATCTCATAAGCCAAGCTCTTTTTTCTTGGATCTTTAAGAAAGCGACTAATTTGGTAGAAGTCAATTAAGTCCCCATTTATTACAATGGTATTTACTTTCTTATCTCTTCCATAATTGAAAGCACAAGTTAAAGCCTGGATATCGTGGTAAGGAACATGAATGTCGGATATAACGAGAATATTGTTATTAGCCAAAGGAAGTTTAATAGGGATATTCTCTACTGCTTCGCTTTTAGGGAATTGGTATGGATTTTCTGGATTTAATGGCTCAGCAGATTTATTGTTCGTTCTTGACTTTTCTCCAGCCTTACCAAGAGCTTTTAAGCATTGAGTATAGCAACCTTTCCAATCATTAAATAGATGTTTATTTTTATTATAAACTATCCTTGCAAATTGCCTAACCGGAGTGTTAGGGAACTCTTGTCTTAATTCAATAATGATTTGTTTTTTTGTCATCGTAGTTGTATTTAGTTATGAAAAGTATAAGTTAGCTTCGGCTTCTCTTCTTCGTGTAAGTCCGTTTAAAACCTTTCCACCACCCTTATTCCATTTCATAAACTCATCACGAATAGTTTTATCAGCAGGATTTGCATTTACTTTTTTAAGTAATGTTGAGCTTTTTAAATTACCTACTCCACAATTATATGCAAAGTCCGTAAGTGCATCTCTTTGATTTTGATTTACATTTGATTTTATAAGCTCGTTAGTTTGCTGAACAAATTTAATCAAGATAACATCTAACAACTCCTCTGCTCTTTGTTGGGTAATTTTATCTCCTGGCTTTACCTTTACTCCGTTCTCATAAAAAGTATTTCCGTATCCTATTGTATTATGCCCAGCAGAACATACATACGAAGTCAATTTGCAACCTTCAAAGTGCTTTACTAATTCTCTTAATTTGTTTGATATTATCATTTTAATAGTTTTTTAAATACAAAAATTACCCCTATAAAGATTAATAGCATAAAGCCAACCCATCTACCTATTGTGATTAGTTGTTTCTGCTTAATTATAAGCTCATTAGCAGCCTTTAATTTGCTTTCTAATACAAATAGCTTTGCAGTATTTTCAAGCCTTATAACGCTATCCTTTTTGATTGTTTTAGTAATGGTTTGACCTGGTAGGTAAATATAGCGAATAATTTCGTTATTTATAACAGTATCTTTAATTAATGTATCTGTGCTCTTTAAGGTATCATGAGTAATAGTTTCTCTTACCTCAATGCTTTCTTTAATTGGGAACTTATCAGCACAGTTTTGAGCGATTAACTCTGGATATTTACTTTGAATGATTGCTAACTTCTTAACTGATTGTTTTTCAGTCATGCAAGAAGCTAAAAGGATTGTTGTTAGTAGTAGTAGTTTATTCATCTCCGAATATATATTGTCTTTTTAAGTGTCTTACTCTCTTATAAATAGCAGTATCTATATTTTTAAACATTTCTGCAAATGCTTCACGATAAGCTACATTGTATTGGAATAAAGTTGCATTAGCTTTAATTGCCACATCAAGACAATTAAGAATACTATCTAAATGACTATTCCTATGTAAGATAATAGCTCTTTGACTATCAATTTGAGCTTTTTGAGTATTAATTGTTTCATTGTATTGAGTAAATTTAAAATTAATGTCATCTGCTTGAGATTTCAAAAGCAGCACAACAGTATCTTGACCTATTAGTTTAGTTTTTGGATATTGGGAGTAAGTTGGCATTGCCAATATCAACCCCATCACTATCATCGCCCATTTTTTCATGTAATTCTTGATTTTCTTGTTTTAATTCTACAACTACAGATTTTAAACTATCTGCAGCTTTCTCTGCTTTTTTCATTTCAGTTACTCTCTTTTCTATAAATTGAGCATTCTTTTGAATTGCAGCTGCAGCCAAGCTATCAACATTTACACCTTTGTACTGGCTTACTTTCTTTTGACCGGCACTCGTTATGATCAAAAACATAACAAACACGAATGCCATAACGATAATATTATTTCGTTGCATTTATAATAGCATTTTGAGTTATTAAGGATATTATTACACTATCTTTTTTTTCAATTGTTTTCATCAGCCCTCGTTTCTCTTCCTCACAATTACCCATTGAACTTTTGCTCATATTCTTTTGGTCAATGTACAAATAGGTAATTCCAATAACCGACAAAAATGCTATCGCAGCAATCGGACTCTTTTTGAATTGTTCAAAACTTACTGGCATTTTAATACCAGCTTCAATCTTTTTAGGCTCTGGTTTTTTAGTTCTCGGTGTTGCCATCTATATTCTTCTTTCCAAAATATCCATCAATTGCTTTTTCTACAACCTTTAAGCCTAACAATGCAGCTATTAAAATAGTTACCGAAATAACTAAAGTTTCGCTTGGTGCAATATGGCTTTCGCTAAAGGAATTATGGTATAAAGTAATACCTAACAAAACACCCAAGAATAAAGCTATTAATCGCTTCATACTTGGTGCATCTGCTTTGTCTAAAAAGAAACCGGCTATAAAACTTAAAATCTTCTTCATTATTTAGTAGGGAATGGAGGTGGAGGTACTGGTTGGTATTCAATCGGAGTTACATTTACATAATGGCATACTTGTTCGCCATCTACTTCTTCGCATTGTTGCTCGGATAAATAAAGAAACTCTGGGAATACTATTCCGTTAAGTTCCTCTATTGATATAACCCAGTTGCCATTTATATCCATAATTGGATTGAAGAAACAGTCAGGTGCGTATGCTTGTCCTTTAATTTTGTTGTAATCTTCGTTTTTGATTTTATATACTATCATATTATACGTTTCTTGAAAGTGTTGTTTGGAATTCTTGTACTAATTGATATAATAAAGCAGCTTCTGCATCACTCAAGCCATCTCCAATTGAAGCAAATGCAGCTTGTCTTGTTGTATATGCACCAGGAACACTATTATTGTTTTGGCAACCAATATAAATCGGTAAAGTATTTAAAGTGCCAGTTTGAGTTGATGTATCAGTAGCAACTAAAGAGCCATTTTTGTATGCTTTTGCAGAAGCAGATAAAGCATTTACAATAACGTGTCCTATTGAATTAGCTGCAGTTGATAAAGCATTTCTACTACCTATACTACCACCTACATAATTAGTAGAAGTATCAAGTCGCATTAATAAGTTTGTAAATGTTCCAGCTACAGTAGCACCTACACCCATTTCTACTTGAGCAGTTGCAGTTGTACTATTTGTTCTTGAGTAGAAACTTAAATGCGAATTAGTAAACATACCAGCAGCAGTTTGACCTAACTTCGTATCAGCATACCCATTCGTACCATTCGGTTGAGCACCATTTGTAGAGTAAGTCCAACCTCCAGAGAAAGCTAATCTAAATGCAGCATCAGTATCTTGTGGATTAACAAGGTTGAATTTCATTTGAGCAGCCATATCGGCTTGTAAAGTTTTATCCGTAACAAAAGGATAAACTGCTTTCATTTTAGTCCACAAGTTATTTGCTTTTAACCCATTGATTAAGGTATTAATAGCACTTACTTGAGTAGTACCAGTTATTTGAGTAGAGTATAAGTAAGTATTAGCTTCGTTAGAATAAGCAGAGTTATAATAGAATGATTGAGATGCTTGAACACCACGAGATAAAGCTACTTGGTATTTTTCTACGATTTGGTTGAATAAAAATGACTCTTGGTCAGTTAAAGTATTCCCAATAGTTGCAAAAGCGTATTCTCTGGCACTATATAATCCTAATGGCTGTTGACCCCCTATAATAACATTATTAGTAGGTAATCCAGGTTGAGTTTGAGTCCCACTAATAGACAAAGCAGAATTTTTAAAGAATTTAGTTGTTGTGCCAGTTCTGGTCATCAACATATTACCCAAACTATTTAATGTATTACTTTTTACTGTATAATCTCCATATACTGCGTATGTGAAATTATCTACATCATACTTGCCTATAATCATTATAGGATTACTAAAATCATTATTCCTTGCACAAATATCAGCAGAACTTTGTATAGAGTTCGTTCTTGAATAGATTGAAAGATGAGCATCAGTTGTAGATAAATTTGAAGTTGGATTTAACTTCGTATCTGCATAAGCATTAGTACCATTTCCTTTGATACCAGTAGCAGAATAAGTCCAACCACCAGACCAAGTTAAACGGAATGCTGCATCTAAATCTCTTGCATCTTTAAGATTGTACTTCATTTGAGAAGCCATAAATGCAGATGGAGTAGTTGGTATTGGTTGATATTGAGTTAAACCACCTAATTGAGTTTGAGCACCCCAAACATAAACATAAGAGCTATTACCAGTATATGAATATCCAGCATAAACACCAAGAGTAGGAGTTGGTACATCAATTAAAGCAACAGTTAAAGGAGAAGCAATACCGGAAACAGTACAAGTCCAAGTAATACTTAGTCTATACCATCCGTTAGCTTCAGCACTAAAAGCAAAAGTAGCAGTTACATTACCACTAACTTGAGTTTTAGTAAATGATGGATTTGTAGTATCAAATATACAAGCTGCCCAATCATTAGCATTTGGAGTAGCTGCCAACTGAACATATCTTCTTGTTCCAGCTTTAACATATATACTTGAAGTATATTGAGTATTAGCTAAACTGCTTGAGTCAGAATAAATTGAATGGGGATTTGTACTATTATCTTCATTTAAAGTTTCCCCAGTTAAAGTACCATTTGGAGCAACAACTGTATTTGCAGTTATTGTAGAAAAATACTTACTCCAAAAAGCATTTGTAAAATCTTCAGTATAAGACCTTGTATTATAGTTATCAGTAACCATTGGATATACTGCTTTCATCTTACTCCATAAGCCAGAACTCTTTAAGTCCTTTACCAAAGTAGTAATAGCAGATTTTTGTGTTGTACCACTTAATCCAGTAGCAGTAATAAAAGCAGATGCATCCGAGTCCACCCCAGATGCAAATACTCTATTAATTGTATTTTTTATTATGTTCAGCATTAGTATAAAGCGATTATATCAGAAGCAGTTGTGTTAGTAGACATTACTTTTGTAACTTGGATAGGCATGAAAGTACCATTAGCCACATTCTTAAATGTGAATACTCCACCATTACCCATAGTTACTGCAACATCACCACCAGTTCCAATATAAAGACCACCAGTCAAATCAAGAACAGTACTATCGGATTTCGTTATACTTAACGCACCAGCTGCTTGATCATTCGTTTCTCTCTTAAAATTTGCCATTGTATTTTATTTTAAATAGGATTAATTAGGAATTTGACACTCATTATATACAAAATCTACACCCAAAGTAAAGCTAAATCTTGCCCCACCTAAATAGTCTGGAGTTTGCTCTTCAACCACATCAAAAGTTACATCGCCTAAACGAACTTCTTGATTGTATTTTAAAGCTGAAAGTATATCCCCACCTATTTGAATGCAGTCGCTTTTTACATCTTCTACATTGGTTTGGTCTTGCAAGGTTTTATCCAAAGTAAATAACTCAACATTGAAAGTCATTACATTGCCACTTATAGAGCCATTAGCAATGTTGAAAAACATAGCCGGATAGTTATTATCCCCTTGCTCTAAAAAGTCAAACGTGTCTCCAAAATAGACAGTTTTAACCTGCTTATGACTTTCCCCTAACGAGCTTATTGTTTGTATTACTTGGTTTAGTGTCATTTTTTTCAATTTTAGCCAAGAAGAGCTTTAACTTCTCAACATTTTTGTTGTTATAATTTTTTGCCATTAGCAATCGTTGCAGTTTCTATAAATGTTGCCTTGATATTTCTCGGCAAATGTTCTCTTATGTTTATAATCGTAACAATCATCTAAAAATATAGAGCTTGTATAAGCATCATTGTCCGGTAGTATCGTTTCAATAGTGCTTCCTGGATTAATATACAAAGGAAAGTTACCTATTGAAGCCTGGTATTTTAAATAATTAATCAATCTCTCTTTGTAAAACTCTGCTCTTGTTTTGTACCTTGCTGAAATATCTAACAAATCTTGCATTGATGGTTGATTTGTATTATCTCCAGTTTTTTGTACCACACCTTTAGTATAGAATTGATAATTTAATTCTACGCTTAATTCGCTTAATACATAATAAACCAAAGTGTCTGCAATATAATCATTAATTAAGGTAACCTCTGCAGCAGTTAAGTTATTAGCTTGAATACCAGTAAGAATGCGATTATAAAGAGCAGTTCCAAGAGCCGGATGTATATACATATCTTGGCTCGTTTTGATTTCTGGGTAAAGAAGTTTTTCATCTATATTACCAGCTAAACCACTACGCTCTTTAATTGAATTAGGACTAATTATAAGTATGTTCTTGCTCATTTTTATTTGTTTTTACGCATTACGATATTGCTTTTCCATTCGTGTCGGCAGCTTGGAGAATGTTCCCCACTTGGCATAGTCCACCAACCACCTTTTCTGTCCCATACTGAATAACCTAATCTTGCACTAATTTGCTCAATATCACTTCTTGAATAGAATTTATCTAAAGACATTAATCGTTTGCAAAACTCTCTGCTTGGATGTTTTTCACTATCTCTTTGTGTAATCGGTATATCATTTTTCCACTCATAAGAGTATCTAATCATGAAAGATTTAGTTTCTGGCTCTATTTTAGTTAATTCGCTTAAAGGAGCAGTTAATTCATGTATAATTACACCTTTCTCCGTTCCTTGAGCTAAACTTCCACTTTTAATTAAGTCCTCAATGTTTCTATTTACTACTTCAATATCAATCTTCAAAGTATCTGCAATTACTTCCGGAGTTATTCTTTTATCCTTGCTTATTAAGTCAAGTATATCAGCTTTAACTTGGTTTATAGATGCAAACAATTCGTAATCGGTATATTCATCAAATCTCGCTTTCTTTTTGAATACTTGGAAGTTAGAAGCAGCTTCGCCAAATTCCTCAAATATAAACTCATCACTCATTTGTTGTGGTTGTGTTTGGTATTGGCTCATATCAATACCTAACTTCTCTAATATCCACTCTTTAGGTGCTACTGCAGCTATTGTTTGCTCTCCAAATTCAATGCCTATTGGCTCAACAGAAATCAAAGTCATTGGCTCTTTTACACCTCTGTAACTGCCTATCATATTAATAACTGCTTCTATTTGTCTTTGCTTGTAATTGATGTAAGTGTTTTTGAATATCTCATATCCATCACGCATTTCTTGTCTGCTTCCTAATTTACCAGGCTCAGCAATACCAAATAAAGCCGGAGTTGTAATTTGATGTGCTACATAAATGTTTGTTCTAATCAGCTCATCTACATGACCAAAATCTTCTTTAGTTAAATCACTTGCACCCAAGTCATCTATGATTGGCTTTCTACCACTATCGTTTACAAATGATAATAAGAATTTCTTGCCATCACTACCGGTAAACTTATTCTCAAACTTACGTTCAATAATTCTTTTCTCTTCTGGATTAGGCTCTCCGTTTGGTAAAGTAATTAACTTACTCGGAGTAAACCCAGTTTGTGCATTACCTAAAACGTGCTTACTTACCTCAATATCACTCTCAATATAATTCAAACCACCAAAATAAGATGGCAAAGGATAAATGCTAATACCAGCTCTATATTCTTTTACAAATAAGATTTGGCTTCCTTTAGGGAAGTTAGGATTAAATGCCGGATAAACTTTAACCTCTTCGTGTCTATCTTTCCAATTGTCTTTAATCCAAAACTCTGTATTGTCTTTGTTAGTTCTAACTTTAGAATAATCTACATGATAAATATCCGAGATCATGCCATTCATTGACCAAATAACTTGAAGATAAAAGCCACCGAAAAGCTCGTTATCAGTTACTATCTTTTTAGTTACTTCCTCAAGTGTTTCTACTTGATTTGCGTGTTTAATAAAAAGCTCTCCGTAAACATCTCCGGCTTTCCAGCCATTGCCACAGATATAGTTAATCTTACCTTTTATTAATGCTTGATGCTTTGCAGATTTCTTATAAAGCTCTAATAAGTATTCTGGGTAGTCATTCATGTGGCCATACTCATAGTAACCTATTCCTTTTTTCTCTTTATAGTCCGGTTGTCTTGCCTCTGCAAATGTTAATATACTGAAATTATCCATAAACTACATATGTATTTAATGTTTCGTTAGTTGTAAATACTGTATCATTGTCAATTACTCTTACTAAACCAACTTCTAATTCCTCTCCGGTTGTAGCTACTGCTGAATTAGAGCCAAATACTAAATAATTCCATTGCCCTATTGTTAAAGCATTGAAAAAAGCATAAGGAAATTCATTGTATCTATTAGGATAAGGACTTAAATCGGTGCTTCTTAATTTAGTAATAGTAATTACTTGCTTCGTAACCACATTAGTAAACTTAAAATACCAATAAGCCCATGCACTCGTTTCTTTTTCATTTAGAGTGAAGATAAAATTAGTAGGATTGTCAACGTTTAGTACCATTCTATTAGTAAATAGGTAAACCTCTAAAAATACAAAAAGGAGTGGTAAAAACCACCCCTCTTTTATATACAACTACGAACAACCTTTAGTTTGTAATAGCATTGATTGTAGCAGCAGATACAGACCACATAGGATCAGCTTCCATTGCTTGGAAAGTTAAAGAGTAACCATTTCTGTCGCCAGATGCAGTACCAGTTGCAGAATTACCAGAAGTAATATCTAAACCATTTTTTGCACCTAATAACCAGAAAGAACCATTCATATCTTCCACGATAGCCATTAATCTGTTTTTTGCAAGTAACAAGATTTCGTTTCTTGTTGCAGCAGCTAATTTATTAAGAATTACAGTCAATTCTTGTTGGTAGAATATTGTACCATTTTGAACATTAGCAGTAATAGTTTCAGTTGTAGAAGATGTTTCACGAACTTGAGCGTATTTCCAGAACTTTTTACCAGCAGCCATAGTTAAAGTAGCAACACCAGCAGCATAAGCAATAGAAGCAACATTATCAAATTCAACAAATCTAACTGACTTTACTCCACCTAACGACTCTTTACAGTCCAATATAAACCCTTGAGTTAAAGCACAAGCCATGTTTATTTAATTTAAGATTTTAGAAGAAAAGTGGGAGTATTTAAACCCCCACTATAATTTTATTATACTAATACGAAAGCAACCATTTGAGTACCGAACGCATAGTTCACACCCATTTTGAATTCGCTTACGAAACGAACTTCATCAGCTTCTTTTGCGTAGAAGATTTCAAATTTCTCTTCTTCGTTCAATAAGTCAGTACCTAAGAATAAGTTCTCTAAATTAGTAGAGTAGATTTTAGAAGTACCATTCAAACCTGGAGTAGCAACAACTTCAATTGAAGTACCTGGTAAGAAGAATGAGCTATCAGCTTTTACATCTACTGCATAATGGAACATATTAGCATTTTTCAATGCGATAGTGTATGTACGGAATACATCTTGACCACAGAAGATTTTAGTGCTATCTTTAGCAACGATTTCAGCCGGTAAAGCTCTGTAAACTGCATCAAAGATAGATACAACGTTAGAAGCAGTGATACCTACTGCAGTAGTGATAGCAGCTGGTAAATAAGTAGTAGTGTTAGCTAAAACAACAGTACCATCAGCAGCAGCTAATTTAGCGATACCATCAAATTTGTTTAAGTTAGCGTTACCAGAAGCAGTATCACCTTGCCAGATAGCAGTTTCTAATTGAGCAGCAATTTTAGCAGCTTTTAAGTTAGAATAATCTTCAGCATAAACCATTTCAGTGTACATTGATCCTGCAGGTAATGCTTTTTGAAGATATTTAGTTTCTAAAGATTTGATACAAAGTGACTCGTTAACTTTGATTTTACCAATAGTTACAGTTCTTTGAGTGAAAGTAGTAGTACCAGAAGCATTGAAGCCACAAGTTCCACCAGCTTGGAATACTGCATCAGTATCCATGATGTTGATTTTTTCAGCAGATTTTACACCTACCATTACGTTACCTTGATTTTTAATCAAAGTAGCAGTTTTTGCTCCTAATACAGCAGCAGACACTAACAAATCTTGATTTTCTGTAGTGTAGTTAGTTAAAGCACTTACGTTAAACGCCATTTTTCTTAATTTTAAATTGTTATTTGATTATTTTACTTTTTTAGCCATTTCTAAGAAGCGACTGATTTTTTCGTTTTTCTTTTCAATTTTTTGAAAGCTACTTGGAGCATCAATAGGATCAGCAGTTGCAGTATTAGCTAAACCCTCAATTGCAGAAGCTAAATCTTTAATAGCTGCTTCAAATTTAGAGTACATTGCTAAAGCATTTTCCTCTTGGCTTACCAATTTTGCAGATTGCTCTTCAAATTGACCTTTAGTAGCTGCTAATTCTTCTTCAAGTTTAGCAATCTTGTCTTTTAATTCTTGCTCGGCATCTACTTCCGGCATTTCTTCTTCCACCTCTGGAGTTTTAATTTCAACAATCACTCCGTTCTCATCTACAACGATAACAGATTTGTCTGCTAAAATATGCTCTCCCATTGGTGCTAAAGTTCCATCAGCTAAAGTAACAACACCACCTACTTCATATTTATCTACGTTGATTGTAGTACCATTTTCTAATGTGTACTCTACAAATTCAACTTGACTTTCTGCAGCAGCTGGAGCTTCGTTAAATAACTCCTTCACTTTGTTTACGAAATCAATTGGACTCATGTTTTATTTTATTTTAATTAGTGAACAATAATATTAGTGCAACTTAACTTGGTCAAGTAAGTTTTTAATTTGAGATTTTATTTGCTCGGCTTTCATTTCCTCTGGTCTTTTATACTTAAATAAACCCTCAACAGAGAAGCCTTTGAAATCTCCGTTTTTAATAGATGCCCATACTTCTGGATTGTCTACCTTGAAGCTACCAAACCAACTACCCTCCGGAGCATCTTCAAAACCGACCATTGGTTGTATGCCTCTTTTCTTTGAAGTGATAAAGCTCTCAAATAAAGTAACACCATCAACGATTTGCATAGGATCGTGCATTAAGTTTACATTAGCTTGATATCCTTTTTGGAAGTACTTTTGTACTATCTTTTGAATAGTAGCTGCATTAAATACTACATAATACTCCCCGTGCTTATCAAATCTATAAATAGGAGTGTCTGCTAACATTAAAGGACCCGATACTATCTTCTCCTCTTCATTTTGTATAGCAAATTTCATCTTCTCAATATTAGTCAGTTTCTTTTCTGCCCAATTTAAAGCGGCATCTCCACCCCAAGCATCATACATTAATTTACCACAACCGTCGTCATATGACTTAGAAGATTGTAAATCAACCTTATGCCTACTTAAATAGGAGTACATTCTCTTAATTGTTTCTAAAGAGATTGGCTCTCCACTTGCTAATTGATTAGCTCTTGTTTTGCCTACCGGAGTACCACAAGTACCCCAACCATTTTCCTCTGCCCAATCTAAAGCCTTTTGAGCAGTATTCTTTACACTCTCCGGATAGTCGCTAAATGAGTCAGCAAACTTTAAGAAATTCTTTTGAATTGCAGGTTTGTCAACGAGTGCGATGAAGTCCACCTCACTGTCATCGTTGAAGTCGCTTGATATATCTAAATAGTAAAAAGGTATATTATTATTCATAAATATAATTTGTTTTTTTCTTAATTCTGTATTTTGTTGCTCCTAATGATATATTGTTTAATTCTGCATATTCTTTTAAAGTATAATAAATTCCGGTTTGTGCATCTAATATATATTTTCTTCTTCCCTATCCTATTTTTTCTAAAGTTTCTGCAGTATGTTTTTTACCATAAAAGCTATTGCCAGATCCAGTTTGTTTTAGCTTTAAATTTTCAACTATTTTATTTCTTTTATCATTTTTAGCCCAACTATGTTGTTTTTTCATTTTTTCACTTCTCTTAATTTTCTCTTCTTCACTTTTAACAACTCCAAATCCACCATCTCCACCATCTGTTAAATTAACCAAAGTGCCAGTACCTAAATTAACCCTACCATATAACGCTATAAATTCCTTTTCTTTTTCACAAGCCTCTTCCCATGTTAGCTCATCAAATAGTATTTCTACTTCAAATTCTGTTAATGATACAGTCCTATCCCAAATCCTATTCCTTTTATGAGTTTCATATGCTCTTTTATAGTTAGGACTACACCCAATTCCTATATAAAACACCTCATTTTTATCCTTTCTTATATGTCTGTAAACATATGCCATATAATAATAAATAGTTTAAATGTTATTTAAAGCGACTTGAATTAAGTATTCTTGTCACTCTATTTTGTGAATTTGTTACATCACTCTCTAAAACGTATGCTTTTATAGCTTGGTTTCCGAGTGCGTTTATTGTGCCTTGATTTAATTGAGTTATTGTATTTTGCATAGGAGCTGGACTTACTGGTGCTGCTGCATAACTTCCACCTGGCATACTTACTCCCCCAGTATTTCCTCCTGGAGTTGGAACAGCCATGATTTTTTGTACTGATTTATAACCAGCTGCTAAAGATATACCGGCATTGATAGGTGCTAATACTGGACCAACAATTGGAATACCTATTGTACTTTCATAAGCCTTTTGAGCAGATAAGATAGCCGAAATAACTGCACTTGAAATAGCCAATGCCTTTTGTGTACTGCTTCCTTCTTCTGCTAATTCACTTGCTTTACCTAAACTTTCAGCTATTGCACCAAGAGCAATCATTTGACTTTCTCTTTTAGCATGAGCCAATAATCTTTCGGAGTCAGCTATTTGAGTATTTAAAACAATTGTTTGTTTTTTTAGTTTGCTTATGTCTTTATAACTATTTTGCTCTTCTGTAGATGCAATTTGAGTTATTGACTTCATTTCAGTCAGCTCAATCTTGCTATCTTCAAATTGCTTTTTTCTTCTTTCTGCTTCTTCTTTAGCTTGTTTTGCTGCTTCTTGCCTTCTCTTTCTTTCTGCTGCTTGATATTCGTAATTAGCAGCTATGCCTTCAGCATTTGACTTATTTATAGTATTTAAAGCCTCTTTTGCACCTTGTTGGTCTATTTTTTTAATATCATTAAAGTGCCTAATTTGAGCTTCCGTTCTTCTTCTTCTATAACTTTGCTCAATATCAAATATCTCTTTCTCACTTGCACCCCTTGCTTTTGCTTTAGCCAAATCAATTTTTTGTTGAT
>JACCDW011097279.1_pt1 | contig 13139 bp, 16 predicted proteins | sample 7449781 | NCBI WGS metagenome assembly JACCDW01 (sample SAMN15323449, study PRJNA562643) | freshwater metagenome | isolation source: river surface water | place: USA:Blue River Watershed | collected 2017-08-18 | reverse complement strand
CACCAGATTCAGTAAATGTTCCAAACTCTTTGTATTGACGCATGCTCTCTGCAGTAATTGCAGTCATTTCCTTGGAGTGATCCACGGGAAAAATAAAGTTAGATGCGTGACCTGTTGAGCCACCAGGATTTGGTAGCGGTCCCTTATCAATCTGAACGATGTCTTTCCATCCCAACTTCGCAAGGTGATACACCATGCCATTGCCGACGATTCCTGCGCCAATGACGACGCACTTTGCCTTAATTGGTAACTTGCCGCTCATGATTTTCTCCGTTTATTTCTTGTTGGTGGGTTGGTGGTTAGAGATTCTTTCGAATTGATGTTTCGAAACCTTCGACGTGATCGCGCATTGCTTTAGCTGCTGCCTTGCCATCATTTGCAGCAATTGCTTCGACTAGTGCGCGATGCTCGATAATTGCAGCTGATAATTCTTCTATCTGATCAAGTGCCATAAACCAGATTCGAAGAGCATGCGCGTAGTAATTATCGAGAGATGTTGCCAAGAATTCATTGTGGGTGCACTCATAGATGTGATGGTGAATTCTTTGATCGAGTTGAATCAAGGTGCGCATTTCTGGCTTACCCTTGATTGAGTCGATCTCCTTGATGAGTTCTAGAGTGATTGCGCGATCAGACTTTGTTGAACGTATTGCAGCTAACTCTGCAGCTTTAATTTCAAGAACAGCACGAACTTCAGATACCGCAGCTAAATTTTCGACATCAACATTTGAGACAAACATGCCACGGCGAGGGAAAACTTCTACGAGTTTTTCATTTGCCAATAAGCGAAGTGCTTCACGAATTGGTGTGCGACCAAAATTTAGCTTGCTCATCAATGTTGCTTCAGAAATAAGTGAGCCCGGTTCTAATTCAAGTGTGATGATCTTTGAACGAATGACGGCGTACGCCTCTTCTGCGAGTGAAGAGCTTTCGGGACCCCGTGTGAGAATCTCTTGGGAGGCGATGCTGCTCATAGTCGGCATCGTATATCAGTTGTATACGAATGAATAGGTGGCTAGAAGAGGTATTTCACGAAGAGCCAGGCGCTAGCCCCAAGCCCCGTAACCAGAACCAACGCTCTATAGAAGTTCGGATGCATCAGGGTGGCCCAGCGTCCTCCCAAGGTTCCCCCGACTGTTGCGCCCGCCAAGAGAGCAAGGGCGAAAGGCCAGTTCACGAGGCCACTAAATACATAGATGATGTTTGAAACAACACTTGTACATCCAACAATTAAATTCTTAGCAGTATTTAACTCAGCCGGATCTCGCCGTGAATCTCGCGCTAACACAGCAATAACCATGACTCCTTGGCCAGGACCAAAGTAACCGCAGTACACACCACTGGCAGCGATTCCTGCATTCTCGAAAGATTGATGGCGCTTTCCTCGATGCGCCTTTACCTTTACAAGAAGTGTCAAGGTCGCACCCAATAACAAAAATGGAACAAGCTTTTCAAAAACACGCGGCGGAAGAGTCAGTAATGCAACTGATCCAATGATTGCACCTGCTGTTGAAATTGCAATGAGCGATGCATATTCACGAAAAAGTTCCTTGATTCGATGCCTGATTGCAATGAGTGCAAAAAAATTAGCGGGCGTAACACCAACGGCATTAGTGACCGCAGCGCTTACTGGAGATATTCCTGTAGCGAGTAAGACGGGAAATGAAATTACTGATGCCCCGCCAGCCATTCCGTTGATCACGCCAACAAGCAAGCCAACTGCTGCGATGGCTATGAATTCAAGCATCTGCCAACCCTATACTCGGCATATGGCATCCGTACAGGTCCGACTCTTTGCAGTTGCGCGTGCAAAAGCGGGGATTGAATCTATTGTGTGCCAACCAGGCTCACTCGCATCTATTATTGAAAATATTTCTACTCATGGGGAATTAGCCAGTGTCTTACCTCAGTGTTCATATCTTGTAGATGGTGTTGCGCCATCCGATGTCAATCAAGAAATTAACGCTGGAAGCACGATTGATGTTTTGCCACGTTTTGCAGGTGGCGCTTAACCACCAATAGCTGACATAGGTCGCTGAGGTTGAATAAATTTTGGATCATTTATTCCGTGTCCAGGTAGTTTACTTGCAACAGTTTTTCTAAATCGCGCGGCAATATCTTCATCACTTGCATCATTTCGCATGGCTGTGCGCAGATCCATCTCTTCAAGTGAGAACAAGCATGAGCGAAGTTGTCCGTCTGATGTCAGGCGAAGACGATCGCAGGCGCCACAGAATGGGCGTGTAACACTGCCGATAATGCCCACAGTTGCTGGTCCACCATTTACGAAAAACTCTTCGGCTGGAGATGATCCGCGATCATCACATGGTGTTAATTCATAACGAGTAGATAAATCTGCGTAAATATCATCTGCCGTAACCAGTGCCGAACGCTCCCAAATTCCGCCAGCATCAAGTGGCATCTGTTCGATAAATCGAAGAGCTAAGTTGTTTGCAAGTGCCCATTCAAGCAGCGCTGGTGCTTCATCAGCGTTAACACCCTTAAGCAATACTGCGTTGATCTTGATTGGATTTATTCCGGCAGCTTGTGCTGCTTTGATTCCTGCGAAGACATCATCAATTCGATCACGGTGCGTCATTAACTTAAATCGATCTCTATCTAAAGTATCTAAACTGATGTTGATACGAGTTAATCCCGCATCAACTAAAGGCTGTGCAACTTTTTCTAGAGTCAAAGCATTGGTGGTCATCGTCAGAGTCGGAGCATTTGTGATTTCGTTTATGCGCGAAACAATTTCGACAATATCCGGACGAAGCAGCGGCTCTCCCCCGGTTAAGCGCACTTCATTTATTCCTTCGCTTACTGCAATCTCAATTACACGCACTAGCTCATCAGTTGTGAGCTGGTGTTCAGAAGGCAACCACGCAGCAAAGTCATGCGGCATGCAATATGTACAACGAAGGTTGCAGCGATCCGTCAGCGAAACACGAAGATTGCGGTGCACGCGACCATAGGTATCAATCAAGGTATTCATGCGAAGTTGACCCACTGATCGCTTCCGTCAGCAAATACTTGGTGCTTCCAGATTGGCAATTTTTCTTTCACGGTATTTACAAGTGCGTTACATGCTTCAAAGGCTGCTTCTCTGTGATCAGCGCTTACGGCAACTGCAAAGGCGCATTCACCGATTGCAATATCTCCATAGCGATGAGCCACTGCAACATCGTTAACTGGAAAACGGCTACTTACTTCGGCAACTATCTCTTTAAGAACTTTTTCTGCACTTGGATGTATTTCATATGTAAGCGTGGACACATCTTTGCCGCCATCGTGATTGCGAACATCTCCACTAAAGCTGACTACTGCGCCAGATTTATTGCCGCTGACAAGTTTTGCTAAGTCGGCCGCTGAAATTGTTTTATCTGTAACAAAGACTTTATCCATGGTCTTTGCCACGCAATTGCTCGTGAATATGTCCTGCTAATCGTTTAATAATGATGAGCCCATCCTTAACCGCACCTGGAGAACCTGGCAGATTAATAATCAGCGTGCTTCCTGATGTTCCAGCAATACCGCGCGAAAGATCTGTTGTTGGAACCTTTTCACGTGAATACGCTCGCAGCGCTTCTGGAATTCCGGGCAATAGTTTTTGAATGTGCGGGGCCGTGGCTTCAGGAGTGACATCCGTTGGAGAAATACCTGTGCCGCCTGTTGTAACAACTAAATCTGCTTTATCCGCTACCGCTGAGGCAATCGCATTTGATATTTGCTTCACATCATCTGGCACGATTGTTACTTCTGATACTTCGTATCCCAGTGAGACTAATCCTGCTTTAAGAATCTCTCCGCTTGTGTCTTCATAAACTCCAGCAGATGCCCGTGCGCTTGCAGTAATAATTGCAGCTTTCACGGACGCTTCCACGATCCGTTTCGTCCGCCATCTTTGTTATCTACCTGAACATGAGAAATGGCAGCTGATGGATCTACGGCTTTAACCATGTCAATAATCGTTAGGGCAGCAACACTAACTGCAGTCAGTGCTTCCATTTCAACACCTGTGCGATCTGCAGTTTTCACCTTTGCAACAATTGCAACACCAGCACCATCAATTTCGCACTCAACCGTAACTGAATGCAGAGCAATTGGATGACAGAGCGGAATCAAATCTGGCGTGCGCTTTGCTCCCATGATTCCTGCAATGCGCGCAGTGGCAAGAACATCACCTTTAGGAACTGTGTTGTCACGAAGCATTGTGATTACTTCTGCAGAAAGGGATACGTGCCCACTCGCTTGTGCGGTACGCACGGTGACATCGCGATCGCTCACATCGACCATGTGTGATTGACCATCAGCGTCTAGATGGGTCAATTTCTTCTCGCTCATAATCCGGTAAGTCTAGGGCTGGAGTGGGCACTTATTAAATCCTCGGGCGTATCAACATCTACCAGCGCATGAGCATCGACTTGGACTTCATCAATAACCAATAGTTCGCAGAGGGCACGCATTGATTGGCCATGCGGATTACCTAGTTTTTCAATTGCAGATAAGAGTGCAGTGCGGCGATAGATTCCACATAGTGGTTGCTTAAATCCATCTGCATCTAATGGCATAGCAGCATCATTTTTGATTGCTTCGAGTAATTGTGCAAAGAGAGCGGCGCCATATGGCATATCAACTGCTGCAATGGCAACATATTCGGTATCAACTTCTTGTAATCCTCGAGCAATACCCGCAACAGGTCCACCAAGTGGCGGCTCTTCGAAAACATCTTTTCCAACAATGACGGTTTTAACTTCTTTGGGAATGAAACCAAGCACATGATCCAAAAGAGTTGTGCCGTGCAACAGCGCTGCGGATTTATCGGAGCCAAAACGCTTGTTTGTTCCGCCAGATAAAACAATGGCGCTCCACGTTTTCATAGGAAAATAATAGGTGCGCACAACCAAAACGCCCGCTGCACCCCTTAGAACAGGTAGAAGGAGTGAAGCGGGCGTTGATTTGGTATTTAGATTAGTTTCCTGAGGAGAAGGCGGCATCAAAAGATGCAGCTGAAGGTTCAATCGCACACATTTTGCGAATGAACTCCAGTGATTCAGGTCCACCAATTAAACGATCCATTCCAGCGTCTTCCCACTCAACTGATATTGGACCGTTGTAACCGATTGCATTGAGCATGCGGAAGCATGCTTCCCATGGAACATCACCATGACCAACTGAAACGAAGTCCCATCCGCGTCGTTGATCTCCCCATGGAAGATGAGAACCTAAACGACCATTGCGGCCATTTAGTTGTTTAACGGACTCTTTGCAGTCCACATGATAAATACGATCTCTGAAGTCAGATAAGAATCCAACCGGATCAAGGTCCTGCCACACAAAGTGGCTGGGGTCGAAATTCAATCCAAATGCAGGGCGGTGATTAATTGCTTCGAGAGTGCGAACAGTTGTCCAATAATCGTAAGCAATTTCTGAAGGATGAACTTCGTGTGCAAATTTAACGCCAACTTCATCAAAGACATCCAGAATTGGATTCCAGCGATCCGCAAAATCCTTATATCCAGCATCAATCATTGATGGTGGTACGGGTGGAAACATTGCCAGAGTGTGCCAAATTGATGAGCCAGTAAAGCCGATAACAACATTGACGCCTAGCTTTGCCGCCGCGCGCGCAGTGTCTTTCATTTCATTTGCACACCGTTGACGCACACCTTCTGGATCTCCATCGCCCCACAAACGTGCAGGCAAAATTCCTTTATGGCGTTCATCAATTGGATGGTCGCAGACAGCTTGGCCAACAAGGTGATTTGAAATTGCATAGACCTTGAGGTTGTGTTTTTTCAGAATTGCGTGACGACCTTCGATGTATCCAGGTTCGTTAAGCGCGCGATCAACTTCAAAGTGATCGCCCCAACACGCAATTTCCAATCCGTCATAACCCCACGAAGATGCAAGTCGACACATTTCTTCAAATGGAAGATCGGCCCATTGACCGGTAAAGAGAGTTACTGGACGTGGCATTTTATTCTCCTTCTACTTCACGTTAGTGAGTTGTGATTTATTTTCTGCACTTGCTTCAACCGCATCAAGAACTTGCTGTACGTACAAGCCGTCAGCAAACGAAGGAGATGGGTTTGAATTCTTATCGATTGCAACCACAAAGTCATAAACCTCGTGAGTAAATGTGTGTTCGTAACCAATGATGTGTCCTGGTGGCCACCATGCAGCTACATATGGCTGCGCGCCATCTGTAGTTAGAATTTTTCTAAATCCTGCCTCAGATGAAGGTGTTGTGTGATCATGGAACAACAACTCGTTCATATCTTCAAAATTAAAGTACAAACTTCCTTTTGAACCATTTACTTCGATGGACATTGCATTTTTGCGGCCTGCAGCAAAACGTGTTGCTTCGAATGTTCCGATTGCGCCGTTTTCAAAGTTGGCTGTGAAGACTGCTGTGTCATCGACTGTAACTTGCCCACGACCCGATGATGTGCCAGCAGTTAAACCTGTGTATGCCGCTGGCAAAGGGCGCTCTTTGATAAATGTCTTGAGCTGTCCGCTGACAGATGTGATCTTTGAACCAGTTAAGAAATAAGAAGCATCAATAATGTGCGCTGCGATATCGCCGAGTGCACCGGAACCTGCAGTCTTCTTATCAAGTCGCCACACAAGCGGAAACTCTGGATCGATAATCCAATCCTGCAAATAATTCGCTCGTACATGGAAAATTGTTCCAAGTTTTCCACTTTCAATAAATTGCTTTGCAACTGCTAGCGCTGGAACGCGCCGGTAATTAAATGCAACCATTGACTTGGTTCCACTCTTTGCAGCTTCTGCCGCCGCATCTGCCATGGCTTTTGCTTCCTTGCCATTGTTTGCAAGTGGTTTTTCGCAGATCACATGTTTGCCTGCTTTGAGGGCTGCAATGGCAATTTCTTCGTGAGTATCTCCAGCAGTGCAAATATCAATCACATCAATATCACTACGAGCAATAACTTTCTTCCAATCAGTTTCAGCTTCATTCCAGCCGAAGGTGACCCGTGCGGCTTCCAGAGCATCTTTACTCCGACCGCAGATAACTGTCATTTCTATTTGCGGGGCATCAGGGAAGAAGTGATTAACACTTCTCCATGCATGTGAGTGCACTTTTCCCATGAAGCCATAGCCAATCATTGCAACACGCAAAGTCTTTGACATTTTTCTGACTCCTTTTTCTCTTTAAGCGACCCCGAGATATTTGTTTTGAAGTTCTGAACTTGCACGCAATTCCTTAGATGAAACAGTGGCTTGAATTTCACCATTTGAAAGAATGACGATTTCATCGCAGAGAGTGGATGCAAACTTTAGATTTTGTTCAATAAGTAATACGCGTTGTCCCTGTGCAACAAGATCTCGTAGCGAATTACCGAGATGCTCAACAATTGCGGGTGCTAAACCTTCAGATGGTTCGTCCATTAACAGAAGTGTTGGATCAGTCATGAGCGCACGACCGATTGCGAGCATCTGTTGCTCGCCACCAGAAAGCATAGCTCCGCCATTTTTTTTGCGTTCAGCAAGACGTGGGAATAATTCGTACACTTTTTTAGCAGTCCACTTACTTGTGCGCTTTTCAAGAATACGTAGATGCTCGTCAACAGTTAAGGATGGGAATACTCGACGCCCCTGAGGAACGTATCCAATTCCTGCATTTGCAATCTTTGTTGGTGATAAACCTGTAAGAGTCACGCCACCATAAGTAATCGTTCCTGCAGTTGTTGCGTTGAGGCCCATAATTGCTTGAGCAAGAGTTGTTTTACCCATGCCGTTACGGCCCATTAGTGCAACTGGCTTATCTGAAACTTTTAGGTTCACGCCATGAAGCACCCGCACATGACCATATCCAGCTTCAACGCCAGAAATAATGAGGTCACTCATGATTGCTCCCTAAGTAGAGATCGCGTACTGCAGAACTTGTTCGAACTTCATCTGGAGATCCATGCATAAACATGGTTCCGTCATGCATAACAATTACTTCATCTGCCACAGCAAGGGCTACGGCCATATCGTGTTCAATTAAGACTAGTGTCATATCTTTATCGAGTGATTTGAGTAGATCTACTAGACGACCGCGCTCTGTTGGACTGATGCCCGCTGCTGGTTCATCCAACATCAAAATTTTCGGGCGCATGGCAAGTGCCATGGCAACTTCTAATTGGCGAGATTCGCCGTGTGAAATATCTGAAACTAAAACATCAGCTTTTCTCAGTAAATCTACCTTCTCAAGAATTGCAGTACTTTCGCTGCGAAGTCGATCTGAATCTGCTGGATTAGCCAACCAACTAATCTTTTTCTCGCCAAGTGCCTGGCGCAGAGATGCATATAGGTTCTCGCGCACAGTCAGGCCTTGAAATAACTTCGAAGTTTGAAAAGTTCGAGCGATACCAAGTTGCGCCCGGCTATGTGCGGGTTCTTTTGAAACATCTTGACCAAATACTGAAATTGATCCACTGCTGAGTGGATACACACCGGTGATCAAATTAAAGAGTGTTGATTTACCAGCACCATTTGTTCCGATGATTGTTAATCGCTTTCCGTGGCTGACATCAAAGCTGATGTCAGCCACGGCGCGAATACCACCAAAGTTACGTGAAACACCGCTCAAAGAAAGAGCGTGAGAACCGGCTTTAGTGGTTGTAGACATGTTTGTTTACTTCACGTCCGCACAAGAGTTAACGCGACCGAAGACCTTTGAACCTTGAGCGACCTTGTCTTGACGCTTAAGAGCCTTAGTTGCGAATCCACCCTTGCCATCAGAAACAACCTGATAGATGAAGTTAGAAACAATTGCGTTGCGGTTCTTATCCATTGAAAGTGGACCTGTTGGTGTATTCCACTTCAAATTAGATAGAGCCTTGCGGTATGCAGCATGGTTGTTTGAAAGGTTGCCCTTCACAGCAACAAGACCTGCAAGCATTGACTTAGCTGAGTTGTAGCCAAGTACGTTGAAGATGTTTGGTGTTGTACCAACTGATGCAAGATCCTTCACGAACTTATCCCACTCTGGAGACTTGTATGAAGAATCAGGAACTGGTCCACCAGCGATTGTGTTAAGCGCTGCATCACCAAGATCTGCTTTTGAACCTAGAACTGATCCATCAACAAGAATCGCTCCACCAATAAGTGGCTTCTTAAGACCGAACTGTGCAGCTTGCTTCAAGAACTGAACTGCGTCAGCTCCACCAAGTCCTGCATAAACAGCATCAATGTCCTTTGGAAGTGCTGCGATCTGTGATGAGTAATCCTTTGTGCCAAGTGCTGGCCATTGTGCAGCAACGATTTGTCCGCCTGCCTTACAGAAACCAGTAGCGAAGCCACCAGCGTTTGCGTAAGGGAATGAATAATCGTCAGCAATGATTGCCACCTTCTTGTAGCCAAGAGTCTTGTAAGCGATTTCGCCAACGCCACCTGACCACTGCGCAGCATCTCCATGGAAACGGAAGAAGTTCTTTGACTTAGCAACTGTTGTTGTTTCTGTCGCAGATGATGCTGTGTTAATAAATGTTACTGAAGGAACCTTCTTTGAGTAGTTTGCGAGTGCAACACCTTCGTCACCTGATAGTGGTCCGAAAATGATGTCAACCTTGTCCTTCTCAACAAGCTTCTTTGCCTTTTCAAGCGCTAGCTGTGGTGTTGCATCAGATGCTTCTTCGATAACAACAATCTTCTTTCCACCAGCTGTGCTCTTGATTTCCTTAAGCGCCAAGTTAAGGCCCTTAGTAATTTCTGGCGCAGGACCAGCGAATGGACCAATGGTCGCATTGATGAATCCGATTTTGATCGTACCAGCGGCTTGGCTTGAGGGTGCTGTTACTAAGCCAGCTGCAAGTACACCTGCTACAACGCCAACAATGGCGGTGCGGCTTATACGTTGTGCCTTCATGTATCTCCCCTGTTCGGTTTGTAGTTGAAGAATTTCTTCAACCGTTGTGTCGGAACTGCCTGACGCTAGTTCTGAACAAATCTGTCTTCGCCAGAAGACAGAAACTTAAAGGTGCATTCATATTGATGCACCAGATTTCTTTGCACGTCGTGCGCGCACTTGTGCGGCGATTCCCATTAAACCTTGAGGCGCAAGAAGTAGAACCACGATAAACAGAATTCCAGTTGCCCCGACATAGTATTGAGTGAAATCTTGAATAATTGCTTCAAAGACTGCAATCAAAATTGCACCAACAAATGCTCCGCCCAAATAAGTAGCACCGCCAACTACAACGATGACGAGTAAGTCAATTGAACGAACAAGGCCCACGCTATCTGGTGAAATATTTGTTACGTAAAACACGCCCATGACTCCAGCTATTGATGCAATGAATGCTGAGAATACAAATGCAATCATTTTAAGTGGCATCGTGCGATAGCCCATGGAAATCATGCGATCTTCGTTATCACGTACACCCCTCAAGGCAATTCCAAAAGAAGTCTTTTCAAGGAACTTGCACAACGCAAAGAGAACAATTGCAACGCCAAGGAATAGGTAATACAAAGGTTTTACATAAGCAAAGTCCATACCAAAAATTATTGGGCTTGGAATGCTATTAATTCCTGTATGTCCACGTGTAATTTCTTGAGCCTGATTTGCAAATGAATACAATCCGAGTGTCACTGCAAGTGTGAGCATGAAGAAGTAGACGCCCTTGGTTTTTAGAGCAATCCATCCGATGAGAACACCAGAAAGAGTGCCAGCCAAAATCGCTAGCGGAACAGAAGTGCCAAATTTGACGTTGTGGTTCACAGAACTAATTGCGACGATGTAACCAGCAATACCCGAAAAGAAGAGTTGACCGAGTGACATTAAACCCAAGTTACGGTTAAGAAAAGACATACTTAAAGCCGCCACACCAAGCCAGATTGCTCGAGTGCCGCCACTTGAAACCCAAAAATCAGGATCAGGGGTAATAAATGGAAATGCGATTGCCAAGATTAAAACTACTGCATACATAATTCTTTTTCTTGTCATTGCTTCTTCCCCAATATTCCTTGGGGGCGAAACGCCAAGATAAGAATGAGCATTGCAAAAGTGATTATTCCAGCGAAAGTTGGGAAGTAACCCGTCGCAAATTGCCCAATAACACCAACTAAGAATGAACCAATTGCAACTCCGCCAATGGATCCAAGACCACCGATGATTACAACTTGTAACGAGAAGAGTAAATAGTCGCCATCAGTACCCATTCCAAATGAATTCGTTGTGCCACCGACAGCTCCTGCAAAACCAACAAGTAAAGATCCCAAGAAAAAGATCCAGGTAAAGACAGCTTGTACATTGATACCGAGCGCCGACACCATTGTTGTGTCATCGACGCCAGCACGAATAATTGCGCCATACCGTGTCTTTGAAATAAATGCCCAGAGCCCGATGGCTACGAGTATTGCAAGAATTAAAATAAAGATTCTAAAGAATGGATATGAAAGGCCTAAACCTGGAATAGGCACTGAAAAGGCCACACTCTCTGGAATGTTGGTTTGGTAGTACTCGCCGCCGAATATTGCAAGCATGGCTTGTGCAAGCACGAGTGAAACTCCCAAAGTAATAAGAGCGACTCTCAATTCTTCATACTGAAATTTACGTAATAACAAAACATAAACAAGTGTTCCGAAAATTCCAAGTGTCAGTGCGCCACCAATTGCACCATAGAGCCAATTTCCAGTCTTGTCAGCAATGGTCCATGAGACGTAACCCGCCAATAAATAAAATGCACCATGTGCCAAGTTAATAACGCGCATCAATCCAAAGATGAGTGTGAGTCCACTTGCCACAAGAAAATACAAACCCGCAAGTGTGATCCCATTGAGAAAAGTAAAAATGAACTGTGTCACTGGAACTCCTCTCTCCGGGTACTCCGCCTTGTATCTACCCCTGTATACAAGTGGAAGATATGGGTCCTAGTCAATGGACTTAGCAACTTTTTTTAAGCGTTATTCATTCGTTATTTAGGCTTGTTCCCCAAAAAAGGGCGCCATGGACTGGACAATCTCATGCATGTTAACCCGCAGGTGGCCTAGGTGACCCTCAACGGATTTCTTGATGCCATTCATGTCTTTTCCGATTATTGCTTGGGCAATTTCTGTGTGTTCATCCGAACATGTCACTAGATCACGGGCACCGGAAACTGAGCGTGCCCAAAAACGTTGAATCCTTTGCCGAGTTACTCGAGACACTTCCGCAATCATCTCGTTATTTGCCGCACGCATAATGGTTTCATGAAAAATCTTGTCGTGCTTAATCCAGCCATCACGATTTCCCTTAGTCGCAGCTGCGGACATATTTGCGGCCGACTCTTTTAGTACCTGAGCACCAGCGTTATCAATATTTTTTGCCGCACGTTGAAACATGTAGGTATCACACAAAATTAAAAGATCTATAGCTTCGTCAACGTCTTTGGAAGTCAGCATGGCCACAGTAAAGCGACCAGCTTCACCACGTTTAACAATTCCTTCGGTTTCTAACCTTTTAAGTGCTTCACGAACAGGAGTACGGCTCACTCCAAGTTCAGACGCCAATTTGTTCTCAGATATTTGAGAATTGGTTGGAATTCGAAAGGAAGTAATGGCAGCAATGAGCCATTCATATGCATCATCACCGAGTGATTCCGAAGTCTTCGGATCCAGCTTTGTCACGCTTTTTTTGACTGCCATTACTTCTCTCCCGTAAATAAGCTTTTAATTAGACGCGGTTAATGAACTCTCGGTTCTTAACGCTAACAGGAACCTTCATTAATTCAAGCACACCCTTTGAAACGTGAGTGCTGTAGCGGTGGAAAGCTTCCTCGCCCTTCGCTTTAGTTGCACGCATTGGGTTGCCGATGATTCCGTTTTCAACGAACTCGTGGTGATCCATAGGGAATTGGAAGTATTGATAACCCTCGAACTCCACATCAGGCATTCCATCATCTTTTGAGAATGATTTAGGTAAGAACTCCGGTGTATGTGCACGTGTATCTACCGCGCGCTCCATGCGAACCAAGTTATCGTTCCACGCCATATCTTGAGATGTTTCAAGCTCGCTGGAGTGCCATCCTGGAGTCTCCTCAGGTGGATTTTCCATTAAGCCAGCAAGAATTCCTGTGTAGCGTTCCATGTATGGCTTCACGAAACCAATCCATGCATTTGTTTCATAGCGTAGTTTACGAAGCACAGGT
>JACCDW010281407.1_pt1 | contig 13143 bp, 4 predicted proteins | sample 7449781 | NCBI WGS metagenome assembly JACCDW01 (sample SAMN15323449, study PRJNA562643) | freshwater metagenome | isolation source: river surface water | place: USA:Blue River Watershed | collected 2017-08-18 | reverse complement strand
TTTGAGGAGACATCAAGACTGTTTCCTTTGAAGGGTTGAAGCTGTATATTGTAGATATAACTGTAGAAGTAATATCCTGAGCTCACATCGTAGGCTTTGAAACGGCTTGCACTCTCTTGTCCAAATTTGTTGAAAATATCATTGGAAAGATCCGTGAAATTATCATAGAAAAACATGGACGTGTGTTCATACGATGGATACGTTGTCAAATCGGTTGTATCTGTGATGGGTGTGAATCCATTTTGTAATTTTCGTAGCACAATCTTTGCTGTGGGATAAAAGATCTGCCAAGCATTCGCAATAGACGGTGGAATCAAGTCAAACGTTGTTGCACTATTACCATATACATCTGGATATGTAAACCAGGTAGAATTTCCTGGTGGAGTAGTAAGAGAAACATATCCATTGACTCGTGTGGAACTTACGTCGCTATATACACTACCATCATAAATTTTAGTTGGAGTTCCTACAGTATCCACAACAAAGAATCTCGTTGAATAATACATAGTATATTGCCTGACTCTAAACTGGAGGCTTTCAGGGAAAAAAATGGGGGGAACAGGCACAGTTATAATTTCAGTGGAATCAACACTGGGGAATACAATGACGTCAGGATTTAGACCTGTGGCATTAGATAAAGCTGTGTTATACGCATTTGCGATTTGAGTATTTGTCATATCTGGATTAAGTGTGACTTTGATTGTGCTTGGTGTATTATCTACAAATGCAAAAGTATTAATGGTATAAACACCTGAAATATCAGGAATCACATTTGAAGTCGTATAGGGGCAATAGATTGACTGCACTGAAATAGTGTAAAAATACAATTGTAAGTTTGTAGTTGGAATGTAAATAGGGCTAGGAACACCAGGTGTTTTAGAATTTCCTACCAAAATATCATATGCAACTAAAGGTGCATTGGGTCCTAAACTATTAGAATCTGCCACTGGATTAAAATAGAGCTGCTGTTTTGAAATCTCAAAAAAGGGAGTTATTGTAGGACGCAACTCAAAGACACTTCCTGTAAAGCCAATTTGTGATGCGTAGGCTGTAGCTATAGCATTTGAAGATAAAAATCCATAATAGCCCCATAATCCAGATTTTATTTGAGCACTAAGCAATTCGGTATTAGGGAAAAAGTAGGGTGTTTTTGGATACGCAAAGGATAAATAGATGTTGTCATAGGCATCTACTGCAATTTTGTTAAAAGGTCCTACTCCATATACCTTTTGAATACTTGTATTCACATCAGGTGTTAAGAGTATATCTAAATTTGCTCCAGCAGCAAAAAACGATCCAAAATTACCACTACTATCGGGCCTATATTTCTTAATTAATGCATAGGCATTCCTTCCATATCCCTTCCCACTTAGGATATACAGGTTACCACTAGGAGTTACCGTCCAATCTAGATAGGATTTATCTAGAAAATAGGTTGTATCATCCCAATAATAATTTGTTGCTACTTCCCAAGGATGTCCAATGGGTATGGGAAAATTCTGGATTCCAAGTGCTGGAACAACAAATTGTCTCACACTATCATTGCTAACATCATAGATGCCCCAATAAGAATTTCCATTACTTTGACTAGATGCACCGTGATCATACTCTAATGCAAACTGGAAATACGCTAACTTCTTGTTTGTGTAATAGAACTTGGAGAAATTGACATCTGCATAAATAGAATTGCTTTGTAAAATAGTTGTTGTGGGTAAGTTGCTTCCATTGATGACCTCAGGACCCACCCAAAATGTTTTTATAGGTGTTGTTGTCATTGTGGCAAACTTCGCATTAAAATTCACTTGTGCTATCTCAAATTCAATCCCTAGGGCAGATGATCCAGGGTAAGCACCCAAGTTTATCTGTCGCATCACATAAATGCCATCTGTATCATTGCTCCCTAAATCATTCCAGGCAAATCCAAGAGTTCGTTTCAAGCTACCTCCACTGTAGATAGCATCCAGATTCGCGGGTGTCCCTGTATAGGCTGATCCAAAATCCCACGTGCGACCAGGAATGTCCCCATTTAGAATATCATAATTAATGTAATTATTTGAAGCTACCACATATTGGTAATTCATTATTGTTCCATTTGACGTATTGGAAGCAGTGAAATTGTTATTGAGCAGAATAAAGTAGGGTCCTTTGCTTAGAACTGGAAATCCACCCATTGACTGATTGCTTAAATTCTGATTTGAATTAAGGTTACTTCCAGGAGGATTGAAAATGGAGGTATTACTTGTAATTTCTGGATCTGTTGGATATCCTTTTAACGCATTTGAAAATGCGACTGGAGGTGTTGGGCCTTGTGTATGAAGTAGTGTTGTTTTAATGGGCATTGACTGTTCATATCTTGACTGGAAAATATCCCCATCTGAAGGCCAGTATGCTTGATTGTAGGTTCCTGTTGGAGGATTGTTGAGTCCATTATAGTAATTTGAATTGAGCTGTGAAAGGGGTTGTGGAATATAAAAGGAGGTGGGAAATGCGCCTTTTACAAGTCCTCCTGTAGGAACTACAAATCCTGATATTTCCTGGACGGGTCCATCCAAAATGGGATTAACTGTGTAAGGATATGAAACAGGTGGATAGGGCACATAGGAACCCATTAATGTGTAAAAGGGTATGATGTTCTGGCTATTGTCAAATGCTAAAATAGAATAGTAACTATTGACATCAAATGTATATGCTTCCGCAGGTGTATATCCAGCAATTCTACCAGATCCAGCACTTGTAAAGTTAGAGTCCCTTATATAACGGAAATACGTTCCACCTGTATTGTCAAACGTATTGAGTAGACCACGAACCTCTGGAGTATAAGGATAGACACCTGATGCGTCCAATTTGACAATCGCTGCATTCAATGATACATCTGAATATGTAGATCCAGAGATAGATCCTGTTGTAAAGACTCCTAAATATTTTATCTTTTTGTTGGGATCTGTGAAATTGCTGGCTAAATTGGATCGCTCCATATACGCCGATTTGAATACAACTTGATCTACATCCCAAATACCTTCCTGTGGCAAGAAACTGAACCCAATAACACCACCCTGAAAACTCAGGGCATTTTGACTCGCATCATATGTATATCCAGTCAATTTTCCATAGGACGCATCCACAACACTAGACCTTGCGATAAAGTTGGAGTTGGGTATACCAGGCTGCGAAGCCTGCGGAGCTATGTATTGAGTATCATACCAGTTGACAATCTTGAATTGACGATAGGGCACTCGCTTAGCTGTGTAAGGTCTATTTGTGATTGGCGCCAAGAGTGCGTTTGAACTTCCTATATAGAAATAATTGCTCGTGTCAGGATTATAAGGGGATAAGGACTGGAAGTTGTAACGACTCACTGGATCTGCACGAATAGGCGCAAAGGGAATATTGCCTATGATATTAGAGTTATAGCCTTTGTAGTCTGTTAAATCTGTGCTGACTCCTGAGAGATCGTATCCAATAGGAACCTCTGTGACTGGCAAGAATTCATTGAATCCCTGAGAGCTTGGATCTGCGCCCATAAGATTTGATGCTGTAGGCAAGCGAATAAAATCGCGATCATACTGTATTGCATAAATCTGATTGTAACTGACGTCTGTTGTTACAGGATAATTCAGCGTTGGCGTTGAAAAGGGGTTGATATTCTGTTGGAATTGATACCTTGCAATGGGTGTAGAATACTGATTGGGATAATACGCCATAACTTTGAGTCTGGTGTTCTGGAAACTCACATTGGAGGATCGCACAATCATATAATATTGATTTTGCGCAAATACATTTGTCGTGAAACTTACACTGCTAAGATCTGTTCTAAGCTGCACAAACTCCTTGTAATGATAAGGATTTTCATTGCGATTTGCACTAACATCAGCATAGAAAGCGCCTTGATCGTGATAGAAATACGCATTCATAACAGCAGGAGACAGTATGGGTTGGCCAAGCACATTGTTTGCTATGAGGCTGATCGTGAGGGGATACTTGTAGCCACTTGCATCTCTTAGATCTGGATTTGATCCAGTCCGTGCTTTTGGTGTGGGCGCTGTAAATGTATAAAACCTTCGTGACGAATTGACAGTGAACAAGAAATCCTTTGCTGCTGTGTATGCAGTTGTAAAACTCTGCGGGAAATTTAGAGTCATACTTGAAATGTCTGTGCGTGTCAAGTATTGGCTATTCACATACGAGTAGCTTGCATCAAAGTATGTAGGAATAGGCGCATTGAAATTCAATGTATTGACAATTGGGAATCTGTAATAGTAAGGCAAGGGCAGTGTTTCTACCTGAAGCGTCTGGCGCACATAGGAACGGAAACGGAAGACTGTATATTGGCTGTTCAAGATAGGTGTCACACAGTCTCCAGCTCCAAAGGTTGGATTAATGAAAATGTTTCCTGAATTATCAATGAGTTTTCTAGCTGTCTGCACATTTGAGCCAATAGGATTGTAAACTACATTGATAACACTTGCACTGATATCTTGAACTCTCAGATCTAACCCAGAACCTACAAACATTACATTTCCACTCACATCAGAGGGTGGTGTGCTTGTAATCTGCGGCCAGTAAGGGGGGAACGAACGGAGATTCTGGGTGCTAGAATTAATAGGTTCACGACCTGACTGGAGAACTGCTAAACTATAGCCAGTTGCCACACCAATCGCTCCAATGCCGTTTTGGAGATAAGGAGCATTCGTTATATTTGTGAAAAATACGGGTGTATATGTGCCAAAATCTACCGCAAAATTAATTGCAAAGTTAGACTGCATAAAGTTATACATATTGGTGAAGACGGCAGTATACAGGGTATTGGAAAGAAGGAGATTTGAATACTGTTGAAGTGTCAGATTACACGTATTTAATACATCCACTAAAGCCAGTGCCGCCTGCTGATTCAAGAGATTGAACAACGATGTATTCAACCGACTCGTGGAAATAATCACACGATTGTTATTCTGCTCATAGCTACAGTTGTATTCGTTGACAAGTGAATACACAAATGTGTGAAGCGTTCGGTAATTGTCCAAGATAGACACACCAGGCTTCACAAGAATCTTCAAGTTGTTGTCAATGATCTCTTGAATGACTGCATCATTGAGTCCCTGGAAAGTATAGACAATACGGGACTTGACAGTCTCACCTGGTAAGAGCTGAGGACCTGTAGGGCTTAATTCAAGATTCAACTGATTTGCAAATTCAGGATCCAAGATCATTTCATAGAGCACTGGATAGTAATAAGCGACCTTGACCTGAGCAAGTGTATAAATAGAAAGACCCGCATAGCGTGTTGCAAAATATGTCGTCACAATCTGCTCAATGGTCGGATTCTGAATGAACTGATCCGTCAATGTGTTGTAAAAGTTGTCACCAGGCTGATTAAAATTCACACTCAAATCACCTGCAGCTGTAAACTGCGTAATGAAATCACTGAAGCCATTTGGATAATAAAAGAAAAGGGGTGTGCGATTCAACTGAGTTTGAAGCTCCGACAAGAGTGAGTCAATGTTGTAAGTGCCCTCACGAATACGAACCGTGATAATATTATCAACTACATTTCCATTGTCTGTAATGGTTCTGCCCTGCTCCAAGACATCCATCGTCGTATTGCCCTTAGAATCACGAAAATAGAAGAAACTGGATAAGAGTTTCATCTGGGTAATTTGGAAACTTGTAATGTTCCGATACGTTCTGGGCAAGCGAATAGTGAAAAAGGTCGGTTGAGGATACACTTGGCTATCACGATCACGACTGTTGATCATCAAAATTGTTGTATAGGTGCCACTGGCCATATCAAACTTCGTGCCTGTAAAGGGCATATCATCTGGCTTGACACCACTGACATCAAACTCGCTATATTCAATACCACCTCGCTTGACCTTGGGCTGGATGCGCAAACCAATCTGCTTGTCCACGGGATCCAAATTAATTCCACCCAACTGGTTTAAAAATTTTTGTGATCCAACAGGATCCCGTGTCATAGAATCTTCCGTGTCACTTGTGTCGGAAGACGTGATGCTTGAGGAATCTTCAGAATCCGATAGATACGGCTGATAATACGATTCGGCGTTCTTCTGCATCTTGGCTACTTGTGTCCCGGTTTTGTTATATACCTGTGAACGGGTTTAGCCCTCTAAAATCCGTAGCAACGGCCCAAAAACCTTGTCCCTGAATGAAAGAGAGGGGACAATGAACACTCAAGGCCTCGCAGGATATCCTCCAAGCCCTTACATTGTAAACTTAATTGAGTTACAAAACACAATTAACAATGCAAGTGGTCTCACACCGTTAAATGTCGTCAGCAATGCCGTCACCAACATCCAAAAAATGGTTGATTTTGATCAAAAGCGTATCTATACAAATATCATCAGCAAATACGATCAAACACCCATTCAAGTCACAGATGACCTGAACCTCAGCAATGCGAATCTGTTCATCAATGGAACGGAAGTTACTGGATTCGGTGGTGGTGGAGGGAGTGGAACCTTTATTAGCACGACCGGAGGCAATGGCATCTTTGTGACAAGCACTACAAATGTAAGCAGTATTGTCATAGGATTTCAAGTTGGAGGACGAACAGTCTTTTCATTAGATGCGCAAGGCCGTGCTTTGTATTTTGATCCAAGTGGCACTGGCAATCGGTTCTGGATTAGCAGTGCTACTCTTGTTGCGGATCGTGTTCAGTTCGGCGGCTCAGGGCTGAATGCTGCACCTGGAAAGTTTTTAATGTCACAAGACACACTGGGCACTGGAACGTGGGCCTATGTCAGCACTTTAACTCAAGACAATACTACAAAAGCCATCATTAGCACAACAGGGTTCTATACCATTGGAGGCACTGTTGTGGGTGGTGGAATGGATGTTCGCCGAAACTGGTATCTTGGTTCCAATGCGTTTCCTGGCACAGGAGATTTGGCTACAAGCAACGATGTAACTGTCATTGGCGGTGGCTTACGTGTAAAACAAGGCTCTGTGGCTGTAGGCGCTAGTCTTGTTGTAGCAGATGCACTCGGAAATATTGGATTTAGCAATGGGACTGTCGCAACATCCAGTTTTGTCATTGGAGACCAAATCAACAGTCTAGGAACAAGTGTTCAGGTCTTTGGTGTGGATCAACAGATCCGATTTGCCAATGGTGGTGCAGAGTCTGCACGATTTATCCCTGGTGGAAATCTTGGCCTTGGCACAACAACACCAGCAACACGCCTTGATGTCAATGGCGGCACAACACTCCGAGGAAGTGTCATAATTCCTAGTGGGTCTCCTGATTCTAATTATGTCTTCACAGCAGCAGATGCAACTGGATCGGGTATTTGGAAACAACCTCTGACTCTCTTTGATAGCAACGGAGACACTTGGACTATCAACCAAGGACTTGCCGCAATTCAAGGCTTCGTAGCAAGCAATGAGAAAGTTCGCATTAGCACTGGAAGTGCATTCTTCGCAGACCGTATTGACACCCTCGGACTTGTCATAGCCAGTGGATTTTCATCTCGTTCACCCTTACAGTTCTTTGTAGGAGGTGGAACTACTGAAGTTGGCCGATTCCAAGACAATGGTAACTTCGGAGTCGGTGTTCCAAATCCCACCTATAGACTTCAGGTCGCTGGCAGTCAAAGCAATACTGGAAATTTATTCTTGGGTGGAAATCTTACTGCAGTCAACTTGACAGGAAATGGCGCAGCTATCACAAACATAACAACGAGCAATGTAGGGTCTGGATCCAATCGCCTGGACACCTTCCAAACACAAACACGTGCTGATATACTTACAACTCAAATCGGTATTTCAACACTCAGCACAGCTACCTTTAGCACAATTGCCTATTATAATCTTCAAGGAGGCACTGCGTTCTTTAGCACAATGTCATCCTATCTTACAACAACAAGCAATGCGCTGTCGTCGCAAATTGGACCTGGTGCTGCTGCTCAAATCAGTAGCTTCAGCACGTCCCTTGGACTAGGATTGGCTGCACAGTATTCAACATTGTCTTCAGCCATTGTTAACAATTATGCGCAGTTCTCTACAATCTCTTCGCAGAGCCAGGAATATGCCAGCACAATTGCCTTTGGAACAGCAAGCACACTGGATATGGCAATCCTCTCCACAATTCGCAGCAAACTCGCAATCGGTCGTGGACCCTATGCGATACCTGCGCCCTTGGCCGCATTAGAAGTCAGTGGCAATGTCCTCTTGGATAGAAATGCAAGGTTGTGGATAAGCTCTGGAGGTGGTATAGGAGTTGGGATCAAGGTCGGTCAGGACCTCAGTGGAGCCGTTGAGGCCAATGGAGTCATCTATTCACAGTCATTACGAGGATTTAGAGCACCCTTTGGCTTTGGTGTGGGAGCTAGCACAACCACTGTGTTGAATGCTGGAGGATATACACCTGGTGTGGGATGGCGCTTAGCGGTTCAAGGGGACATTGACATTAGCGGCAACTTCTATCAAAATGGCTTACTCTTTAGTGGAGGATCTGGGACACCCGATTACAACTGGTCACGAAATGGTAGCAATCTGTTTTACGCAACAGGCAATGTAGGTATAGGTGTAATTTCTCCATCCTATCCCCTGGATGTCGCTGGAAAGATTCGGTGCTTTGGTATTGATCTGATCAATGGTCCTGGACCCAATGTATCGTCTACTCAGGGATCCTATGTCTCGCCTTGGTCTTATCAGTTAAGCAATATCTACTACAATCTGGGTGGCGTTGCCATTGGCCTCAGTAGTGTAAGCACAAGTGTTGCCTTGGATGTCAGTGGTTTGGTTCGTGCAACATCCCTTGCGATTCAAGGAAATGGCATCTTTCAAAGCACATTATCTTCGTATACTCTGGCTGTCTTTGCTGGAGGCAGTTTTGGTGGAACGGTAACAGGCCCAGCCTTTGTGACACCCTCAGACAGACGCCTCAAGACAAATATAAGTCCCATTTCAAGCCCAGAACAGATTGTAAGTTCTCTGAGCGGTGTTCGGTTTGAATGGATTCATTCAGGAAAATCGGATATTGGATTCATTGCCCAAGATGTTCAGTCAGCACTTCCAGAAGCAGTTTCAAAAGAACACACAGAGACGTTACACATTGCATATGATCGTATAGTTCCAGTGCTTGTAGAGGCTATCAAAGACCTGACTGCACGCGTTTCACGGCTTGAAAAAGAAATCAGCCAACTTAAGAAGCAGGGTAGCTCATAAAATGATTGTGGATATTTTAGGGCTCATCTACCTCTTCTGGCCCATAACAGTGGCATCCATTACTATTTGTTTTGTATGTGGATTGTTTCTTGCAATCAACATAGGAAGTTTTCTTTTTGGATTTGTTCTTATTGTCTATTATATCTACAACTATCTCAAACGAAAGGGTGTGTTTGCCTATATTTCAAAGTGGTTCACCGAGAAATCAAGCACAATAAGCACAAATCTTCAGGCAAATATCAAAAAGACATTTATTCTCAAAGGAAAGGGCCCTTCTCAGGCTGCGTTATATATAGCGCATCCTCACGGACTCTTTTCAATGGCGCCCTTCCTTCATTGGGCTGTTCGTGTTACAGATTGGCCAGACAATCAAAAAATCTGTATTGCAGTCCACAGCATCTTCTTTAGAGTGCCAATTGTCTGTGAACTAATGGAAGCCTATGGAGCCATAGAAGCTACAGAAGAGGCCATTCGGGCAAAACTCACAGAGGGTATTTCTGTAGTTGTCTTGACAGGAGGTATTCGTGAACTTCACGAGACACTTCCTGGAAAGATGAAATTGGTCTTGCGATCAAGAACAGGTGTCTTCCGAATTGCTGGAGATTTACAAGTGCCAATTGTTCCAGTCTTAACGTTTGGTGAAAATGAATTGTTTCCACCCTTACAGTCTGCGTGGATGCAGAGAGTCCAAAAGTATCTCCGATCTTGGTTTGGAATTGCGATCCCTTTTCCGACGTTTGCAAGTCTCAAGAACTGGTTTTCTCTCCTTCAAGCACCTCTTACACCTCAAGTAATCACGTGCATAGGGAAACCCATTTTGCCTGAAAAAAAGAGTGTAGCTGACTTCCAGAAGGAGATTTTTGTGGAGTTTCAAAGAGTGTTTACAGCTGGAAAGCCAGTAGGATATACAGGTGATCTTGAAATTAGTTAGCGATTGAGGAACCGAATAAGGAAGCCAGTGAGATTCATACAGAACAGACTCACGTCAAAGGGTTGGTTTTCAAGAACCACGTTATTCTGGTTCATTCCACCACGATAGGCCATAGTAGCAATCCGACGCATATACTGCTCAGACTGAAGAATGCCCGCAAGATTCACGCCAAAGGCCTGAATGGAATCAATTTCCCGAAGCCCCCAGAGGATTGCTAGACGAAGACGCTGGGGCTCATTGAAGGGCACAGCAATAGGGCCATAGTGCTGATTGGCTATGCGCTGAAACTCATCAAAGGCCGCACGCACACCCAGTTGCTCTGCATTGTTCATATAGGGCATCTGGATGTTTGGGTTGTTATTATCTCCAGCAGGCGGATGCGCAGGGCACGGCATTGGGTTGTTCATCTCTAGTAGTTCATCCATCCGCTGGGAAAACGAGTTCAAATTTTTTGATTTGCTTAAAAAGAGTATGGAAAATATTTCTACGATTTCAACCCTTCAAGAGGGAATAAGTGTTCAGAATATGCCCAATTTAGACAATTGGCTTCTTCAAAATGCCATGATGACATCCACTATGGAGGAGTTAGGCTTAAGTGCAAACGTGGATCCCGCAGAAACAGCAATGCTGGATGTGATATCCATTGACGATCTTCTCAATACAGCTGAAGTTATCACACAGAAGGAAACTGCAGATATTGACAGACTAAATAGTTTTTTTGCGCCAACAAAGGATTCCTTGCGCTCTGCATTGCTTGCGTGGGCAGCAAAGGGATTTCCACCTGTTGAGAAAATAGCCAGCTTACTTCTTGATCCTCCAGACATCTGCTCAGATGGTCAGCAGAGAACTCTTCCCTATTACATTGAATACATTTTGAATGATACAATCACAAATAAACTGAATGGTCTGAATGCAAAGACACAGGGAATGAATTTTACAATCTCTTGGGTTGACAGATCTATCTCCTTATATGTCACACGAACTTAAGTTGTATTCGTGTGCCACGTGCTTATTTCAGTTGCCGATAAAATACGATTGAAGAATGTAAAATGACGAATATACCCGCTAAATGCACGTCCATTGTCGCCTGATTTGCCCAATACAAAATATCCGCCGCGTGAATGGAAGGGGAATACTCCGTTAAGTGTAGTGTTGCTTGTTCCATTAATGTATAGAACACCTTGACTACTTGACACAGCTAAGGCAACTGAATACCAAGTTGTAACACCTGTTCCTGTTGCAGCAATAGCACTTGTCCACATTTGATTTGTAGCATTAGCTGTCGCCATAAAGACTCTTTGCTGTCCATCAGTATCAAACTGAAGAGTAGGTAAATTGAACGCAACATTTGTAAAGGAAGCTGCTGTATAATACGTAGCGTTATTTTGATACAACCACATACACCAAGTGAAAGGTGGTTGAAACTGATTAGACATTGATAAAAAATTCGCAGTGCTGTTGTTAAACAGCATACCTGTCTTACCACCAACAGTAGCAAATGATAATCCTGTGCCGTTTGATGTAACAATTTGAGGAAAGGTTCCTATATCTACTAAATCAGATTGCAAGGGCAAATAAGTAACCGCTTGTGCACTTCCAAAATAGTTAGAACGGAAGCCATTGAACCCTGAACTTAACGCAGGTTGTATACTTCTATAAGCAAAGCTTGTGGAAAAATTTCCTTGTAAACCCCATTTCCATCCCAAATACCCCTCAATGCGTGTTGAATCATTTGTATGCATAAGAGCATCATACCATAATACTTCCGCAATTTCAACACCTGTATGGCGCGCAGTAGAAGTAGAATGTGCTGTATTTAAATTTGTATTCAGTGGAGTTTGGTTGTAACCCACTGTATTGTTATTTGAAAGTTGTAAGCCAGTCCAATACTGCTGTTGATGAATATTACAAGGGCTATACATAGTTTGGCGATTTGCATTTGAGGTTGTGTTTAGCGCAGAAACACACCCTTGAATGATCCACCCTGTAGCAATAGGATATCGTCCAGGAGCACCAGGAGTCACACCAAATCCAGTGGCTACATTTACAGTCACACCTGAGGGTCCGATACTTAATCCAAAGGGTATATTTGCATTGGGCGCAGTTCGCTGATAACTCATTCCTGCTGTGCAGGCACTGCCTCCTCCTCCTATTTGACCCATATCCATAAAGAACTCCGTCGCAGGAATGGGATTTGTGAGACCTGTCGCTGAAGTGCTAATATTGGATGTCGCTTGAAATACAATAAAAAAAGCCTTATTACTTGATGACATAGCAAATGAAGAAGTATATAGCATCTGATTGTTTGTAAAGACTGCAGTGCTCAGCCTGTTCAATGCTGTTTGACCGACAGTTGGAAGAAACCCAACTTGACCAGGCCAAAATGACCCAGAGACACCCGCGGAACCCTTTGTCTGATACTTCAGTATATTACTGGTATTGCTTAGAGAAGCATACGTCGTTTGATCACCGAAATCATACCACATGCGAGGCGTAATATAGAAACGATCAGGTGTAAACACCGTCATTGTAGGCGCGTTTGATCGGAAGGGATGACCTGAACTCATATTTGCACTCAATCCCCATTTCCACGCCAAATAGCCTTCAACAGCAAATGTATCTTGAATACTCAAACACGTATCAAACAATAACGTTTCAGCAATCTGATACGCAGACGTTTCGGCTGGAAATGCTCCAGATGCATTTGTCCCTAGGCCATTCATTGCAGGAAGTGTCACACCTGTATCAGATCTACCCAGCACAGTGCCATTTCGGTAAAAAGACCAGCCAGCTGTTTCTGTGACGCGAATAGAATAGATATCCCATGCATTATCAAGCCCAGTTGAACCAGGTCCAACTAACCAATTATTAATATACAATTGATTCTTAAATCCAGTTGTAGTTCCCCAGTATCCATATAAGATATTCTGACCTGCTACACTGGCTTGGAATACACGACCTGTTCCAGATGCTTTTCTTGTTAAAAAAATAAGAGTCATTCCAGAATGAATGTAAGGTGCTGGTGTGAC
>JACCDW010342898.1_pt1 | contig 13144 bp, 18 predicted proteins | sample 7449781 | NCBI WGS metagenome assembly JACCDW01 (sample SAMN15323449, study PRJNA562643) | freshwater metagenome | isolation source: river surface water | place: USA:Blue River Watershed | collected 2017-08-18 | reverse complement strand
CGCCAACAAGGCCACGATTGCCAAAATCACGATGGCTTTGATGGATGCACCTATGCCAAACATCAGGCTATCAATCCCTGTTTGTAGACAGTCTTACCATTTTCGCGCATGGCTGTCATGACCTGGCGCTTGAGGTTGGCAGGATCATAACTCACATGTACCCAACCTGAGTCAGGAATGCCTGGTGTGTAAAACTCCAGGATCAACTGTGTGAACTGGAAATACTGGCTGATGTATTGTGCAAGATCCGCATTGGGTATGCCAGGAATCTCGATGTCTGCGGCCTGCCCTTTGCAGTGATCTGAAGTGCGACTACCGCCCACTGCGGCATTGACATCAGGAGCACGATATCCAGAGTTTACCTTGATGCCACGGCCATAGGCAGTGCGCAAGGGCTGTAGGATTTGCTCGCATAATATACGTAGATTTTCAATGACTTCTTCGGGCGGCGTGTTGTCTAACCCGTGACGCAGAGCGGTTTCGCTCTTGATCATTTCATTGAGACTGAAGTTTTCTGTAAGTTGCATAAAAATACCCCTAGGTTGTTAGGGGTATTTATGGTTATTTGGTTTGACCAAAATCCATCTTTTGGGCAATGGGTAACCATACACGCCTGAGTTCCAGCATGCTTCGTTTGTAGCCCTGCGGAGTGAGTTCGCGTTCTTCTACAAACATGAGATTATCTTCAAAGAATCTCTGTGCTTCTGGACCACGGATCGCACGGGTGAATGCGTCTGTGTACCATTTCACGATGTCGGGCGCTGTGCCCTTGGGCAATAAGATACCCCAACCTGCATATACGTTGGCACCGGGTACCACGGTCTGCATCAATGGCACATCGGGAATCCGGGCCAGGCGTTGTTCACCAAAGATACCGATGTACTTGACCTTGCCGGCCTTGACTAGATTGTAGGCCACGGCTGCAGGGATGATACCAAAGTCGACCTGGGCCCCGGCCACATCAACTCCGGCTGGTGCCGGACCCTTGTAACTGACCGCGGTGATCATATCCTTGCGGGCACGAGTGTTGGCCATGACATATTCATATGCCAGTTTGTGACTGCTGGCACCCACTGCGATGTTTACCTGTTTGTTGGTGTTCTCGATCAGGCGAACAAACTCTGCCGGTGTGTTCACAGCACTGGACACCGGAGCGATCAAGGCCAAGGGACTCTTGGCTATGTTCACGGTATACTCAAAACTGTCAGGAGTGAATCGGATCATGTTTTTGTTCAACACGTCGGCCATGACCCAGGTGCCCTGTTGGCTGGCTATGTTTATAGTGTGTCCATCGGGGGCGGCTGTGACCAGATTGTTTAGCGAGATTGCCGCATCCGCTCCGGGTTGGTTTGTGACTATAAAACTGGCACCAGTGGCTCTTTCAACTTCTTTGGCCACTGCACGGAAACTCATTTCATTTCCCGATCCAGGAGCGAATCCAATCAGCACTGTAACAGGACGGGTGGGTTGCCAAGCCCACACAGTGGACCAGGACAAGGCGGCACAGGCCGCAACTACAGCGAGTAAAAACTTCTTCATGGGTTTTTCCTTATGTTTTTAGGGTTTCAAACAACACACAAGGGTGTCTGCAAGACGGACTGTGGGCTCAACTGCCCGACCAAATGTGGCTTCAATCCAACGAGATGTTACGTGATGCCAAGCAAGATCATGCTTCTGGCTGAATTCCAAGATACATTGGTTCATGCGTTGTATCTCAGTAAACATATTTATTGAGTCTCTGTAGTAGGGTCGATATTTTGGATACTTGATCTCAAACCCACCGGCTTCGTGCCACCAGGCATAGGCTGCCATGTCCGGTCGATGAACTAACCAGATCCAGGCGTCGGGATAGCGATCATGTATCTCGTCTAACTGATAGGCCCACTCATGGCTTTTGAGTATGCGTGTGCCTTGTGTGTGGGCAAATGGTGCTGAAAGATTGTCTTCATTTAGACTGGTGTCGTGTGCCCAGCCTGTGCCAAAGTATGCACCAAGATGTCCAGAAAATGCATGATGTTGATACGCTCGGTCCGGAGTGCGATCAGTGGTATTGAAGCCAGGAATGTTGTCTTCGATGTTCTGTGCGATGCCGGACCAACGGCTTCCGGGCACGCCAATCATGAATATCTTATCGGGCAAAGTAGTAGGCATAGATTAGAGTAGGAATGATTATGAAAAACTGTGGCAGGAAGTTCAGCATGAGCGCTCGTTCGCGGCATTGCCAGCCCACATAGACCCAGCCAGCCGCACCCAGCATCTGGAGGAAACTATTCCACGGCGTGATTCCTAAGGTGTGGAACACCATGGCGATAAGTATCACGCAGGCACTGGCCCACTTCACTGCATTTACTTTTGGATTATTATGCACGATCAAGATTACCTAAATGATTATTTCCGACATCACTGGAAGCCCAGTCTGGACGCATATAGTTATAGCGCCTACGAAGTCATCGCCAAAAAAATACAGCCCCACGAATGGTTATTAGACGTGGGGTGTGGATACAACCCCTTCAAGGGTCTGGTAAAAAATGTCATTGGAGTGGATCCAGCCATGGATCAAGCCGACTTCCAAGTGACCATAGAAGATTTTTATGCCACCAAAAAGTTTGATGTGGCCACATGTCTGGGCAGTCTCAACTTTGGTGATGATGCTGTAGTAGGCCGACAGATCAACAAGATGGTCAGTCATCTGCATCCTCGGGCCCGAGTGTATTGGCGACTCAACCCCGGCCGCCGAGATCATGCTTCCGAGAAATGCCAAGGCATATCATTTTATCCCTGGAGCCATCGTAGGCTGCAGGATTTCGCCGAACTATTTGATTTCCGTCAGACCAACGAACAGACGGAAACCAATGGCAAGGTAGTCAGACTTTATGCCGAATGGCATCGTTGAGATTGGGTATCAGCAGATCAGCTGCGGCTCGATGTGCCGGAGCCAATGGGTGCCAGGTTTCGCTGATTTCAAAACCCTGAGATCTAGACCACTCTAAAAAACTCTGTTCCTGGAATCTGGTCATGTAGGGTTTCGCACGCTGTTGCATGGTCAATATAGCAGGACTGGCATGCCATTCAGTCTCAAACATCAAATCATCCATGTAAGTCATGATACAAGGTATGCTGGCTTGCTCCAAGGCATCGATGACTGTGTTGATGGCCGACAAGGTAGTGAGTTTGTCTCGGTATTGGCTGTGTAAATCTCTATAGTAAAACTTAGCGCGATCGTCGGTGTCAATGGGCATGATGGTCTTCCATTGATCCTTTTCCACAGTGTAATCAAATCGATCGATCCAGGTCCAGCCTATGACGAATACAGCAGGGTCGGGATCACTGATTTGATTCATGATCTTTTCCATGATCTGCAGATTACCCGATCCGGGCCTTGCCAAGCATTGATAATCATATCCAAGATGTCGTGCGATCAGTGCAGGCCAGGTCATACGGCTCGGTGTGGCATGTCTCATGTCTCTGCCATCATCCGGCAGGTCATTGCCAAAGACAAAGCTACACCCAAAACTTTTGAGTTTCATTTAATATATGTGATTTAAAACTTTATATACCAGCGGCTGACTGCAAGGCCTTGATATCTTGATCTCGGTCGTGGATCTGCACAGGATCTATACCTGCGGCAGTGCGTACCTGATTGAGGTCTTGTTCTTTGTGTTGTCGATAATCCTTTGGACTCAAAGGAACCAATCTGGCGAACTCTTGTTCGCTGAACTCATGGGTTTGATCATCATAGTGCATGGTCCATTGATCGGGTTCGAACTCAGTCAATGTCTGTAGATCATCGATCATTTCAGCCACTTGGCGTGCGGCACCACTGCGGCGACGCATTTCTACATAGACTAAAAAACGTCCTGGACTGATTTCTCCTGGGCTGACATCAGCATCCAACACCCAATCGTAGCCTTTTTCAAACCAGTTCATGAGATCTCTAGCGGCCATTTTACTGCGAACAAAAAATGATATCACGATGATATCATCATCGTCGCCCATCTTGCTGGCAAACTCGTCAACATGAATAGTGGGTTTCATCATACCCACTAGATCCTTGTACTCCAAGGCCTCAAGCAGGAGTTGGGGCTGTGATCGGTGGGGTTTGTTCATCTTGTTTGAATTCTTGTTTGTCTAGATCTTCTTCATAGGCTGAATCGAGATCTTCGAGATCGATATTTTGATCTTCCATTTCAATCGATCCTGTGCGTATGTCATTCATGAGACTCTTGGGCATTTCTATCTCGACCAACCATACGGGTTTTTCTACCAAACGGGCTTTGTGCGTTCCAGGCCGGAAATCATCAGGCTCTTCGATCTTGATGGGTATCTTGATGCGTGTTTTTTTAAATCTCACATGGCAATCAAATGGCAATAATCTGCGAGCACCACGGGGATCTGGCATGAGTCGCTCTGGCCACATGAATATGCAGTTCACAGTGTATCTGCCAATCTCGGGCCCTTGTACTAACTCTCCCAGTTGCCAGTTTTTGAAAGCATACAAGTCTAACTCATCTAGCACACGCTCAAAATCCATGAGAGTCTGCAGACTGCCGTCGCTGAGGTATATGCCCTTGATATTTTCGGCCACGAGCCAATAATCTTCGTGATTTTTAAAAATGTCTTTGTCTAGATGAGTAGCCATGCTGTTATTTATGGTAGTGGCTACAGCAACAGTGTTTTGGTGGATTGCCGTGAAGCCTAATACTTATGGCAGTATCATGCAAAAAACAGGCACAGTAAACTTGTAGACTCTTTGACCTAAATATGTTTGGGTAGCGAAAATATGTTCAAAGGAGAACCTAGTTTGAGCAGAGCACGAGGAGCCAAAGCGCAAAAGCGCATGGCACAACAGCAACATCACGCAGTCGAAAACACCATCAACTTTTACCCGCAGAATAAACCCAAGCAACGTCCCATAGATCTGATTCCCAAAAGCCGAGGTCAAGAACAGTTGATCCTCAGCCTCACTGACGATTCAGTGTCTATCACTGTGGCAGTGGGTCCAGCTGGTACAGGAAAAACTTATCTAGCCATGCAGGCTGCCTTGCAGGCATTGAGGGCCAACAAGATAGACCGTATCATCATGACTCGACCGGCTGTGGGGGTGGAAGATGAACGACACGGTTTCTTGCCAGGAGATCTCATCAGCAAGATGGAACCCTGGACTCGACCGCTGTTGGATGTGGTGAGAGAATATTATCATCCTCGTGACATAGTAAAGATGATGGAAGACCAAGTGATCGAAATATCTCCCTTGGCCTACATGCGAGGTCGTACTTTTAAAAATGCCTGGGTCATTGCCGACGAAATGCAAAATGCCACTCCAGGACAGATGAAAATGCTACTGAGTCGTATAGGTCAAGGATCCAGGATCACTGTCACAGGTGACGTCGAACAAGCTGATCGTTGCGGATCTGACAATGGGCTAGTAGATCTTGCGGAACGACTACGCCGCCAGGGCGTTCCTGGATTGAACATGGTAGAGCTCACTGGAAGAGACATCCAGAGACATCCAATGATCAGTTCGATACTGGGTCTTTATCGAGATTAGGAGAATCATCCTCAACGATCTTGAGACCATTAAAAGCCTCGAGATCCTCGATCATTCTTGCGTAGTGCTGATGGTAAAAGTCACGGATCTTCCACCAATCTTTGGGAACCGTGACTCCGTCCATGGTGCTTTGTAACACGGTCTGTGTCTTGAAATCCAGGACGACTGCCGCGGTCTGTATGTCATTGCGGCGCAGTTTTTTACTGGCTGACACGATTTCATCTAACCGCCCACTGGGTTTTCGCAAGTATTTTACTATGAAGTATCTCATTTTATCTCAACGTAGTTGGCAGAGTTCTACCATGGTGGCTGACAGATTGATTTCTGGGTCAGCTACAAAACTATGGTTGACTAGCCCTTGTCTTATGATCACTATGGCCTGATCTTGTTTTTCAACTTCTGGGCTCCATAGATCTAGATTGTCATACATCCATCGGAATACTTCTTCCATTTCTTCTGGCCGTACTGAAGCACACATCAACTTTCTAGCTTCCAGGATCCGGCCCTGCTTGAACAGGTCCACTACATCCAGTTTCCATTCTCGCACTCCGCCCTCGTCACCGTGGGGGGCTGTGAGTTTTCCGTTGTTGGAATTCATCTGACAAGTATTCAAGCATTTACGCAGATCGGGATAGGTGGCTTTGACATAGGTATCCAAGGTGTCAAGATCAAACTCTATGCCCTCAGTGACCAGTACAGTAGCCATGCGAGCAGTAAACTCAGTGACATCCACTTTTTCGATATGAAATCCTTGGCATCTACTATGTAGAGCAGGAATAACCCTGTTAGGATAGTTGCAAGTAAGTATAAACCTAGCACTGGCATGATATGTCTCCATTACGCCGCGCAGTGCGGCTTGACCGTTGGGTGATATGTAGTCAGCTTCGTCTAGTAGCACGACTTTGAATGTGCCAAATGGCATGGTCTGCACAAAGCCTGTGATCTTATCTCTGATGGTATCTACTGAGTTTTCACGGCTGGCGTTGATTTCCAATATGTCATAGTCATCAATGCCCAGTTCTGCGATCAGTACCTTGGCCAAGGTAGTTTTACCCACACCCGGTGCTCCTGAAAACAACAGGTGGGGAATAGCCCCAGCAGTTACCCAACTCTGTACCTGTTGGCGCTGTTCATCATCACGAAACACATAGTCGGCAATGGTACGTGGTCGATATTTTTCTGTCCAGAGTTCTTTCACATCAGTCCTTTTTCAACATATCAATCAGGCGTTGTTGTTCCCATTCTGCTTCTTCTGCAAACTTGGGTAATCTATTATATTTGTCTTCTAGCCAACATTTTAACATGTATAGATCACGTTTGCAAGTCAGACTGGTCCAACCATCATTGTAACTGGAGCCAATCTCCACAAGGCTGGCACCTATAGCTCGATAAGCCAGTTCGAGATTGGGTTTTTGGAATCCCATCAGCCGGAAACGGCGTCAGATATAGTGTCGTCGCCGCCGGGATCGGTTTCAGATACCAGCAAGATGTCTTTGGGGTCGATTCGCCGTATGGTTTTGACACCTGTAGCGTCTTCGATCTCCAGTCCTCGTGTCCATCGGCCATGGGCAACACAGATCCACTGTCCTGGATGTACATCGTGTTGCTCCGGACCCACTTCGTAGACTTGCCCCCAGCGAGGTCTGATACCAGAAGATTTGCCGTTGTCGCTGGGTAGGATGATACCTGAACTCAGTTGACGGCCTTTGAACTCCATGCTGGACACCAGCACATGATCATGTAGCACACGGAGTTTTTCTATTTTGGTAGGGGCGTAGGCTGCTTTCATATCAGAGTTTTCTCACTCCAGGAGTCTGTTGCGCGATTTCGCGAGGGGTTTTCAATGGTTCTTGTTTGACCTGGCGAGCCTTGGCTATGGCTGCCGCCAATCCTCCAGCCGGTGTAGTTTCGGCTGTTGTGGTTGAAGATGTTCCGGCTGCTGGTGCTACAGGCGGTGCGCCCATGACAGTGCGATCAAAATCATCATCAAAATCTTCTGGTGGCACAGGTATCTGTGCGTCGGCCAGCGTGGCAGCCACTGGAGAATCAGAAGTGTTAGTGGTTTGTTTGCGATACTGACGAGCCACTTGCTTGTTTCGGCTGGAAATCGAACGATTGTTGCTGTCGATGAGATCCCCTCGAGCATTGACTTTCATGTTGCCCACAGCACGAACGTTTTCGTTGCGTAACTGCAAAGAACCTAAGTCAACCATTTTGCCCTGAGCGGTACGGTATATTTTACGGGTCATATTATTTCCTTGTGATCATCTATTTAACGCAAGAATTCCCCGGGGTCTAAATCATAGTACATGCTGTCAATGCGATGCACACCCAGGAGATACAGCACATAACTGGCCACACTGGATCCTCGTCCCAGCCCCCAGATCACATGATTTTTGTGCATGACATCAACGAGCTATTTTAGATATCGCAACAAATCTAAAAGATCGTGAGACTCGTACATCAACAGTTCTTGTCCCACACGTTGCAGTTGTTCTGGAGTTTGGCACAGTCCCAGCACATGTTCGGCGATGTCCAACTGTTGGTATTCTGCGGGCATAAACCATTGAGACTGGCGCCGTGCGTCAAACTCTTGCACAGACATGTCGACAGTTTCTGGCACAGTCCAGGTGACCATTGATCCGGGATCATTGACATGCTGTACCAACCGTTCTATGCTCACTGAACTATCTACGGTGATGTAGGGTATAGATGTGACATCGCGCCCTTGCATCACAAGATCACAAAGATCTGTTTCGTCTAAGATGATCTCGCCAAACTGATTATTTTTCATTTTTACCGAAATTCGCAAATACCACTGAATCACCCGGGGGTGTTGTGCTTTCCCATTCTAGAGAATAATCTTTCCATTCTGGCACACGATCCAGACTGACTATTTTTTCCTTGGCATCGGGATCTCGGGGCAATGTCCAGCAGGGTCTGGCATCGGTCCACCATCCACCCATGGCCAGTGCTCCCAGAGATTCTCCATGACTGTGCAGATAACTCATGGAGTCCCCGGACTTGCTCCAGATCTCTACATCTGTGATCACTATTCGATTTTCCATGATCGCATTGAGTTTCAAGTATAACATGATACCAATGATCTGATCAACTGGTTCTTCGGGCAAGGCTACGATCCTAGCTCCAGTGCTGGTCCAGATATCTATGTTTTGATGATTGTCTCTGATGGAAACAGAGTTGTCTAATATCCCATGCATGAACATCTTCATGCGCTCATAGGCTATGTTTTGTTCTTCATTGCTGTCTGACACTGTGATCATGCTGAACTCTGCGGTGTAGTGATCGGCAATGAATGCGTCTTTGTGTACGGCCCCGGCATGCCATCCAAATGTTTTTTTCAGTCTGACGTTCATGAGATGTCTATCTTGCTACCAAAGTCAGGATTGTTTTTGGTATTTTTCTCCCACTCTTCTTGCTGTCGCTGGCGCAGTTTATTTTGATAAGTTTCCAAGGCCATTTGTACCTGTGCTCGCAAGTGTGCATTGCCAGAACGATGGGCCCAACCCAGTTTTTTGGTAAGATCGGTCACACGATCATGCAGTTGATCTATGTTCAATGAATCTGCGTCGTTGATGAGAGGATGGTCCATAAATGAAAAGCCCTTGGTATCAGTATAACACCAAGGGCCAATCGTGTCAACTGATAAGGATTAACTAAACACTACGCCATTGTTGCCGATGCAGTACCATTTGGAGTTGATGTATTGCAGTGTGCAGGCCGAACCAATGACCGAAACGTTAGCTATGTTTGATCCACCCCAAGCCGCGTTGGTCACTGTGACCAAACAGTTACCGTCGGACGAACTGTTGCCATAGGCCAAGATTTTGATCTGGCCCGATGATCCAGTGGCCAGATTGGACAAGATAGGATTGGCATTGCTGGTAAACAGAGAAGTGGTGGTTGACAGACTCACGTTGCCGTTGGCCGCTATGGTCTGAGTTACATCTAAAAACAAAGGATTGGTCCAGCGATTGCGTGGACGGGTAAGTTCTGAAAGATAAATCGAACTGCCATTGTCTGTGGTATCAAACTGGAACTCATAGGTTCCGGCTTCGGCAAATGTTATCACGTTGCCCGAATATCCCTGTATGCCCGACACCGAAGTAATACTGTTACCGTTTCCGATTTGGCCAGGCAAGGTCAGGGCTACGTTGGCCGCGGTCACATTGAACCGCACAATCATGCTGCCACTCTGTCCCGACGGAGGGAAACTTCCACTGACGAAACTCAGGCTAGTGGCACTGTTCAGTGTCAGAGTCTGATAGGGACCCTGGGTATAATCCACGGCCACGCTGTTGCCACTGACCAGAGCCACTACGTTTCCGGCCATGTCTTGTAAAACAGCATTGCTCAATGTGGCTCCGTTCATATCATTGTTGAGCGTGGTACCAGTCAATGCGGCTTTGAGCACAGCTTTGTTTTGCAGATCTGTTATTTCCGCAGAAGCATACTGGAAGTTGGTTTTGGTGGCAGTGAAGTTATCGCGGAAACCCTGGCTGTCGTTGTCCTGGCCCGCGACCGGGTACTGTCCATCTATGTTATTGGCGTTGATGTTTGATGTCATCTAATGAGTCCTAATCTGTTGGTGTATTTAGCACTGATATTGACCCAATGGGCTTATCAAGACAGGGTAATATTTCCCCATACACTGCCGTTGTAAACCTGTACATTGGCAGCATCGGTATTCCAAATCACATCGCCGGCTGCTGCCGAAAATGCATTACGTTGGGCATTGGTCATGCTGGGCAAACGGAAAGGTGCAGTAGAAGTCACCCTGACACCATTTGAAGCATTAAGAGACAGCACGTCATTGGAGTTGACACCTACTGCGGTGACATTACCATTTCCGCTGCCTCCCACTTCTAGATTCAGTGAGCCCGCATCAATCACACCATCATTGACAGTGCTGTAGATGTTGCTACGTGCAAAAAAGTTTGGTGCCCGTATGCCTTGGGTACTGCGGAAAAATGCATCCACTATGACCTGTTGCGGACTGCCAGTGTTCCAGCCAAGATCGTCACTGAACACAGTGAATATATTAGCAGATCCATTGGCAGAAATGCTTACATTGCCGTTGGTGGTGACGATCACATTGCTGTTGCCATTGATCAAAGAAGTACCAACTGGCAATCCAGTCAATGCCGACCCGTTACCAACAAAATAGGTTGCGTCAATATTGCCCGTGGCTGTGACATTGCCAGCTGTGACATTGCCAGTGTAAATGGGCAAATAGTTGGCCACATTGGCATTGCTGTAATATCCGGTGGCCAACGTAATATCGCCTAGAAGATATGCGGCTGACACATTGCCCGTGGCTGTGACATTGCCAGCTGTGACATTGCCAGTGTAAGTGGGCAAATAGTTGGCCACATTGGCATTGCCATAACTGGTGTATCCGGTGGCTAGAGTTATATTGCCCAACAAATATGTGGCTGTGACATTGCCTGTGGTCGTGACGTTGCCGGCTTGAACGTTGCCATTTCCAATGCCAACAGCGTCAATGACCAAAGATCCACCGTGGATCAACCCATCATTGACAGTGCTGTAGACGTTGCTACGAGCAAAAAAGTTTGGTGCTCGCATACCTTGTGTGCTACGTAAAAATGCATTGGCTATGACTTGGTCAGGGTTGCCAGTGTTCCAGCCAAGATCGTCACTGAACACAGTGAATATGTCAGAGGATCCATTGGCTGATATGCTCACGTTGGAGCTGGCACCAACAACGACATTGCTTGTACCATTGACCAAGGATGTTGTTGTAGAAATACCAGTCAGCAAAGCACCGTTGCCAAGTATGTATGTGCCAGTGACATTGCCGGTGGCGGTGAGATCGTCGACAGAGATATCATTGGTGACAGTGATATTACCAGCTGCAATGTTGCCAGTATAGGTGGGAAGATAATCAGCCACATTGGCATTGCCATACAGCGCAGGTAATCCAGTGAGTTGGCTGCCATTGCCAAAAATGTATGATCCAGTGATGTTGCCAGTGATCGTGGCATTGCCGGCTGCGATATTTCCATCTACCGTGAGCAATGCTGGGGATACCACAAGCACGGAGTCATCACCATTGGCAGATATCACAACGTCGTTGGCATTGACTACTACATTGCTATTACCATTGCTTATGAAAGAACCACCCGGTGTGCCAGTCAAGAAAGCACCGTTGCCCAGCAGATAGGTTCCAGTGATGTTGCCCGATGACGACAAATTACCAACTGAGGCATTGCCGCTCACTGTTAGATTGGCCAACGTGCCCAGTTGTGTGATAAATGCCTGGCTATTTGCTGTTAGATTACCAGAAATGTTATTGGCTGTGACGTTGCCACTAAAAATACCAGTGATGGCATATATAGATGCGTTGCCATTGGCCAGAAGTATCTCACCAGCCTGAATCACACCGTCATTGACTGTGCTGTAGATGTTGCTACGTGCAAATATATTGGGCGCTCGTATACCTTGGGTACTGCGGAAAAAAGCATCAGCGATGATCTGTCTCGGTGACGTGCCAGACCATGATTGTGTTTCATTGGAAATAGTCAGTAGATTGCTGTATCCATTGGCAGAAATACTCACATTACCATTTTCAATGATCACCACATTGCTGTTGCCATTGGACAATCCTTCAACACCAGTGATTCCAGCACCGTTGCCGGTGATCACTCCTGACACATTTAAAGAAGTCAATGTGCCCACAGATGTGATATTTGGTTGGGCGTTGGTTGTTAAAGTTCCTGTTACTGTGGTACCAGTGATTGATCCATTGCTGATGATTTGTCCACCGGTGATTGTTCCAGTGGCATTGATTTTACCAGTGGTGGCAATGTTGCCACCTTGTATGTTGCCCGAGACTGTGGTTAGATTTCCAGTGGCTTCAAGGCGTCCATTGACTGTGATATTTTCAGTATCTACATCTCCGGCCACGCTGAGCCCAGTCAGTGTGCCCACTGAAGTGAGACTGCTGTAAAGAACATTGGAACTCAGTTGATATCCAGTCAAGGTATTGGCAGAGACATTGGTCGCAGTGATACCAGTGAGTTGGCTGCCGTTGCCCAGGATGTACTGCGCTTGTACATTGCCCGAAGAAGTTATGTTGCCATTTACAGACAATGAATTCAACGTGCCCACTGAAGTGAGACTGCTGTTGGTCACATTGGCACTGAGAGTGTTGCCACTGAGCGTGCTGGCAGAAGCAGTGGGCAAGCCTATGAGTTGGCTGCCGTTGCCCAAGATATAAGCGCCGGTGATGTTGCCTGCGGCTGTTATTGTAGTGTTGACTGTGAGATTGTTGAGATTACCTACCGAAGTAAGACTGCTGACAGTCACATTGGAGCTGAGCACATTGCCTACTAGAGTATTGGCCAATGTGCTACCATTGCCAATGGCAGTGATGCCAGTGAGCAATGATCCATTGCCAATGAAATACTGCCCTGAGATATTTGCGTTAGCGACAATACCTGACACAGATATGTTGCCATCCACTGTGGCTGACCCACTGATCTGTGCAGACCCGCTGGTCACCAGATTGGCACCTCTCAGCACTCCTGTGCTGTAGAGCTCGCTACCTTGTAT
>JACCDW011160172.1_pt1 | contig 13145 bp, 11 predicted proteins | sample 7449781 | NCBI WGS metagenome assembly JACCDW01 (sample SAMN15323449, study PRJNA562643) | freshwater metagenome | isolation source: river surface water | place: USA:Blue River Watershed | collected 2017-08-18 | reverse complement strand
GCAAGATCCATTTTTCGCATCGCTGAGGGCTGGGACGACGCCAACAAGTCGCAATCTGTTTTGCCACAGCTACAAACTGTTTATCTAAGAAAGGAGTTCGCGGCTCTAATCCATGACTACTAATACAGCGATCCGAACGTAACACATCAAAATGATGAATATCTTTCAATAAGCGTTCAGTCTCTTCTTCAAAATCACGATCAGTTGGTGCATTGTAGAAATACAAATAAGATCCAAAGATTTCATCGGACCCATCGCCATTAAAGACCACTTTACAGTCACTGCGTTTTTTGATTTCTCTGGAGACCAACCAGTTTCCAACACTGGCGCGAACAGAGGTTGTATCAAAGGATTCAATATCATGAACTACCTGAGAAATGGAAGCAAAGAACTGATCGGCTGTCATCACGATTTCCGTGTGATCAGATCCAATCCATTTTGCTACTTGCGCTGCATAGGCTAAGTCTGTGCTTCCAGGCATTCCAATACTAAATGTTTTCAAGGGTGGTTTACCCAAGACACGAAGCTCACGTGCCACAATAGAGGCTATTAAACTACTGTCAACGCCTCCACTGAGTAATGCTGCCACAGGACGCTCCGTCATCAAACGTTTATGAACAGCTTCTTCCAAAGCAAAACGAAGAGCAGCACAAGCATTTTCCAATCCATCTGTATGTTGTGGAGTGTAAGAGGGATTCACAATCCAATGAGGTTTATGATACATAGCATGGTCTTTTATTCTTAATGTCTTGAGATCATATACATAATAGGATCCTGGAGGAATCGCATGAATATCTTCGCAAAAATGCGCAAGAGCTTTCATTTCACTGGCGAACATGCGGCAAACAAGTTTCTTATCAGCATCGTACATCATACCTTGGTACAGGGGGCGAACACCATATGGGTCACGACCCACAACAACTTGATTCTTGCTAAGGTCAACAATGCTGAGAGCAAAGACACCATCCAAAGATCGGAAATAAGAAGTTAAGTTTCCAGAATACACGGAATACAAAGGTCCTAAGATTTCACAATCGGAATTGGAAGCGAGATGTGTAAAGCCATGCTCAATCTGGAGTGATTTCCAGTTGTAGATTTCACCATTACACATCCAATGAGTTCCACCAAGATTCATTGGCTGCATACCAGCGTCGGAAAGACCATTTATCGCTAATCGCGTAAATCCCATAACAGCACCACTTAAATCAACAACCCGAGAGCCCTCCGGACCTCTGGCTACCAACTTGCCCAAAGGTGTGTAGGGTGAAACCAATGTCGGTTTTTTTCCAACGAGCAGCAAAATACCACACATCTCTAACCGTGAAAAAAAGAAAAGAAGTATCAGAATGGACGCTAGTGAGATAATCCGTAGATTACAAAGTAAAGCAGTGTACACGTATTATAAACAAACACTTGCAGTAACCCAACCAAGATGTAATATAAGTACATGCGGGACAGCAGTAAACTGTATCTTAAACTTTCCCAGTTACCAGGAAAAACAGTTGGTTTGTGATGGAAAACAGTTTTGTAGCACATGTACAAATAGTTGTAGTTGTTAAGTTGATGTAGAAGGTGACGGAGGACGGACAACTTCACTGGTAGGCTTACGATAGGGGATAAAGATATGAATGCGATTGTCAAAGGCAATCATTTCAATCTTATTTTGTTCAGTATATCCCATTTCAATAAGAGTTTTGTAGACATATTGGAGGTTGACTACAGTGTGCCAGAACTCCTGCTTGAGTCGCATATTGACCCAGACTTTACTATCGAGAAAATCAGCATCAAAGTACGCATACTGATTTTCTAGACGAACTTTTCCATGTTTTCCGTTGTGAAGATGATTGAGACCTTGAATCGCCAAATCCAAAAGACTATTTGCTTCTACTGAAGAATCTTTGGATAGGGAATGGATGATTTCTGATGCCATACAGTTGTTCATTCGGATGGATTGAATATCAGTCATAATGTGTGTGTGTGCAGCGATTAAACAGGGCATAAAACTTTCAATTTTAGGATAGTAGATATGCCTGACCCTAAGCCAAAAGAGGATCGTGTGAAAGAATCCATTGAGATCTTAAAAAAGTTGCGTGATCTTGGTTTGAGTGAAAAAGAACCTGGATATGTGTTAACCAAACAAAAGTTCTCCGAATGGGTTGCCAATGGAGAAGCGTGGTCCGGTACCATTGAATATCCTATGTTGCAGCGAAAAGCAGAGATTATATTACCAGCCCGGGCAGATCGGATAGCCAGTCTTTTACTCAAAGCCCCTTTTCATGCGCGAAACAAAAATCATTAGATTTAAACCCTCTTCCAGCCATAGATAAGAGGAGAGATGAACTTAAATTTAGATGGATCTCTTTATGAACTCGTATCACGAGGCAATAAAGATGTATATTTTCAAGAAGATTCAAAAGATGCACAAAGTTTATTTGACAATCGCTATGGACCCAGTGCACCAGTGATCCATGAACTTCGCAGAATCCCAGCATTGAATACTCCAGATTTTGGTCGCAGTTCTGAGTTTCAGTTAGAAGTCGCAGGAGATGTGATTGTCAGTCCTACTCTCATTATTGATCTGCCAAGCTGGCTTCCTCCCACCTATACTGAACAAAACCCAACCTCCGTTGTGCAAGATTCAACAGGAGTGACCTACGGATACACAAATGGCATCGGATATTTCTTATTTGAAAAAATCCAGATTCTTCAAGACAATATCCTGCTTCAAGAGTTTAGTGGTGATGCCTTATGGATTCAGACACGAGCAAGAAATAGTTTAAATCATGGACTCTTGGACAATAAACTTACAGGCATTCATTCGGGCACAGCGTTGGAAATCGCCCGCAATGCCACACCAGGACGTCTTCGTCTCCCCTTGCCTCTCGTGGGAACACAATCCATTGAAGATGGAGGATTTCCTATGTTAAAACTTCCCAACCAATCGTACAAGATTCGTATTTTTTTGCGAAAACTAGAGGATCTTGTGGAAGCGAGTGATGGTCGTGAAAAACCAGAACCGTGGGGGAAATCCAACTTTCGAATCCAGACAACTCGGAATGGTGCATTTACATCATTTTCCACACTATCACGTTTAGATGTCAGTACACCTCATATCCAGTTAGAAACACGTCATATTTATACTAGTGATGCCACTCGTGAAAAACTTCGTTCCACCAAACTGGAGATTCCTTTTGAACGTATTTATGAGAATATCTTTTCCCAGAATCCATTGGAATATGCTTCAGCTGCTCCTTTGATTACAAGACGTTTGGATGCTCGCCATCCTTGTTCTCGTATTTTGATTGCGTTTCGCTCTTGGCAAGATATGCGAGCCAATCAACTCTGGAAGATTTCATCAGACATTAGTGGTGGAGAATATTATTCTCAGTTGAAACTCTTAATCGCAGGTCGTGATCGTGAGAGTCTTTGGACACCGCTGGTATGGAAAGATTTAGTGAATCATGCCAAGGAAGAACGAGATTCAGGATTGAATCTGGCTACTCTGAACTTTGGATTGGGCGATAAAAAAGGGAATCGTGCGCCCAATGTTGCTAGACAACCCGATGGAACCATTAATATGACTACAGCTGATCGCCCAACACTCTTTATGGAACTTACTGATATTATCACTGGACAAAAACGATCAGAACTTCGTGTCATAGTGGAAACATGGGCTGTCTTTGTTGCGGATAATAATAGAGGTACTTTTATGTATGCGAACTGAAGATAAAGAATCTTTCTCATACTCGAACAATGGAACGCCCACGAGGTGATATTACAACTCTCTTGGATCTTACGGATCGTGATGACCAAGATAACTATTTTTTTCCGATTCAACCTGAAATGAGTTGGTTTTCGCGCAATAAAGACCGTCGCTATACTCCCTTTGTTCCTTGCGTACAAGAGTTTCCTTATAGAGGTCCTGCTTCCTTTGGTCAACGTATCAGTTTTGATTTAACTACACAGACTTCTGGAGACATTATTTTTGCTGCTGTTCTGCAAGTAAAACTTGCCCATTGGCTCAATAAAACCGCTCAACTTGAACTTCAGAACCAAAAATACGAATATGTTTCGCCTTCCACGGCTTGGTATTATGCCAACTCTCTTGGAACAGCATTGATTGAAAAAGCCGAGTTGGAGATTGATGGAAAAACGATTGAACAGTTTGACGGCGATTTTACAGCAGTTTTTTCTGCTCTTTTTCCTGATTTAAACTCTCAAATCAGCACGGGTTATGATATGTATGGACGAGTTTCCATAGATCGTTTATTAACTTGGCCGCAACGGCGCGTGTTTCCTACTGATGATGGAACGATTCATTGTTCACTTCCTTTTTTCTTCATGCGCACTCGCTTGAAAGAATATTTTCCATTGGTGGCATGTCGCGAGGGAACAGCTCGTCTTCATATTACCTTTCGTTCTTTTGCTGATGTTGTTCGTCAAGCCCGAGGTTATCGTGATTCTTGTGAATCTACACCCTTGGACACTACTATTCAAGTCTATGATCGCAACTTTCCTTTTGACAAGATACTGAATCTACAAACTACTGTAGCTGAACCTATGTTTGAATCTGTACGATTGATTACCAATGGAGCATTGTTGGAGGGAGCCGTGCGGACAGCGATGATTCGTCAACCTTTTGAAGTCATGCATCGTGAAGTTCAGACATTCTTCTTCACAGAACCATTGAAGTATGCGATTGTGAAAACAACAGCTGATAATCTTATCCGTATTCAGTTGCCTATAGAAGCCAATCACCCCCTTGAAGAGATTGTATGGTTTATTCGCCGCAAAGCCGTGAATCAGAACAATGAATGGACAAACTATAGTTCAGTCATTGAGCGTGAATATGATCCTGTCTATAAACCCCGTCAAAGCCTTTTGGTATATGCCAAAATACAAGTCAACGGGATTGATTTAATCGGTGCAGAAGAACAATACTTCCGTCAGCAAATAGGATTTGCGCATCGTGGTGGATTTGTAGCATACAACAACTTTATTTATGGCTACAGTTTTGCCCGTCGTCCTGGAGATATTCATCAACCATCTGGAACCATCAATGCCAGTCGTGTTCAAAGTCTTCGTCTACTCTTAGATGTACGTCCTCCTGGAGGATCCTTTGAACAAGATTGGGAAGTGAAAGTCTTTTGCTTAGGAATCAACTGGCTCCGTTTTGCCAACGGTGTTGCCAATCCAATCTTCCAAGATTAAACACCAGGACCATCATAATATCTAATCGGATTACGTTCAGCAACACGAAAACGACAAATAAAGAGATTAGTATCAGCATTGCTTACATGAAGATTTACACCAGGAAAATATAAAAGGAAAGAGTTCGTATCACCACATTCACGTTTAAAGCGTTTGAGGCGTGTCTCAAAATATTTAGAATCAAAAGAATCTAATGTTTCTTCAAAGGCTTTGAAGAGAACAGCATCCATATCCATGGAATCAACCCTAATAGATTTCTTTTCTGTTGTAGGCAAGGCTTGTAACATATTAGCACGGATGAAAAGACTTTCATAATGTTGTCTTTTTTCAAGAGGTATAGTTTCTGCGATACGATTCCATTCCCACGGCATATTCTTATTCATTCTTGGTTCTTATTTTTTAGGTCATTTCATGTCTAAAGAATAAGAAATACTCTATAGAAATGAAAGTACGTATTTATTCATCACATTGCAGTCGCTCAGATTATATTCTTTTTCAATACAACTCTATTAAAAAACATGTCAAGGATCAATGGGAATACATTGTCTTTAATGATGGTATGAATACTGCCACTACAAATAACTTTATGAACAATAAGTGCCGTGATGACATTACATCCATGTGTGAAGCATTAAAAGTAGAATGTGTGCCGATACCACCTGAAACACACACCCAGCGAGATCAACTCTTTCCCAGCAGTGCAAAACCATTTGCCCAAAACTATTCGCATCGCAGTGCTGATGCTTGTCAAGTAATGTTAAAACATTCTATCCCTTTTGACGGAATCGTTGTAATGATGGACAGTGATATGTTTTTTTGTGAAGACTTCTCATTTGAAGAATATATGAAAGACTACAATCTGGCATTTCTTCCTCAGGAACGAAAACCAGGAGTTGTATACATGTGGAATAATCTCGTCATCTACAAACCCAAAGAACTCCCTGATCTATATCATATGAGTTTTGATTCTGGTACTATTCAAGGTCATGCAATGGATGCTGGAGCAATGACATATTATTATCTTGAGAAATACAAGCCTTATTTGAAAATCCGAACCATCCAGTTTGTAGAAAGACCTTTAGAGATAAGTTCTCCACTTGGTAGTTTGGATCAATATGAGATTCCTTGTCCATGCCCGATGACTGAGGTTTGTTTTCAACCCGAAATAGTAACAAATCCTCCCTTTCGTTGGCAAATCTTGGAAAAGGGAATCTTTCATTATGGACAGGGTGGAAACTGGAATGCTAAATCCTATGACGATCATCTTGTGAAAACAAAAACTATGCTTACAGGACTTCAGGAGAGCCTACTAACACGGAAAGGGTAAACAATGTTCTTTCTATTTTCCAAAAAGAATGGTAGCATCCTTGTTAAAAATCGTTCATACTGGGATTCAAGATGAACGACTCTTACCACCCGCTGATCAACCTTCCTTAAAATATTTTCAAAAAGCTTTTGTGAAAGCAGGACGTTTTACAACACAATGGGTCCGACTAGACTTTGACACACGTCCACTTTTGGGGGCACAAGCTTCTTTAACCATCCCACGCCAAGGACATCTAGTATCTCGTTTGTATCTTGTCACTACGATGCCTGATATTTACACGATTCAGCAGCAAGCCGCCAAAGCTGGAGGAGCTAACTTTGTAGGACCTCGCTTTGGATGGACGAATAGTTTAGGACATGCTTTAATTCAAGAAGCTACAGTGGAAATCGGTGGAGCAAGAGTTGAATCGTTAGACTCCAGAACATTAGAAGTCTTAGATGAGTTTACAACACCTTTGGAAAAAACGACAGTGATGGATCGTCTCATTAAACGAGAGCAAAACGGATTTACTCCTACGACATTCGGTTGGGAATCAAATCCTACGGTGGCGGTCACTCCTTTACCCTTTTGGTTCTCAAATGGAGATTCTGGTGTTTGTCTTCCTATTGATGCGCTTGGCGCAGATTTTGTACGTTTGCTTGTGCGTTTTGCGCCTTTGGCTTCCCTCTATGTAAGCACAGCTCAACAATCTTTACCTAATCTTTCCAATCCTGTCGGTGGTGATGCTTATTTTCCTCTTCTTGGAAGTTCTTTTTATCAATCCAATGCGAATGGTATGCCCATTTCAGGATTGAATGGAAATCCTACACAATCGCAAAAAGTGAGTAAAATCCCTGGAGTGCAAATGCCCAATGAACTCTTTTTAGGAGATACCTATGTCATGGCAGAATACATTTATTTGGACAAAGTGGAAGCCAACTTCTTTCGTATATCAGATATTCAGTATCCTGTTGTTCAACATTATGCCTTTGAACCTTTTGATTCTTTGGGTTTACCTCAACTCACAGCATCCTTGCGCGTTCCCAATCCTGTGCGTGATCTTTACTTCTTTGCACAGCGTCGTGAAGCTGTAGCCTACAATGCTCCTTTCTTAGCCACACGTGATTTGAGTGGATTTGATGTTACTGTTGCTCCATGGTGGCCTGATGCCAGTGGATTAACAACACAAGTCATTGGAGATTATGCTGCTGGATTCTCTACTCGTGATTCAGAACCTCTTGCGACTATCCAGTTACTCTATGAAGGCAAGTTGATACGTTATGAATCCTCTTCTCCAACACTCTTCCGATCTGTTCTTCCTGCCTTTCATCAACGAAAAACACCATGGATCAATCGCTACTATTACAATATGCCCTTTGGAGTCTTGAATGGATTAACACCTCCATCTGTACCCTCAGGAGAAGGGAACTTGGATAAGATTAAACGCGTAGAACTCCAGATGCAGTTTAAACCATTCCGTGGAAGTATGAATCCGAACAATGTCCCGCGCTATAATGTCTATGTCTTTGCACAAACGTACAATATCTTCCGAGTGTATGGTGGTCGTGGAGGTCTCTTATTTGGATATTAAATCTCTTAAATAAATAAGAAATGAGTATACTTTCACCACCTTCTTTACTCTCTTGGGGTATGGGAAACTATATAAATAGTAACAATGAAAAAGTAGAATCTGTCAATAAGAATGAGTTGAAACGATTCAAAGCTACACTTCCAGATATAGATAATGAAACAGAACGATTACAGGATCTTCAGTTTTTTGCTCTCTGTCCAAATGGAAAACGTATTCCTGTAGAATCTATTTGTGAGGAGTATAATCGCGATCCTGCAGGTCTTGCTCTCCGAACCTTTGATGATCGTTTAGTTCTAGTGATCCAAGCTATATTTCCTATGCAAACAACACCGTACTGGAATCAAGCCTTTTATTTGAGCACGGGTGAATCCAGTGGAATGGGAGGAACATGGCTTCCGTTTAATGGGATTCTTATGCAAGGTGATAGATCAAGAATTGTAACCAAGTTTTATCCACAGTTTGAATATCGTGAACGTAGAGAAAATGAAAAAAATTTGATCTTTTCAGGATGGTTTTCCAAACAAGAACTCTGTGCACCTATGGATAGAACGATTCCTCCAACTCTATATACAACAGAAGATCATAAAAAACAAAGATTAGAGGAAGTCTATGGTAGATTTTATCTTCCTGAAGGAGATTATCTGTGGTATAAATCTGGGTTTGATCGCTTTGGAACAGTAAGTTTTGCCTTAGCCTCTCATGCGTTAGGTAGTAATTTGTACAATCATAGAGAAGGATCATCTATCTTTAGAATTTATGGTCATTTAAGTGAAAAAACAAATCTAAATACACCAACAGAAAAAATGGTAAGAATTTTAAATAAGCCATCACCACCGCAAAAGTGTTTTGAAGAGATGGCATCTACTTATCCTATTGCAAAGCCTTATGAAGTAAATGCCTATATTGATAAACACCATGCTATCTTTATTATGAATGCGTTTCGTGAATACAATGTTTTTCCACCAGGATTAGGATTTTTAAATACACCCTTTCAAAATCTGGGGTATTCCATGCCTCTCATGGGAGATTGGGGTGGTTTGGCAGACTATGTACACAAAGTATGGATAGAATTTAAATTAGGGAATCTGACAATAGATGATGTAAAGAAAAAATTTGCAAATCCGAAAGAAGCTATATTGAAATACAAAAAAAAGAGCAGAGAAAACTGTATTTTACCCAATGAACCTGGATATCGTTTCATCATTCATCCCAAACTGAGAGAAGAAAAGCATAAAAATAATTTAAAATATTATGGTGGTAGGAGACGACAGACAAAACGTAGACGACAAAACAGAACTAAGAAATACACACGCAGACAGTAGATTTTTTTTTATTCAATGACCATCGGGATATGATGTTCACTACAGATCTTTGCCAGATTTCGCATGGTTTCAAAGCCGATAAGCCCTGAACCCACGAGAGCATGGCGATCTTTGCAGGACCCACAGGCTTCTAGAGAATCATTGAAGTGAACGAGTTTGAGGAGTCCTGGGCGAGCGAGAGCCGCTTGGAGATAGGCGATGGGGTCATACCCTTTCTTCGCAGGATCTTTAGGATTGCGACAGGCGAAGACGTGACAGGTATCCAGACACATGCGGAAACGTTCATCTTTGAAACTTTCCACAAAGTCCAGAAACTCATTCATATCTGTGAGCATTTCTGTACCTTGACCCGCAGGAGTTTCCAGGAGGAGAGGACACTCTTTAGTAGCGGAGGGTAGACATTCACGAATCACCGAGCGCATACGTTCCATGGCTTCTGGGATAGATTGTTTCGTGGATTTACCGACATGGACTACTACACCTTTTGCTCCCATAGCCTGACCGACTTCCAGATTATCTTTGAGAAGACGGATATTCCAGTCATCTTCGCATTTAGCGCAAAGATTGATGATGTATTGACTATGGATGAACATCTCTGTTCCTGTGGCTTTGATGAGTTCTTTGGTATCACTGGCATCTTTGGATTTGGCGAGATCTTTCTTGAGGTGAGAGTTTTGAGGACCACCGAGAAACATCTGATAGGGTTTTCCACTTCCTGCTACAGATCCAACAGTTTCCATGAGTGTTTTCTGTTTTCCGATGTGACATCCGATACAGAAGTGATGACAGAGAGATTGGACATTGAGGATATTTTCCATACCATCTGTTTGCTGATGAGTAGAGAACTTCACCAGGAAATCACGATAGGCTGTACGATTGGTCCAAGACTCAATGTTACATTTCCAGAGACTCTGTTGTAGAGGTAGAACCAGATAGAGTTCTTTCACATCAGGCATGATTGCACCATAGGCAAAGACCTGATAGAGAAAACTCACCCAGTTGTCTTGGAGCATACCTGTGAGTTTTACCTCAAAGACCTGAGTCTTATTGTAGATATCTGGATGTCCCGCTACTGATTGATAGCTCACTTCATCCTCGTACTTGAGAGGTCCATCTTCTTTCCGAATGACTTTGTCTAGGGCAAGGCGAGTGCGACGAAGACAGTTGAGGAAAGGCTCTGTTGTTTTAGAGGCGCGGATTTTGGCTTCCTCTTCTGCAGAGAGAAAGGGATAGCGACCACGTGCCACATCAATGAGTGTATCATCATTGATTTCCTCTACTGAGTGATGAAGCATCTCTTCAGCAATGAAACCGAGAAGAGAATACTGATCACCTTTGGGGAGACAACTCAATAACATTGATGGATATTTATGAGTTGTCATATCTGGCACAGATAGATTTGGAGGGAGTAACTTCTTGAGTTCAGCCCGTTGATTAGGGTTGAGGGCATTGAGAAGAGTACGTACGCGAAGAGTTGACATTCTATGGATACTACTGAGTAGGAAAAATATTTTTTTCAATTTTATTTGGAAGAGTAAAAATAAAATTGAACTTACCTCCCTATAGGAAATAGGTACAGTACCATGCAGAGATTCGCTTCCGTTCTTCCTTCCATTCAGTTTCCAATCTTATCGTTCTCATCCTTCTTTCCATCCTCTCCTCCAAGGGCACAGCAAGGATCAAAAACCAAAATCGCACCAAGTCCTCCACAAAAAAATCTAGATGTAAGTGGTATTCTGATTCAGAGGAAGGAGACGAAGGATGTTGAGTTAAAGTAAGGAACTTTAATCTTCTTCCCGTTCTACTTCAGTAGAGGTTTGCCAAGCATATTCATTTTCTTCTTCATATTCACTTTGACGTTTTTGTTCTTGGGTGCGACGAACCATGCTTAGACGAGGACCGAGTGAAAGGGAAACGGTAGAATCCTTTGCGTCTTTTTCTTCTTGTTCCATTTGGAGACGACGACGCGTGGCTTCATCTTCTTCGCGTTTGATAGCATTGCGGAGACGTTCAGCGAGAGTAACGCTATCATGTGCCGTTGTTGTAATCATCGTATTTTTAACTACGACTTTACCACCGAGAGGAGGGAAATCATCATCAGTGAGTGGACGATTTTTGGCTTCTTCTTCTTTCTTTTTCTTTTGAGCATCTTTCCAATCAGCATAGGTGGCAGGAGTATTGGCAGATGAGTAAGGAGTGCGATCACGACGCATATTACCGAATGGATTAGGGCGTGATTCTTCTTGCGATGATTCCACTGGAGCAGTGCGCTGGAAAGCCGATTGACCAGTAGAGGTTTTCATAGAGGAAGTATTCCAAGTACGAGTAGGAGTAGACATTTGTAAGGGTGTGCTGATTTCATGACGTCGCCCTGATTTCAATTTTCAATTAACTCGTTTTGACTTTCACATACCGATAGCCTTGAATACCCATCAGATCTTTCATCCATTGGAGCCAAGTTCTTTGGGGCTGCACAATCCAATCCTCTACAAGAACTGTTTCAGATGGATCTTCTTCATCCATAATATCTAGTTCAAAGGGTTCCATTGAGACAGAAGATGTGGGTTCATGACGTACAAGAGGTGAGGGCGCTTTACATTTATCTTTACATTCAAAATAGCGTACTTTCTTTCCAGTATCTATTACACACCAACACTCATCAGGATCTTTATTTTTTTTACAAATCTCGCAAATGACTCTCATTAAAGTATTTTTCAATTATTCCTTTAACTACTTTGCCAAAAAATTGGAAACTATTTTCCACAGTATATTATACAAACATGTCATCCCTCGTTATTGTTGAAAGTCCTGCAAAATGCAAGAAAATCCAAGGGTTCTTAGGAGCTGGTTGGAAAGTCATTGCTACCATGGGACATATTCGTGCTCTGGAACAAGATCTTGATGCCGTTGGAATCAATCGTGATTTTGACGCCAAGTTTGAGTTTCTCAAAGACAAAGGCAAAGCCATTAAACAAATCAAAGAGGAAGCCAGGGGAGTGAAAGATATTTATCTTGCCAGTGACGATGATCGTGAAGGAGAGGCGATTTCATATGCTGTAGCCTTACTTCTTGGTCTCAATCCTCAAACCGCAAAACGCGCTGTCTTTCATGAGATTACCAAGACTGCAGTTACACGTGCAGTACAAAATCCACGTCTTATTGACATGAATCGTGTAAATGCTCAACAAGCCCGTGCTATTCTTGATATGATGGTAGGATTTACGATTAGCCAACTTCTTTGGTCCTATGTTGGAAACGCTTTGAGCGCTGGACGTTGTCAAACTCCTGCTCTTCGTCTTATTTGTGAGCGTGAGCGTGAGATTGAAAACTTCACCAGCCAACGTGCATGGAAACTCAAAGGTCAATGGGCAGCCAATAATCTATCCTTTGAAGGAACTCTCCTTGATGATTTAGAAGATGAAGAATCGGCTCGTAACTTTTTGGAAAATATTCATTCAGAAGCGGAAGGCACGATTCAAAGCTCTACTACCAAACCCTGGACACATTCCCCACCCAAACCTCTCATTACCTCCACGCTTCAACAAGAAGCCTCGGCACGTCATGGTTGTAATCCTAAACGTACAATGCAAATCGCTCAGCATCTTTATGAAGCAGGACACATTACTTATATGAGAACAGACCATGCTGTTCTTTCCGAGGAGGCGATTGAAAAAGCTCAAGAAATCGTTCGTCAACTCTATGGGGATGCTTATGT
>JACCDW010476263.1_pt1 | contig 13147 bp, 14 predicted proteins | sample 7449781 | NCBI WGS metagenome assembly JACCDW01 (sample SAMN15323449, study PRJNA562643) | freshwater metagenome | isolation source: river surface water | place: USA:Blue River Watershed | collected 2017-08-18 | reverse complement strand
CCTTTATTATTAAATAATGAAGGATTGCTTTCAAAAATAGAATGATTAAATAATTCGTGATATTTTTGAATATAATGAATACAATTATCTAACGAAAGTTGAATAGTAGCATCATAATTGCTTTTTAAATTATTTGCTTTTGTATATTGAATAAGGAAATGTACATGTTTTACATAAGAGCTCATTATATTCAATTTTTCGTGAATTACATTAATAATTTTTAATGTATTTTTAGAATTTTGGATTGAATAATAAATATTTTGAAAATATAAGAATACATATAAACCTTTTGTAAACATATTTGCTAAAACGGCTTTTGTAGGATTTTTAAATAATAATTGGAATGAATCAGAACCAAAAGCAACTTTCATAAAAATTTGATATAATAAAGAAAAATTTAATTTTATTCCTGTTTTTCTTTGAAACCAAAAGAATAAAATAATAGGTGTAATAAGAGTCATTAAAGGTGTAATAATAGTAAGAGCTGGAGCAACAAATATTTTATAAATATTTGTTAATAATAATGCTTTTTCATTATTATTTAATATACCATTTACATCAATAAAAGGAATAAAATCATAATTAAAATATATTAAATCATTCATCATATCAATGTGATGCATATTTTTTTCATTATAAAACCAAAGCATTTCTTTTTCATAATTTTTAATATTTTTTATCATAACATTTATTTTATCATTATGGCTATATAAACTTTTAATAAAATCTTGTCGTTTTGTTAAAATTTTTGTATCACAAATAGGATTTAAAATTAATTCTTTTAATACAATTTTACCACTTTGTGTTTCACATTTATTAAGTATATGAAAAATACTTTTTTCTTCATTACCAAAATGGTCGCTTAATAATTCAATATCTTGAAAAACATAATCATTTAATATTACTTTTTGAGTATCTTGTAAATGATGAATAAAAGAATGTTTATTTAAATTCATTAAATTATAAAGAGATTCATATATAATCTGGGAATCTAAAGATTTATTCATTAAAAACATACGTTCATGAATTTCAAGTTCGTGGTCGTGTTTTTTAGTAATATGCTCTTCATTAAGTTCATTTTTTTTTTGATTTAATACATTGTTAAGTATATCCATTTTTAACTATTTATTTTAAGGAAATTTTTAAACTATAATACTAAAATAAAAATAAAAATAAATGATTACGCATAATCATAATTTTAATTTTTTATTTTTTATATTTTTTATAAATAGATATATTAAAATTTTAAAATTTTAAAATAAAATGGCATTTTATAATATTTATTTAGATGTTGATCCTGAATATAAAGAAACAATTAAAGCTATTTATAAATTTTTAGTAGTTGTTATTGTTTTCCATATATTAATGTATTTATCTTATAAAGGTTCTAAACCTTTATTATTTGGTTTAACTCGTGAGCTTTTTAATGATGATGTTATGAACTTTATTTTTATTGGTATGATTAGTATTATAGCTTATTATTTTGTTTCTGAAAAACTCCTTAAATTTGAATAAAAAATAAAATATAAAAATATTTTAATATTATAGATTTATATGAAAGAAAATGAATAATAATTTTAATTTCCGTTGTTATGCTCCATATTCTTGTGATCCTTATACAGCATGTATAACTTTAAATGAAGTACCTACAACAGATTATAAAACTCCTTATTATAATTTAAATCCAAATCAAAATGGAAATTGTAATACAAAAGTATGGTATAAAATGAAATATGGTTATATAAATCAATATACTTATAGTGCGGAAGATGATATAAATTATGTAACAAAAAAATTATATCAATATAATGGTTCAAAAATGGCAAAATTAAATGAAATTGCTAAAAGCAAATAAAATTGCGAAAGCTCAAGAGTTAGTGAAAAATAAAAATAATATAAAGATTATAGTATAAAATAATATTGTTTATAAATAGTAATTATTATTTATAAATAAAATAATAATGGATATAAAAGAAAAATCTAAATCTATTAAAAATAAAAGTAAATCGTTAACAAAAAGTAAATCTTTAACGAAAAGTAAATCGTTAACGAAAAGTAAATCGTTAACAAAAAGTAAATCGTTAACAAAAAGTAAATTGTTAACAAAAAGTAAATCTAAAAATAAAAGTATAAGTAAAAGTTCATATAGTAGTATAAATTCATTTGTAAGGAAAATAAAACGTGAACATGGTGAATTAGATGATTCCTATAAAATACGATTAACATTTATTCAAAATTGTTTAAATAAAAATAAAGTTGAAAAGAAAGCGTTGTATATACCATATTTAAGTACTATGAGTTTTATACATTATTATAAAACGCAATGTGGAAATTCATATCCAGAAGCTATTGAAAATGAATATAAAAAATTATTATAAAGTAATTTAATTTTTTTATTTTTTAATTATTTTTTTCATAATATCGCCAATATCTTTACCGTTACACTTTTTATTAAGAAGAATATAAATAATAAAGTAATAAACTAAATAGATTCCACTAAAGAAGAAAGCAAAAAGTGTAACAATAAAGCGAGTTGCTGGGGTTTCATTATAATTACAACTATAAGCTAAATAAGCAGTACCAATACCAATTAAAATTGAAAGTATAATCCAAGATTTTGGAATACGATGAAGAGATGCTTCAACATAGTTAGGGTCATTTTTATGAGATTCAAATTTTTCGATAGTTTCACTTTCGAGTGCGCCGCGCATAGAATTCATAATTGTAAATAGTTCAAGCATTTTGTTAATCTTATTTTATTATCTATATTTATTTTAGATAAATATTTAAAATAAATAATATATAAAAATATAAAAATAAAAATATGAAAAATAAATTTTATAAAAAGTGTTTTAAATCTATTATTTTAATAATAATTATTATAGTAATTATTTTAATAATGAAATATTTCTATATAAAACATTATTTTAAAAATTTTTTAAAAACAACTGAAACTTTTGAACAAGATATAAAAAAAGAAAATAACTGGAATCAAGATTCGAATCAAAATTGTAAAGGAAACGCATTTTGTGCTTATGATTTAAATAAAGATGCTTGTGTATGCGCTTCTCAAAAAGATGATGCTCGTCTTCAATTTCCAAATAATCCAAATTGTTGTAATATTGAATGTAATGCTTTACCTAAAGAAAAATGTGTTAAATCTGGAGATTTAGATATAAAATATTATTGTAATGTATCTGGAAAATGTAAAGAATATAATGCTACAATGAAAGATAGTGTAATAATGGCAAATATATGTGGAATAGATAATGTAACAAATCAATATATAATGCCATATGCTTCAAAAGAAGAGTGTGAAAATATGAATGATGTATGTAATAAATATAATAATAAAAATTTAAGTGCTGCTGAAGTTGAAAAAGGATGTTTAAATGATACAAATTGTGGAATGTGTTATAATGAAAGTGGTGTTGGTAAATGTGTTTCAGGTTCACCAGCAGGTCCAAATGATTTAGATAAGTATTATTTTTGTAAACCAAGTGAACGAAAATCGAATGGTTCAAATGCTGGTATTTTTAAATATGGTAAAGAATTTACTGGATTATAATATAAATAAACTATAATTACAATTTATTTTAATTGAACACCAATAGTAGAATGTTTTGTTGTTGCTGATATAAGTGAATATGATTTAATTGAACTTGAAATATAGTTAGCAAATGAATAAATACTCTTACTTTGTAAATAAATTGTAATATTTTTTGGTTCATTAGAGTTTTTAATATCATTTTTAATTTCTGTTATTAAACCTTCTCCACTAAAAAATAAACCTTTAAATCCATTAAATAAACGAGTATTCATATTTATATTTTCACCAAATCCTAATAATATACCATTATCAAATTTAACACTTTCATTTGGTTTAATAGTCATTGGTACAATTGGACCAAATGATGATACCCATATTAAACCAGGGGTATCTCCAGTTTTTGCTTTTACATATGTAACTCCATAACCAGTAAGTAAACCACCTAATTTAAATTTTGTTGTTATATCAATATTTGATGTTGAACAAACATAAGATGATTCAATAGTATAAAATTTTGTATGTGGTGGAATATAAAAAGCATAAATATTTCCAATAAAAGGTCCAGATAAATTTAATCTTTGAACTATATCAGAATTATTTGTAAATAAATTGAAAAAAAAAGATGAACCGCTAAATTTACGCATTAAACCTTTCCAAATACTATTTGTTTTTGTAATTGTTGATATATTTGAATCCATAAAATTTAACATACCATTATTTACACGTATTGTTTCATCTTTATCAAGTAAAAATTGGAGTGATGTAAAACCATCTGAACCAACATATTTAAATTTAGGAAAATTATGATTTTGTAATATATTTATATCAGTAATTAATGTTATTTGGTTAGTATCAAATTGAGTAACTTCAGTATAATTTTTATCTAAATTAATATTTGTTATCTTATTTTTTTTTTCTTTTTTTAAATTTGACTTATTTTGAATTTTATTATATAATTCAATTCTTTTTGAATTATTTAATTTTTTAGAACTACTTTTTTTAACACTATTTTTTTTAGAACTATTTTTTTTTGAATATTCTTTTTTAACTTCACTTTTTTTAAAAAATGATGTAAACATTTTTATTTTTTCTTATAATATATTATTAGAAAATAATAAAATAATAAAATAATATGGACTATTCTCAAGTTTCATTTAAATCAATATTATTTTTTATTATACTTTTTGGAATCATTATTTATGCTTATATTTATTATGATTCATTATTTTTATCATATCCATTTTTAAATATTATTAAAGTATGTACAATATTATTAGCAATATTAAGTATTACATTTCCACACGTAATGGATTATTTTAAATATAGTGAACCTGGAAAAAATAATTATAATTTAGAAGATGTACTTAAATATCATCATTCAAATATGAAACATTAAAAATAAAAAAATAAAAAAAATCTATAAAATAGATAGTAATATATATTTTTATAAAAATGAGTAATAAAAAGAAAGAAAATAAAGTAGAAGAAAATGAAAATATAGCAGAAAATAATGTATCATTTTTGTATAATAATTCAAATAATTCTAAAAATAATAAAAATAATAAAAATAATAAAAATACTAAAAATAGTAAAAATGAAAATAAAAGTAATTCATTAAAAAAATATTTAGCAAATCAAAAAGAATTAATTAATGATGAAACTTTAAGTGCGATTTTAGTAACATCTGGTATGTTTAAAAGTTTAACAAATACTTGGGATAGTACACCTTTTCAAATAAAAATGGGTTATTTATTTATATTAGGAACATTATTATATTATTTTTTAATTATGAAATTTAATTTAATTGGTTCATTAATTATTGGAATATTATTATTTTTTGTATTATTTTTAATTAATTTTTATGTAGGAATTATTTATTTAATTCTTTTATTATTTATGATTTATAATAAATATCAAGAAAAAATAAAATTAAGTGGAACTTTAATTAAAGCAACCGAAATAAAAAATAATAAGCCATATAATGCTATGAAAAATCACGAATATGTTAAAAGTACAACTTTTCCAAAAGAAATGACTACAGGAATGTTTGGTTATTCATTTTGGTTATATATAAATAAACCATTAAATAGAGATTCATTATATAGAAATAATGAGTGGAAATCTGTTTTTTATAGAGGTACTGAGTTAGATCAAAAAAATGATATATCATTATTAACACAATATTTAGGTGTTTGGTTAACTCCTAACGATGAATCATTAGCATTTGTTTTTCAACAAAATGGTTCACAAACAGAATCATTTGAATTAAAAACATTAGATTTTAATGTATGGACACATTATTATGTAGGAGTTTCACCAAAAAGTATAAATATATATAAAAATGGTAAATTAGAAGTATCATCATCAATTAATCAGTCACCTATATCAATGGATGAATATGGTTTATATATTACATCTGATTATGCTTTATCTCAACTTGAAGATATATCAAAAACAAATGTTATTATAAGTGAAGAAGATAATGTTTATTCAAATAAAACAGGTTTTGATGGATATTTAGCATATTTATCATATTATGAATATTCATTAAGTACAGTAGATATTGAAAATAGTGTAAAACTGTATATAGATAAAATAAATAATTTTGAAAATAGTAGAAAAAAAAAAATAGAAAATGTGGATGTTATACCAATTGATTTTGAAAATAAAAAATAAAAATAATTTTTATAGAAAAATAAAATAAAGTATAAATGAAATAAAATATTTAAAAAATATTTAATTATTTAAAATTTATTAATAATTATTAATAAATTTTCTATCTTTATAATATATAGTATAATAAAAATGGCTTTAAATAATGTTAAAAATAGTGTAAAATCTTATGGAGGTGAAGTACAAAACATTTTTTCACTTATTCTTATTGTAGCATTTGTTGCTTTTATTGTTTATTTAGTTTATAATTATGTAAAAACATCACGTGCCATAAGTAGCGATTCACCCATTATTATAAATAATGAACTTGACGCATATGTTGCTCGTGCTCCCATCGAATTACCTGAATTAAAAGGTGGTTTAGAACAATCTGTTAGTACTTGGATTTATGTAAGTGATTATAGTTATAATTATGGTGCTCCTAAACACGTTTTATGGAAAGGTAACCCCATAAAAGATCAAACTGGTAAAATAATTGAAGGTAATGACGGTAAAGTATGTTGCCCTCAAATTTATTTATATCCTGAAACAAATACTTTAGGAATTAATACAAGCACTACTTTTAGTGGCGCCACTCCTGAAAAGTGTGATGTTCAAAATATTCCTTTAATGAAATGGGTACATATTTGCTACATCTTAAAAAACCGCAGTGTTGATGTTTATATTAATGGTAAATTAGAACGTTCAACCGCATTAAAAGGTATCCCAGTTATTACAAATGATAAATTATGGGTAACTTATGGTGAAAATAAAAATCCTGGTTTCTATGGTAAAATTGGTAAAACTCAATATTTTGCTTATGCTATTACTCCAAGTGATGTATTAAATATGTATACTCAAGGTCCTTCTGGTAATACTTTATATAAAGTATCATTATTTGAAAATAATAGTTTATTATCATATTCATCTGGTGGTGCTATTGAAAATGATAGTACTAAAAAATAAAGTAATATAAAAATAAAGTAATATAAAAATAAAGTAATATAAAAATAAAGTAATATAAAAATAAAGTAATATTTAAAAATAAAGTAATATTTAAAAATAAAGTATTTTTAAATAAAAATAATATTTTTTTTTAAAAATAAAGTATTATAATAATATAGAAATATTATTATAATATTTATAATATATAGTAAATAATAAAAATGTCAACAAATAATCGTTTTATGAAAAATATAAAAAGTAATGGTTCTAACTCATCTATGATGAGCAGTAGTATGATTATTTTTGTAATTATTGCTATTTTAATATTAATTTATCTTTATGTAACCATTCGTGGATATAATAATTTTATAAATAATTCACCAATGATTATTAGAGATACTATTGATGGTACTAAACCAATGAAAGTAGAATCATATAAGATAGCAAATCCTTCAGATGGTAAATATGGTACTGAATTTTCATACAGTTTCTGGGTATATCTTAAAGATAGCAATTTTAGTGGTAGTGCTGATAATACTGATTGTGAATCAGATGATAATTATAATATTAAAACAACTACTTTAAATTATAAACATATTTTCCATAAAGGTAGTAATGATATGTATATGGGAAATAGTGGAACTTCCAAATATAATAATTTACCACTTCTTCAATCACCTGGTGTTTGGTTATATCCTAATGAAAATAAATTACTTATTAATTTTAATACATACAATAATAATAATACATCCGTTTATGAAACTTGCGATATTGGTAATATCCCCATTAATAAATGGGTTCATATTTCGATTATCTTAATTGGTAATAGTGCGGATGTTTATGTAAATTGTAATTTAAAGAAACGTCAAAAATTAAGTGGTATCCCTAAATTAAATGATGGTGATTTATATATTAATCAATTTGGCGGTTTTAATGGTTACTTATCTCGTTTCCGTTATTATAATTATGCGATCGACCCCTTCGAATTAGATTTAATTTGTAAAATGGGTCCTTCTGACTCCGTTCCTATGGATGATTTAGGTAATAAATCTGGTTCTAATAGTTTCGCTTCATATTTATCACCTGACTATTGGTTCAATTACGGTTTCCCTGTATCTGCTGGTTATCCTAATTCAATTGTATCAACCACTCCAACTTCAGCAACTGTTGTAGCTACTGGACCTTCTGGTGGAGCTTCAGCAACTGTTACCAAAAAATAAATATTTAATAATAAATTCATAATAAATTACTTAAATAAATTACTTAAATAAATTAATTAAATAAATTAATTAAATAAATTAATTAAATAAAGAATAAATAATTTTAACATATGAAAACTTAACAAAATAAATAAGTATATTCATAAATGTCCTTACTTTCTTTGAATCATTGTGTTCAATATTTTTAAAATATTGATTACTAAAAGTATATAATATCATATTCATTATTATAAGAAAATAATGATTATATGTTGTTGTTAATACATAATAATCAAATATTGTATATAATGTTTGTGGTAATACAATATCTTTCATATGATTTTTAAAAAATGGATGAAATACAAATGAAAAGAAATTATATTGAAATAATGATTGTGTTAATATAAACGCAAATAATTGATAAATACACATTCCTATTAATGGTTGACTCCATAAAAATAAATAAAATCCCATATATAAATGTAATTGAGTTGAAAATGATAATATTTCAACACTATCTACTATTTTTGATTTAAACGTTAAATTATGTTCTTCAGTTTCAATATCATTTTTTGGTTTTATTTGTTCCATTACATTTTGAAACTGGTCTAAAAAATTTTCTATTTTAGATGCCATTTTTATATAATTACTTTAACTATATTTACTTTAACTATATTTACTACATAACTTTTTTTTATATCAAAATTCTTTTAATATAAAAAATTATTTTTATAAAATTATTTTTATAAAATATTTAATTTGTTAACAAATTATTTTATACTTCCCATTTTTGATTATCACTAAAAGACCAATTTGATAATATTGAATTTACAATATCTTCTTTACTTTTTGGCGTTTCTTCTTTTTTAACAACCTTTTTCTTATATACTCGCTTCTTTTTATTAAAATCTTTATCAAAACCCATATCTTCAAATGTTACTCCTTCTTCATCACTATCTTCATTATCAATATCTTCAAGCTCTTCTTCACTACTAGAATCTTTTGTTCCTAAATGATGTTTATATTCTTTTTTCTTAGATACAATTCCCCCATTATTATCATCAATGTTAATGGTTAAATCACTAATTTGATATTTATTTTTTCTATAAAATTCAAATCGCTTTTTTGCTTGATTAGTAAATACTGAAAATTGATCCACAATATCTATAATAAGTGGATTAATATCATGTTTTTGCCGCAAAATTCGCCCTACTGTTTGAATAATATCACTTTTTGGTGAAGCAATCACTAATCCATTAAGTGATTTAATATCTAAACCTTCATTTGCCATTGGAAATGTTCCTAAAAGCAAACGACAACTTTCACTTTTCTTCAAATCTTTTTCCTTCATTCCTCCTACATAATACCCAATGGATGTTACACCCATTTGTAAAGCACACTTTTCCATATCCAATAAATGTTGTTTCCGGTCTGATAAAATTAAAATTTGTCGTGATGGATGCTTATTTAATTCATCTACTACACGTTTCATATACATAAATGTTCGTTTATAATATCCACAAATATTATTAATCATTGTCGCAATTTGTACATTTCCATTATATCCTGTAACTTCTTTGTTATACTCTTCTAATTCACTTTCACATAATAGCCGTTCTACTTCCACAATACTTCGTTCTTTTCGCGCTTTGAGTGAATAAATAATATCTCCAATAAACCATTTTAGCACCTTTGTTAAACCATCTTTTCTATTAGGTGTTGCTGATAAACCCAACATATAAGGACAATTGATTTTAAAAAGCGCACGAGAAAATACTTTTGATGGAATACGATGACATTCATCAATAATTACGTGACCAATATCATCAAATGTTTCTCTCGGAAATTGTTTCATTGAAAGGGTTTGTAACATTGCGATTACAATATCACAATCTGTATCACATTTATTTGCTTGAATAATTCCAACCTTTGCTCCTGGTAACGCAAATTCAATACGTTCTTTCCATTGATTCATTAAAAATTCTTTATGAACAATGACCATTGTTTTCTTTTTAAGTTGAGATATAAAATAAAGTGCTAAAATTGTTTTACCAGCACCGCAATAAAGAGAAAGAATACCACCACCGCGATTATAATATGCTTCCATTACTTTTTCAGCAGGCACTTTTTGTTCAGGACGAAGTTGAAGATTAAATTCTACTTGAATATCACGACCAGGTGGTGTAGTATTAAATTCAGTTGGTACTGAGCCAAATTTTTCAATACCATAGAATTTAGGAATATATATTTTATTATCATTTTCAAGAAAAACGTCATAAGGTTCAGCATCAGCACCATAATCTCCCATAACATTTGGTTTTACATGTAACTCTTTTTTAAGTTCTTCAATTTCTTCATCTTTAAACTTATTTTTACGAATAATATAACCACGTTTACCAATATAAGCACGCGCACTTAAAGCATTCTTCTTTTGTTCCATTTTTTAAAATATATATTTTATAAAATAGATTACTATTTTATATACTTAAAATACTTTTATATTACTTTTTTATTTACATTTTTTTATTTTTTATATATAAATAATTATTTATTAAATATATATAAAAAATGAATATTAAAAAATGAAATTAAATTAATTTAATAAAATAATATAAATAATGAAAGATTTACAAAATGCTTATCATATGTATACTTTAGTAGATTGGATTGATATTAAACGATTAGATTGGAGAAGATTATCTTTAAATCCAAACGCAATCTATTTATTAGAACAAAATCCACAAAAGATTGATTGGATGCGTTTATCAAGAAATTCATCAGCTATTCATTTATTGGAAGCAAATCCTAAAAAAATTGATTGGATGTTTTTATCAATGAACCCATCATCTATTCGTTTATTTGAAAAAAATATGGATAAAATAGGTTCTTTTGAAAAAACAGAATTATCAAGACTTTTAACAGCTATTCCTTTTTTACAAAAAAATCCAAATATGATTAATTGGTCAGCATTATCAAGTAATCCATTTGCTATGGAAATTTTAGAGAAAAATCAAGATAAAATAAATTGGGATTGTTTAAGTTTGAATCCTTCAGCAATTGAACTACTTAAAAAGAATAAAAAAAATATAAATTGGTTTCATATATTTGAAAATCCAAATGCGATTGAACTTATACTAGAAGAACATAAACGTGTTCAATATATACCATATCCAACATATCCTTTAAAAGAAGATTGGAAAAAAGAATGTGAATACTCAGATATAATGGGTTTAAAAAATTTATGGGATAATGAATGGATATCATATTTATGTACCAATAAAAGTAAAATCGCAATAAATATATTAAAAGAGAATATGAATAGGATTAATGGTAATGGATGGATAAAATTATCTACAAACCCATTTGCGATTGAACTTTTAGAAAGAATACCAGATAAAATTATATGGGATGAAGGTTGTTGGTATGACATGGAAGAATATACGATATCTACAATTCCATCCTTTATTAATTTAATTAAAAAAAATCTTGATAAAGTGGATTGGAAAAAATTATGTCATAATCCATCAGCCATTGAAATTTTAAAAGAAAACCAAGATAAAATTTGTTGGTATACTTTATCAAGTAATCCATCTATTTTTAAATTAGATTATGACTTTTTAAGAAAAAGAATGGATATAATTCGAGATGAATTACTGAAAAAAACTAAATTAAATGTGTTAATTAACTCCTAAAGCTAAATCAATACCTTCGATCATAAGTTTATAAGATTCATTTAATAATGTTGTTGGAGCAAAATATTTACTAAATTTTACATAATAAACTCTTCTTGGGTCAATATCTTCAGGTTGAATATTTTTAGGTACTACATACTTATTTTCAACAAATTCTTTAATAGAAATTAAATCTTGTGCTGTTGTATTAATTACAAATTGTGAAATATAATTATGTAAAAAATCTATTTTTGTATTTTCTAAACCATCTTGTACACGATATGCTCGCTCATCAATACTTAATTTATCCATCATTAAAAGGGGTTGTTCAAATGGATAATGTGTTGGAATAAATATATATAAATTATAATTTAAATAGCTAAATTGTATTTGTACAAGATTATCATGATTTAGTGCTTTTTTACGAATTGGATTTACTGAAATAGTATAATCAATATTTAAATGATTAAATAGCTCAAATTCTTTTTTTAAACGACGTAATACAACTTTATGTTGTTCACCATATTTTTCCGTAAATTCTTTTGAAAATATATCAATTTTACTTTCTTTTATAACATTATTTTCTTCTGCTACTAAATATTCCATTTTATATAATTACTTTTTAAAAATATTACTTTTATATAATTAATTTTTTATAATCTATTTCTTTTATATTCTTAGCATTATATAAATCATTTTTTTATATATTTTAAAAATAAATTAGTTTTTAATTAATTCCATTATTTTTATATAATCATTATATGAATAAAAGAGTCTATATTTTCTATAATTTGTTAAAAGATGATTTAAAGAAAATTCTTTTTTTATTTTTTCTTTTACATCATGTTCATTTATTTCTTCTTTTGCTATTTCTTTATAAATAAATTTTATAAATATATTTAATGATTCATCTAATATACTTATTTTTTCTTTATTATCAATAATTAATGGTGATAAATTATTATCAATATGTGGTTGAATAGAATCATGTATAGTAGATTCATTTTTATTATTTTTTTTTTCTTTAAAACTTTTTTCATTCATATGATTAAAATTTGAAATATAATATTTTGATAATACTTTTATTAACTCTTTTACAAATTTATTTATATCAATAATTTTATATTTTT
>JACCDW012040904.1_pt1 | contig 13149 bp, 19 predicted proteins | sample 7449781 | NCBI WGS metagenome assembly JACCDW01 (sample SAMN15323449, study PRJNA562643) | freshwater metagenome | isolation source: river surface water | place: USA:Blue River Watershed | collected 2017-08-18 | reverse complement strand
TTCTGTTCGATAACGTCCTAGATATTCTTCGTATAATCCTGGTTCGGACGGAATATTATTTTTTAAACTTTCAGTGTTCATATCAAAGATGTTATTAACTTTATGATATCTAAATTTCCATTCATTAATGCCTGTTAATTTTTTAATACCATACATCATTTCTTTGATTTGATCAGCGACCTTGCTGCTTCTTTCTAATTCCACAAATACATAATAGTCGCCGTCTTTGTTTTCGCCTGCTGACACGTCTGAATCTAAAACAAAACTAAAACTTTTTTCTACAAATTCCATTAGGTCTTTTGCAGGAGCTCTTTCCTTAACTTGAAAAGTGACCACGCATACATCGCGATCCTCTCCCATTTTTGAACGATATGTATCAACTTCAAAAATTGGAAAGACTAATTCGTTTAAATCGTTTGCACGAAGGCCTTCACTAATTATTTTTTCTGTCATGCTGCTGGTACTCCTTCTGCGGGTGCAGCAGCTGGTGCTGGTGCTGTTTGATCGGAAGGTAATTTAGATAGATCTTTTGAAAGGATATCTTCTACTTTATTTTTGTCAAGATTTCTATACCCTTTATCAATATCGTGAATTAATTTTTTAGGAATGACTATCTTGATCATTAAAATTTCTTTTCGATCAATTTTTCCTTTTTTAGTTCCAGGACGAATGTCGTCGGGTGTTTTAATTTTTCTAACTTTAGAAATAGTACTTTCAGCAACTCGAACTTTGCATCCATAGTCTGTTAAAATTTTTCCAGCTCTAGGGTCTGGCATTTTCTTAATAGGCCACATAAAGGTACACTCTACCCAGTACCTATGTTCTTTAGGGCCACTAACTAGCTCGCCGTCTTCCCAGTTGTCATAGACGTAGATATCTAATTCGTCAATAACTCTCTCGAAGCTTTTCAATAAATTTAAGCTGTTGTTAGAACCGTAAATGTTCTCTATGTTGCTAATGATGTCTTTAATATCAGCCATAATTTCTCCTAATTGTATTTATCGCCGAAATGTAAACATAACTTATATCTTTTTTAGCAGATCGTTAAATACTTTTGTGTCCGGTACGGGCACTACGGTCAGAGGTCCGTGCCTAGCACTTAAAAAGGAGGGCTAACCTTATATGAAGCGAAAAAGAGCGCAACAAGCACTTTTACAGAGCAATGTAATAAATATTGATCCTAGATTCAATAATCAGCGTCAAAGAAGAGTACAGATTTACCCTAAAAACCTAAGTCAGGAAACGTACTTACTTAAACTAAACGATCCCCAGAAAATGATTATATTTGCTATCGGCCCAGCCGGTACAGGTAAAACCATGCTGGCCGTGCAGTGGGCTATTGATCAGCTAAAATTTGGTGAATCTACAAAGATTATTATTACACGCCCTGCGGTGTCAGTTGATGAAGAGCACGGGTTCTTACCAGGAACTTTAAACGAAAAAATGGAGCCCTGGACTAAGCCAATAATGGATGTTTTTGCAGAAAATTATAATGCTAAAGAAATCGAGGATATGATTAAAGAGGGGGTGATAGAAGTCAGTCCGCTAGCATACATGAGAGGAAGAACATTTAAGAACGCTGTGATCATTGCTGACGAGATGCAAAATGCGACACCTAGCCAGATGAAAATGCTGTTAACTAGGTTAGGAACGGGGTCTAAAATGGTCGTTACTGGAGATCTACAACAAGCCGATCGCCCAAGTAATAACGGTCTATTAGAATTTCTACAACTATTCAACGATTTTAAAAATCATCGTTATGTAGATGTTTGTCATTTCACAATGGGTGATATTGAACGACACGAAGCTGTAAAGGAGATATTAGCGATTTATAAAGACTCTTAATCTTTAGGAAGATGGGGGGTCAAACGATCCCCCAATAGTCTTTTGTAAAATTCCAGCATGTCGTCGTAGTCTGCTTCGGGATTTAAGCCATTCTTGACACATTTTTTTTCTTTAAAGTCTAAGATAACCTTAGCACTTTGAACGTGCTTTAGTCTATAATGATTTTTAAATTCAGTTACTTCGTCCCATTTTCCGTTGGGCTTTAACATATAAGTTACTATCATATATCTAGCAGACATCATTCATCCTTTAATTGTTCTACTTCTACTCCAGATTTCTTAAGGAAATCTATCCCTGCTTCATCTCGATAACCTTGACCGTACCAGACTCTTTTAATTCCAGCCTGATAGATTAATTTAGCACATTCGATACAAGGAGAGTGTGTAACAAATAAATCACTATTAATACCAGAATTATTTGACCGTGCTAATTTGGCAATAGCATTAGATTCTGCGTGAAGAACTTCTGGTTTTGTAACTAAACGATACCTTACTGATTCCCCCAGTGATGGAACAAATTCTTCATGGGGATAAATCATTTCTAATTCACCTGGATCGATCCAGCCTCCTGCATCAATGCTCATATAGTTTTTAAATTCGCAGTCGTTGTCCCAACCTGCGGGCATACCGTTGTAGCCATAACTAATAACGGTATCGTCTTTAACAATAACTGCTCCAACATTTAATCTTTTAGCGTGACTGAGCTTTGAAACTCTAATTGCCCAATCCATATATAATTGTTTAAATTTATTCTTCATTTATTTCTTCCCAGGTATGATCGCCTAAAAATTTTACTTTAGTTATGTATTCATAATCCGTCGGAACCCCAGTAGTCCACTCTGTGGGTCCCATATGAACCAATAATGTTTTTTCTTTACGTTTGTCCCATACTAACCAGTATGCGTGACCTACAGAAAGTTGAAATTGATATTCGGCAGCATGAACAGCATCGGTTACTTCTAATCTTCGCTTGATATCCGCTGCTTGTTTTTGCAAGACTGCTACCAATTCCATAATGCGATTGTATTCTTGCTGAGCAAAATGCCTAGCATTGTTCAACATTATGTCTTTTTGTTTTGTTACTGGTACAAGATCAAAGCTAGGACCTCCTACCTCAGTAGGATACGGAGTGATGTTTTTGTTGATAAAAGGAATTAGAAGACCAGATGAATCTGAATCAAAACTATCTTTGCCTTTTAGAAGATTAGATTTTTTATTAATCATTCCTCTAACAGCTTGAGTTTATCCGGCTTGCCATTCCACTCGGCATGATCTGCTGGCGCATCTTTTTTCTTAGTAATGTTAGGCCATTTTTTACTCAGCCTACGATTAAGATCTGTCCAAAAAACAACATCAATATTTGTATCGTTGTCTGGAACAATAGCTTCAACTGGACATTCTGAGACACATACAGCGCAGTCAATACATTCGTCTGGATTAATTGCTAAAAAGTTTGGTCCTTCGTAAAAGCAATCAACAGGACAAACAACTACGCAATCAGTATGTTTACATTTAATACAATTTTCAGTTACAAGATAGGTCATTTTACTAATCTAGCTAATTTAACCAACGTTGCTGAAAGATTAATTTCTGGATCAACAATTAAAGTATGATCGACTAGACCAGCTTTAATAATTATGATAGCCTGATCCTGATTTTCTTCGCTACCAAATATTTCTAAATTATTGTATAACCAGATAAACACTTCTTCCATTTCTTCAGCACGTAGTTTACCACAAAGCATTTTACGTGCCTCTGTGATCTTACCTGCTTTAAACAATGCTACCATGTCAAACTTCCAATCAGCTGCACCTTCGTCGCTCTTATTTGGAGGATTTAGTTTGCCTTCTGCAACGTTTTGTTGAATAAGATTGATGCATTTACGAAGATCTGGATACGTGACCTTAACATAATCGTCTAGAGTATCAAGATCAAAGTCTACAGCTTCCTCAACTAAAATAGTAGCAACACGGGCAGTGAACTCGGTGATATCAGTTCGCTCGACATGAAATCCTTGACAGCGACTATGAATAGCAGGAATAATCCTGTTAGGATAGTTGCAGGTAAGAATGAATCTAGCAGTTGCGTGATATTCTTCCATAACACCACGTAACGCTGCCTGTGCGTTTGGGCTCAAGTAATCTGCTTCGTCTAAGAGCACAACTTTAAACGGACCAAACGGAATCATCTGCACAAAGTTAGTGACTTTGTCTCGAACAAGATCTACGTTATTTTCTCGGCTTGCGTTAATCTCAAGAACATCATATTCTTCAATACCTAATTGATGAATAAGAATTTTTGCTAATGTAGTTTTACCTATACCAGCACTACCGCTTAGAAGCAAATGTGGAATGCTTTGGTCTTTAATCCAGCCTTCAATTTGCTTACGTTGATGCTCGTCTCGAAAGACATAACCACTAATGTCTTTAGGACGATATTTTTCTACCCATAACTCTTTCATTGTCTTAGTCCTTTTTCTACTTCAGCGGCAATGACACGTTGTCGAAGTTCGCTGGTTGAGAAATTGTGTTCACGTTTGTTAAAATAAAATTCAATACCCCGAGCAGTACATTCGTATCTGCCAGTAAAATCTTTATGTTCATATTCTTGTCCTAGTATTCTAACATTAATAGGATAAGAAAGCAAGATGTTTACAAGATCTGATTCGGTTTCATATACAAGGATTTCGTCAATATACTTGCAGGCTTTGAGCTGTTCGTAGCGTTCAAATACACTTTGGACTGGCTTGTTTTTTTCTGTTGGGCGATCAATTGTGGGATCAGTTTGTAATCCTACAATTAAATGATCACACTGAGTTTTTGCTTCTTTGAGCATCATGATATGACCTGCATGAAACAGATCAAAAGTTGAACATGTGAATCCTATTTTCATTTACTATGCCTTCATTTTCACTTATTGTAGCATAGTTATTAATTAAAAGTCTAGCTCTTTCGGCTCTTGATTGCGGAGTTTTTTCTCCAAGAATAATGATAATATAATTTTGTTTTTCTTTTTCAACAATCAAAGCTAAACATCTCCCTGCAGGATTTGTAAAGCCAGTTTTGCTCAAAACAATATTATCAAAATCAAAAAGCAGTTCTTTGTTGGTATTTGGTATTTGAACCTGTCTAATTTTTTTGTTTATTTTTCTTTCAATTATAAGAAAACGAGAACTTGATATATTTTTGATTATATTATATTTTGATGCTTCTAATACTATACTTGAAAATTCGGCAGCGGTACTAACGTTGCCCTTACCTAACCCCGACGGATCGACAAATTTGGTTTGAGATAAATTTAATTCTTTTACCTTAGAATTCATACGTTCTATGAATCCGTCTCTTCCAGTACTCCAGGATTTAGCAAAGGCTTCTGCTGCTGCGTTATCACTACGTATTAATAATGATTCTAATAGTTCTTGCCTTGTTACTAGCTTAGATTGAAAAATTCCGCCACGATATGAGATCTTTTCGTCTAGAGGCTGTTTTGATTCTAACACAACCAACGCTGTCATTAACTTGGTTAATGATGCAATTGGCCTCTGTTCAGTTGCATTAACTCCCGCAACAACTTTGTTAGTTTCTAAATTATAAATCCAGTAAGAGTAATTTTCCTTAGCATGTAAGGTGCTATGAAAAAACAATAATAAAAATATAAATTTTTTAATCATAAAATAAGACTCGTTAAGAGTCTTATTTAAACAAAATTATTCTTTGACAATAAAGGGCTTTAAGTTTGGAGGTTCCCAACCTAGTGGCTTAAGAACTTTACCATCTTCACGTTTACGAACTTTGCCGGTATCTTTGTCAATCTTGGCAAAGTTTGTTCGCATAACTTCTTTCCATGCACCTTCTGCATCAAAACCGGCGGAATGGATAGCACCAATAGTAACAACCAGTATATCAATTAGTGCATCTAATTGTTCTACACGATCGCCAGATTCAACTGCTCTTTTAAATTCGTCATTGTATTCTTCTTCAATTAAATCGCAGTATAGTTTATATTGTGCTTCGTTAAAGCTATCAACGCTTTGATCGCAAGCCCGCATAAATTTTTCTTGATCACGAAAAGGATTAGTCATATTGTTTCCTATGTTTTTTATTAATATCTTCTACTCGGCCTAGTAATTCTAATTCAACATCTAAGTCTAATGCTTCCATTTGAATGGCAGCAACATCTTTAGGAAAACACGCACCGCCCCAACCATACTCCCCGTCTGGTCCCGGAACATCCATGTGTGTTTTTCCAATTCTATCATCATGAGATGCTATAAATTTGAGATCGTCTAAGTTTACACCCTCTGCCTTTGAAATTTTATTCCAGTCGTTCATAAAAGTAACCTTAGTTGCTAGGTAACTATTCATCATGTATTTGTAGAGAGCTGCGGTTTCAATAGATGTAATTATGTGTTTGTCGTGTGTTAATTTGCGACCTTCATGAATAATTTTTCTTGCTTTAACACACCAATCATAATCTCCGCCTATTACACAATAGTTTGCATTTGCGTAATCACGAACAGCGTTTGCCTGTGTTAAAAACTCAGGAACGTGAACTAAGTTAGGATATTTTTGTTGTAGTTCTTTGTATATTCTTGGGGGAGCGGTAGTTTTAGAAATGATAGGAATCTGTCTATTAATGTTAACAAACAATAATTCTTTAAGAACAGATTCTAAAATAGATGTATCGCAATGACCATCATCAGTTGAGGGACTAGGTACGCAGACAAAGATTGCATCGCAATCTATAAATTTATCTAGGGAAGCAGAATCTTTAAATTTAGGATCTTTGATAACTAGATCTTGATTTTTATATGCCCAACCAATTGCTTGACCTACAAAGCCAAAACCGATAATACCTATTTTCATCGTCTACCTTAAGATTTAAGTATCTTAATTATACGTTTTTGTTCTTGCTCAGTCAACCACTCTTCTTCCATATGACCAAAGTGTGGAGAATCGTGTAAAGCACTTTCAACTAACTCTTTTAAAAGATAAAGATCTTTTTTAAGTTCAAATGCAGTAAAACCATCGTTATGATGATTTGAACATTGTCTTGATAAAGAGCGTATCTGATTAGCAATATCAGATACGTCCCAATCTTTTTTCTTAAGATACATTATCTAATAAAATCTTCTGGACGAATAGTTGCTGTAGAACCATGACCGTATTCTTGACCAATATAAAAGTCATTAGGCTTTTCGTCAGCTACGGCTATGACAGATTTAACTTCAACCTTTTGAAATTCTTTTTCACCTTCGCCGTCATCGATTTTAATTTTTCGAGTCCAACGACCGTGTTCAATTAGAATCCATTGTCCAGGTTTAACATCAAGCTCGCATTTCTCTCCAACTTTATAAACTTGAGCCCATCGAGGTTTAACTCCGTGAGCTTTGCCGTTATCACTTTGAATGACAATACCGCCGGCAGTTTTCATTTCTCCCATATCCATGTTAATTACAAGGATGTCTTGGGATAGCGGACGAACTTTAATTTGTTTGGTTTCAAATGCGAAAGTCATTTTTAGCCTTTTGTGCGTGATGGAGTGGTGTCTTCTTTAACTGCTCTAGGATTATTAGCATAATAATCGGCTAGAATTTCTTCTTTAGTTTTAACGATTTTTCCGCCTGGTCCTAATTGATCGCCGCGGGCGTTAACCTTGGCATTTCCTACAGCAGGAATTAATTCGTTTTTGAGGTTTAGTTGTTCCATATCAACTAACTTTCCTCTCATACTAGTATGTAGTTTACCCATTTTGTTCTCCTTTGAAGAATTCGTCTATTGGTAATTTGTATTTAACACTATCTATCTTATGGACCCCTATCAAATAGAGTACATAACTGGCCACACTTGATCCACGCCCAACTCCCCAAACAATCTTATTAGCCCTAAGAGTATCTACAATATATTTCATAACATGAAGTATATCGTACATGCCATGTTTAATAAACAGCTCTAATTCTTGACTTACTCTATCTTTTTGCTCATCAGTTTCACACATTCCATAGAGCATTTCTGTAAGATTAGGATAATAATCGTCCGGAATAAACCATTTTGTTATATCAACAGATTTTGGGGGTATTGGATAGTTAAGTTTTTCTAATCGGATTCGATCTAGGTATTTTGAAAGATCTTCAGAACTTTGGCAATAGTTTAAAATATCAGGGCCATGCCGTAATATTCCGTCTACTAGTTCTTGTTCAGTATTTGTTTCAGTCCACATTTATCAGTTGATCCAAGTCGCCGTCTAATTGTCCTTTAGATTTGAGCGCATATCTTCTATTCAGCTCTTCTCTATATATTGTAACAAATGTAGCGAGTTGTGTCAACAATTCAGGCTTTCCTAATCTGGCTGCTGTAAAGTATTTTTTGTTCAAATCAAACAGACGCTGTTCAACTTCAGCGTCTTTGAGCTCAGAAAGATCACCTTCAAATGGATGAATCATTAGACAAATTGTCCTAGATGGTTGATAAAGATAGTATCGGAGTTGTGTCTCCATACTTCAATAATTACAGGATTTTCGGTTGAAGTTACTGAAAAGGTTGGGAAACTTCCCGGAAAAGCTGGATTTCTTTTGAACACAGAACCTGCACTGATCGATAATGTAACCGTTCTTGCAGTTCCATCGCCGTAAATTTCCAGCGTTACTTTTCCAACACCAATCCCTAACGGCGAAGTTGCATCGTTGTTAGTAGGAAAGTTTAGAAATTCCATACTAACGTTTGCACCGATTCTATAAACATGATAAGCACCTTGCTCATAATCTACGGTGATGTTGCTAGTTAGGAAGCCAGCATCCCATTTTTTATCTTTATTGTTTACAAATATAGCTTCGCTAATAAGATGATTATCAAAAAGATTATCAGCATTTAGTCTAGCTGCTGTATTTTGTAAATCAGAAACTTCGTCTTTGGCTACTCTGAAGTTGTTTTTGATTGTATCAAAGTTATCACGAAAAACCTGTGTATCATTGTCCTGACCTGCTACAGGAAAGTTCTCGTTAATAGCCAAATAATTTATTGCACTTGTCATGGTAATTTTTCTCCGCGTTGTGGGAATGCGAGATATTTATTCTCTATTTCCCCGTCTAGTATGTCAATTAGATATCTATCTGCTGTAAAATCGATACCCTTAAAATCAAATCCTTTTGCTTTTATTCTGGATATAATGGATTCGGAAAACCCAGGTTTTGCATAGCAAAGTATCAAGGCTTTAACATAGCCTGTTTCTACGAAGCTTTCATCTTGAACACTTCGCATCCAAAGTGGTAAAAATGTACGATCTCTTTCGCCAACACTTCTAATTCTTCTTCTCATATTTCTTATAGAATTTGGAAATATTCTCTGATGATCTCTGTCGCTGGCAAAAGGTATGTCGCTGTCTACTCTAATAGCAGATTGACTAACCAATACTCTGCTGTTTATAGTATTTGATAACTCTACGGTAGAGCTAATGCTCTTACCATTTTTTTCAAGTTCGTCTTCGATAGTTACGTATATAACTTCGTATATAACTTCTTGTGTATCCGGGTCCTTGGCTTTTGCACTTCTAACTTCGCCAAATTTAATCTGTTTAAGATAATGATTTCGACTCATTGCCTGTACATATCTAACAGCCTCAACACTTTCTATACCCGCAAATACCAAAACTTTTAATTCTGGTTGCACACCGAAATTTTCGTCTGAGTATCTATAAATTTCTTCAAATCTAAAAATATCGGCATCGGTGATAAAATTAAACCATTGTAGACGTTTTTGTTTGTCTTGGAATGCTTTGAGATATAAGTTAGCATAAGTTTTTTGATTATCAGCATCGACCAGTACATAAAAATCTTTAATAGACTCGGTTACGTTTAAACCGTCTCTGGCTTTAATTTGAAACTTAAACAATTTATCAAATGTAGTTGCGGTTCCGTCAAAGGTAGTATTGTAGGTGTATGTTCCAGTTGAATCAATTAGACTTGAATCACGATCTGCAAATCTAGTAATTCCCGGTCCACTGCTATCTCCAAATTGTTTTACCTTTCCTTGAATTACACCGTTAGATATAAATGAAAGTCCAGGAGGTAATGCTCCGCCGATTAATTCATAAAACACTCGACCACCATAAAAGAAACTAATAGCTTCAACTGATAATTCACTAGGAATATTTGGTTTGATTACACCAAGGTCGCCGGCAGTCCTCCATTCAATTCCGCTTTCAATTTCACCGATAATATCAACGTTGAAAGTTTTTTCAGAAGTAGAAACGCCCAATTCCCAAAATGTTGGATTTTGATCTGGAATAATTCCTTTGCTTTCTTGAAGAACAATATATATGAAACCTTCGTATCTTGCAGCTTCGCCTACTACATACACACGTCTGCTAGACCAATCTCCAACAAGTGTATATTCTTTAGTTGCTAGGCTTGCAGGAAAGTTAACAGCCTGCATGGTGAATTTAAAATTCTTTGTGATCCTTTCTTGATAAGGAACACGCCCAGCTAGTTCTCCTGTTAGAACGTCAAGTTCTAGACCCGGAGGTATTATGCTGTCTGTGCCGTCTGGATTTTTAGGTAGTAAAAAATAAATGATAGTTCCGGTTAAGCTAGGAGGATCATAAACATCTAAGTACAACGTTACATAGTTATTGGCTCGATATTTTCCTAGATAAGATGGAGTTATCCATAAAGGAACACGATTGCTAGCAGAGTCTGCTCTAAATAAATTTGTGTCTACCTGCACCAAAGAGTTGTCTGCTTGTAGAAATTCGTCAGTAACGACCCAAATTCTAAATAATCTTTTAACAACATTAACACCATCTGTAACTGATACAACAAATGTATAAAATCTACTAATCCTTTTTGGAACTCGACTAGGTTCGTTATAGTCAAAAGTTACGGTATCGTAGAAGAAAGTGTCAAAGCCGTTTGATCTAGCTTCAAAGGTATCTAACGGTACGATATCAAAAGTCTGCATATCGTATGCACCCGTTGGTCCTGCATTGTATTCTAACGCATATACAGGATCAGTGAAACCAGTTATTCTGCCATCTCTGGTCAATGTTAGTCCGGGTGGTAACTCTCCCCCCATTGGGCTGAGATAAAATTCTAAAGAATCGCCTGCGGTTAAGTCAGGATCGTCTGCTTCTAATTGAAAATCAACTCGAGCATTATCTAATACAAAATATGATTCACCTTGTCCTACATTTAGGAAACCTTCTTTGGTAATCCAGAAAGGTTCATCGGAGCCATCTATTGAAATAGAAAAAGTTCTATCTTCTTTGGTCTCTCCGTCAGTGGCTCTAATTACAAATCTTTTGTCGGTAAATCGTCTTACTTCAACGGGTGCGCCTCGAAGATATGTAGTATATGTCTCTCCGTTCTGAGACACTTCGGTCATTAATCGAACACCTACTGGAAGACTTCCTGCTATGATTGAAAATGTAACAGGACCGTTATTTGACGAAACCTCAATAGGAATATCTAAAAGAATTCGTTCAGTGACAATTCCTAAACTGCCTTGAGGAGTTATCCAAGTGATAGCCATCTTTTACCTCAGAATGGACCAAAGTCTACATTCAACGGACTTGAGCTTAATTCGTTTCCGCTCTGATCAAATATAATAGTTCCAAAATCAAAATTAGCTGTTTGGAAAATAAACTGAATTGCGTTGTCAAAACTACCTCCCGAAATTGGTCCAAAATCTGCTGTAGAGAAAATATCTACCAACGGAAGTCTAGTATCTACGGTCACCGTGGATCCGGATCCGCTGATTACTACGTTTTCGCCACCTTGAAGTGTAAGATTAACATTATTATTGGCAGCAGAAACAAAACCATTATTAGTATCTATTCTAATAAATGCATCAGGTTGTGTTGAATTAATAACAATGGTATCAAGTCTATTGTCTAATAATATTTTATTTCCCGATACTAAACTTTTAAATTCTAATGTGTTTCCGTTTTTTTGCTTAAAAATTCCGTCACCGAGTCCAACGTTTAACCCGACTATAGTTAGTTCTGAATTTAACGATGAAAAATTAGAATTTACCTTTTGAAACGCGGTACGCAAATCATCGCCTAGCCCGTCATTTACTAGATTACCTATGTTTATTAAGTTTATATTTGCCATAATACGCTCTCTTTAGTATATTTACCGTTTATTACACCGTGCCATACAATGATATCCAATCATCATTAGCACTATAGATAAATTCTGCTGGGCCGCTGGCAACCGTGATTTGCTGGTTGTTGTTGATGGTTAATGTACAGAAGTTAGAAACATTTACGATAACCAATCTCTGTCCCGGCGTTCCTGCGGGTAAGTTAATATTGTGCGTGTCAGATCCTAAATACCCAATTGCGGTACTAGCATGTAATAGGTTAAAGTTGAGATCAGTAATGGTTACGTCTGTGTTAACACCGTCAAATTCAAATGTGTATTCGCCTTGCACAGATAATACGCTGTTACCACTGCTGTTCTTGATGTTACCGCCCACTGGTAATGTTAGGTCTCCGGTTGCGCTGTCAAATGTCCAAGTGTTAGTGCCAGCGGCAAGTTCTAAATCATTAATAGTTTCAGGAGCATAATCCGGAGCGGTTAATGTAAATGTTATATCGGCAGCATAACCAGGAAGAGGATCTAAAGTTTGGAAGGCAGGCTGTCCACCTAAATCATCACGCATCTGGGTGATAGTAGTTGTGAAAATAGTGCTGCCAGTTTGCTGTGCGGTCAGTGTATAGCCAGTTAAATCTCCCAGTGCTACTACAGCGTTCCACTCTGAGCCAATGCCTACATATCCATTGGCGGCACCTGCCCCCAATGTGTAGGGAAGGTTAGAGACCTGTGTGCCTGTGGGAGGACTTGTTTTACTCTTAATAGCACCCGGAACAAATAGTTCTCCTGTGCTACCATAAAAGACCCATTCGTAGTTATTATCTGTATAGTCTGCTACGATATGTACATCGAAGTTAGATGCTAAATTTAATCCAGTGATCTGTGTTGATCTGATGAATCCTGGCGGAAGAGTTAGATTACCATCAGCGCCAAATTGCCAAAACTTTGGTGCTTCCAGTGCGTCTGTAGTTAATGTAATTCCGTTGGTGGCTGTTATACCAATACCCGAAGTTGTTGATCCTATTTCAGCACCCTGGATAAACAAATTTTCGTCGTTAATTGCTGGAACTGATAAAATACCATTAGTATCGAATATCCAAGACTTAGTACTTTCAGTGTTTGCGTTGGCTTGAACGGCAAATCCGTTGTCGCTGAATATTACTAGTCCAGGTTCGCTTTCGCCTATTAGGCCATTACTGCTTCCTGGTAGTT
>JACCDW012063807.1_pt1 | contig 13151 bp, 17 predicted proteins | sample 7449781 | NCBI WGS metagenome assembly JACCDW01 (sample SAMN15323449, study PRJNA562643) | freshwater metagenome | isolation source: river surface water | place: USA:Blue River Watershed | collected 2017-08-18 | reverse complement strand
GTATGGCAGACTTTATGCCTTTGTAGTCATGAAAGTAAAAAGACATACTTTCACGAATGGCTTCCATTGAAGAAAGAGAAGAACAAAAAAGAAGAGTTTTTAGCAGAATTATTTCCTAAAATGAAGAGAGCAGACATTGAAACACTCGCAGCCATTACCACAGACAAAGAAATCAAACGATATTGTGAGGACCTTGGTTGGGATAAAAAAGCGATCAATGGAATTAAACTATAAGTGTGAATATTGCGGCAAGTTATTTGCTAAAGAAAAAACTCTGTTCATTCATATCTGTGAACAGAAGCGTAGACACTTGAGTAAAAACGAGAAACATGTTCAGGCGGGTTTACTTACATTCCAACGATTCTATGCTATAACAAATAAAAGTTCTAAACCTAAAACATTTGACGAATTTGCCAAAAGTCCTTACTATACTGCCTTTGTAAAATTTGGTAGTTTTATGATTAATACTGCTCCAATATATCCAGACAGATTTATTGATTTTGTTATCAAGAGCGGTGTTAAATTAGATCACTGGTGTCGTGACGAGCTGTATGACACGTATATCAGTGAACTAATTAAGATAGAACCTGCAGATGGAGCCATACAGCGTAGCATACAAACTATGATGGATTGGGCAGATGCTAACAAGGCTGAGTGGGAACATTATTTTGCATACGTAAATTTAAATCGTGCTACACACGATATCAAAGAAGGTTTGATATCTCCCTGGATGGTATTAAATACCAAGAGCGGTAAAGAGATGTTGCAGAGATTGAACGACGAACAATTAGAAATAGTTGCACCAGTTATTGATCCTCAATTCTGGATGAAAAAGTTTAAGTCATCTCCTGCAGACATGGAGTTAGTTAAAGATATTATTAAAGAGGCCAAGATATTATAATGCCAAAAAGACCAGAGCCTGAGATCCAGGAAGAAGAATTAAAAGAAAACGAAGAATTTATTTCTCGAGATGATATTGACATTGAGGTAATGTCAACGGCTGATGATGAACCTGCGGTTTATGTAAAATTTACAGGTTTCGACGACGAAGAAGATGCTGAAGAATACGCACAATTTTTAGCAGAAACATTGCCTCTATTATTATTTGAAAGCACAAGATTACAATAATGCCAGACATTGATATTGACTTTGTAGACAGAGAACAGGCATTGAATTTATTCAAGCATGTTGTTGCTAGTCGTGTAGACAACGGAAATCTAGTTAAACATAACACTGGTGTGTATCTGCATGAAGTACCAGTAAATGCAAAGTCAAATCTTTGCGCAGTACCTTACGATCAAGCAGAAGACCGCGGCTATTTTAAGATAGACTTTCTTAATGTAGGAATTTATAAAGGCGTTCAAAACGAAGAACATCTTATTCAATTAATGAACACAGAGCCACTATGGGACCTACTTTTGGATGACGGATTCATTCAAAATTTATTCCATGTAAACGGCCACGGATCTATTCTAAGACAAATGAAACCAACAAGTATAGAACAGCTCGCCGCCGTGCTCGCGATGATTCGACCTGCGAAACGATATTTGATTGGCAAAGATTGGACCACGGTAATGAACGAAGTTTGGGTCAAACCAGACAATGATGAATACTTTTTTAAGAAGAGTCATGCTACTGCATATGCAGTAGCAGTGGTAGTACAGATGAATTTAATCTGCGAACAACTAAGTTACGGGTACTTATAATATGAATCCAAAAGGCGGCACAGAGCTTTTAAAAGAAAAACTTTTAGAAAAGGTACCTGCAAAATTATTTGATGGTATAAATTTAATCACAAGCATTTGTGATGAATCAATGTTAGATCCTACAAAAATAAATGTGTTGTGGCAACATTTAAGTTACGATCAGCCTAATGTAACACAGATGTCTAACAAAAACTTCACAGACAAAGTTGATTATTTTGTGTACGTATCTCATTGGCAGCATGAAAAATTTAGATATAAATTTAATATTCCTGTAAGTAAATCTAAAGTAATTAAAAATGCTATTGAACCTATACCATATAAAAATAAACCTAAAAAAATTAAATTAATTTATAGTTCAACGCCCTGGAGAGGTTTAGAGGTATTGTTACGAGCATTTGAACTGCTGGATCGAGATGATGTTGAATTAGACATTTATTCATCAACAATTATCTACGGCAGTGATTTTCATAAAGGTGCCGATCAACATTACAAACATCTTTACGAAAAAGCAAAGTCAATAAAAAATGTTAATTACAAAGGGTATGCTTCTAACGAAGAAGTTAGAAAGGCATTAACTGAAGCACACATATTAGCCTATCCAAGTATATGGGAAGAAACAAGTTGTCTTTGTGCTATTGAGGCAGCAATGGCCGGATGTTCTGTTGTAACTACCAACTATGGTGCTCTGTATGAAACACTTGGAGAGTGGGGAACGTTTGTAGAATTTAATACAGACGGGGATGAATTAGTTAAGAATTATGTTTCTGCTTTAAACAAAGAAATTGATAATTTTTGGTCCACATCAACTCAGCAAAGACTTTTAGATCAACATGTATATTTTAGTAATTTTTACGCATGGGATCGACGAGCTCAAGAATGGATTGAATTCTTAACTAATATTCAATCAAGTAGGCTTTCTAACCAAAGTAATTGATTTACGTTTAATACGTTTAACAATAATATCGTTTAAACTAGTACAAGGACCAAACATTATTTTAACGTCCTTGGTACTGAAGTTTTTAATAGCATAGCGGAATTCCACTATTTCTCGATGTAGGAAAATGTTAATAGGAATCTGTCTATTTGACTCCCACCACCATGCTTCTCCGAGTTCTAAAAATCTCTGTTTTTCTTCATCTGTGCGGATACTCGCATAGTCGTACAAACTAGTGATTTGTGCATCTTGGTTTATAATTATACCCACGTATTCTCGATCTACGTGGTTAATAACGCTTATAAACGGAAAGTTTTCTTGTAGGTTTTCTGTAATCCGCATTTTTCAAATAAATATCATAAAGGGTTGCTAAAGTATGCAAACAATTTCAGTTTATTTATATCCAAATAGAGTCCGAGCATTTTCTAATGCCTTAGCTTCCTCACAAACAGAGAGGTATCGTAACGTGTATAATCGCAATTTAAAAGTGTATCGCGGCGCTGACAATCGTCTAGAATTAAGAATAATGAACTCCGATCAAAAACCCAGGGATATATCCGGGTTAACCATTGTATTTAATATGGTTTCAAGAGACACCCAAGAGCGTGTGATTAAACGTGATTGTACCGTGCAAAGTATTGCAGATGGTCGAGTTGCTTTGATTTTATCCGAAGCAGACTTAATGGATATAGAACCTGGATTTTATCAATATTCAATAACTGGCGAAGTTAGAACAGCAGGAAACGAATATACCGTTTCTAGTAGAGTACCATTATATGTAGATAGTCAATATGGTGTTAATGCTGTGATTGAAGTACTACCTGGAGTATCGGGAGAGCCTGTAGAAAGTACTTCTGTTAATGAATTTAGAAAAGTAGTTTTATATAACCAACATCCTGTAAATGAAACACATTATTACAGCAGTATAATTGATGCAAATCCACATACATCTATTCCGCAGTCATCACATACTTTTCAGTTTTATCTAACAAATTACTCTGGCGAAATTAAAATTGAAGGCAGTTTAGAAGAAGGTGGTGATCCATTCTTTTGGTCTACCGTAGACACTTTTAATTTTTCCAATCAAGAATCGTTTTTCCATAATGTAACCGGTAAATGGAATTATTTTAGAATATTTCATATTCCGACTGCAGGAACCGTTGACAAGATAGTATACCGATAGTATAATTTGTTTATGACTCTGGTCGTAGACAAATTTCGCTCACTGATCCCACCACGTGCTAAAAGTAGCCCAAGTGGTTGGACATCATTTAACGCACCCTGTTGCCAGCATCGCGGGCATAGTCCGGATACTCGTAAAAGGGCAGGCGTTCGCTTTGACCAAGGTATCGTTTATAATTGTTTCAATTGTAAATTTAGTACCGGTTGGCAACCAGGATCCCCAATTGGCGAAAAGATGAAAACACTACTAAGGTGGATGGGTGCCAATGAGGATACAATTAAAGAAATGGTATTCGAAGCTCTCAAAACTGAAGGCGAAGAATATAAGCCCGAGCAATATCAAACTAAAGTAGAATTTGAAGAAAAGCCTTTACCTAAAGGTTCGATGTCTCTTAAGGAATGGGCTGATGTTATTGAGGGCGAAATTGAAGAAATGATTGGTGCTCAGTTTGTTGATGTCCTAAGATATCTCATGAGTCGAGGCTATGACAATCCGTTTGATCACGACTTCTATTGGTGTCCAGAGCCTGGATATATTGATCGTGTAATCATTCCTTTTAGATGGCAGGGAAAGATAGTAGGAAATACCGCAAGAAAAATCAAAGACGGTAAACCTAAATATCTATCAGACCAACACCCTCAATTTGTATTCAACTTTGATAAACAATCAGAAGAACAAAAGTATATACTTGTATGTGAAGGTCCATTTGATGCACTGGCAGTAGACGGTGTAGCATTGTTAACCAACGAAATTTCAGATCAACAAAGCAGAATAATTAATAGTCTTAATACCAAAGTCATTGTTATTCCAGACCAAGACAAGGCAGGGTTAGTATTGTTTGACCGAGCAGCAGAACTTGATTGGGCTGTGGCAATGCCCAACTGGGATGACGATGTCAAAGATTGTGCTGACGCTGTTAAAAAATACGGAAAATTATTTGTAATAGTTGATGCCATACTAACAGCTCAACAAGGAGCAATTAAGATTAATATGGCGAAAAAGAGAATGGAACAAAAATTAGAGAGATTATCTTATGCAGAAAATTATTAACGTATTAATATGGCCTTTTGTTAAAATTAGGGACTATATTAAATTTAAAAAACACATGCGAGAATTACGTAAACGGGATCCGTTCATTTATAAATGATAGTTTGGGGAATTAGTGCTAACAGCCATAACGCTGCATTGGCTGTGTTTAAAGACAACGAAATTTTATTTGCCAGCGATTCAGAACGTTTTAGTAAAATAAAAAACGATCCAGACCTACATCCTGCTCTAATTGAATACGCAAGAAAATTTGGTGAGCCAGAAAAAGTATGCTGGTACGAAAAACCTTGGCTTAAAACTCTTCGACAATTGTATGCTGGACAGGGTTTTAACAATAATAATGTTAAAGGTTATCTAAAGAAATACGGAATAACAGCACCCGTTGAAACCGTTCATCATCACGAAAGTCATGCTGCGGCAGGCTATTATACCAGTAACTTTGATGATGCCTGTGTAGTGGTTATTGATTCTATTGGTGAATTTGAAACTATTACTATTTGGAAAGGTGACAATGGTAAACTAACAAAGTTGTATAGTCAATCCTATCCAAACAGCATAGGCCTTTGGTATAGTGCTATGACACAACGTTGCGGCCTTAAACCAAATGAAGAAGAATATATTCTCATGGGAATGGCAGCATACGGTGATCCGAACAAATTAAATTTAAAAATTTCTCGAGACTTTATAAAAGATTTTGAAAAATTTGAATTTGTTAAAAATTTACATAGGGGGTGTAAAGACTGGGCTCCAGAAGTAGACAACACATTTGACATAGCCGCTGCTACTCAACGTGTTTATGAAATGCTTTTTGACAGAGTATTAAACAAAGCTCGTTCGTTAGTGTCAACACCTAACTTAGTTTTAATGGGAGGTTGTGCTTTAAATTGTTCAGCGAATCCAATTGCTTTTAGATATTTTGAAAGAGTTTGGATCATGCCAGCGCCAGGCGATAATGGTTCCAGTATAGGTAGTGTGTTGGCATATAGAAAATCTGCGGCAATTTGGAGAGGACCATATCTAGGATATGACATGGGATATCAATCTAGCAATACTGAAATTGTAGATTATCTTGTAGAAAATAAATTATGCGGATTGGCTAGAGGTCCTGCTGAATTTGGTCCTAGGGCATTAGGCAATCGAAGTTTAATTGCAGATCCAAGAGATCCTAAGATCAAAGACCTTGTAAACGATATTAAACAACGAGAAAAGTTTAGACCTTTCGCACCTGCAATTTTAGAAGAACATGCCAAAGACTATTTTGAAATGCCAACAATTTCAACGCCTTACATGCAGTATACCGTGAAATGTCGAGCACCAGAGAAGTTTCCTGGCATTGTACATGCAGATGGTACTAGTCGTGTACAAACCGTCAATAGATACGGAAACCCCGAATTCCGTAGATTGTTAGAAGAGTGGTACAAGCGTACAGGCTGTCCTATGTTGTTAAACACCAGTTTGAATGTCAAGGGACAGCCAATGGTAAACGATCACAGCGATGCCAGGGAATGGAGTCAGACCTATGGTTTACCTGTGTTTAATTAGAATGTATAATATTAACTATGATTAAAGATTACGGATACGAAGTACAAAAATTATATCTTGAATTAATGCTGGCAGATGCTGAAGTGTTTGTTCGCTGTCAAGGTATTTTTGATCACACATTGTTTGATCGAAAACTACAAGATGCCGCAGAATTTGTCAATGCCTATGCCAAAGAATATTCTGTGTTGCCTGACTATGATATGGTCAATGCCAGTTGTAGGATTGATCTAAAGAAACCCGAGACTATCAAAGAAGGTCACTTAGATTGGCTCATGGACGAGTTTGAATCGTTTACAAGACACAAGGCCATTGAAAGAGCTATTATTGCTTCAGCTGATCTTTTAGAAAAACACAACTATGGTGAAGTAGAATCACTGATCAAAGAAGCAGTACAGATCGGCCTTGCTCGCGACATGGGTACAGATTATTTTGAAGATCCTAGAGGAAGATTGCTAGGACTCAAAGATAAGAATGGTCAAATCTCAACAGGTTGGCCTTGTATGGATCGTAAGTTGTTTGGAGGCATGAACCGTGGTGAGCTTAATATTTTTGCTGGCGGTAGTGGTGCAGGTAAATCGTTATTTCTCGCGAACCTTGGTGTTAACTGGGCATTGGCTGGTTTAAATGTAGTTTATCTAACACTGGAACTTTCAGAAGCATTGGTCAGTATGCGTATTGACTCGATGGTCACAGGTGTGTCAACAAAAGAGATTTTTAAGGATCTTGATGATGTTGAAATGAAAGTTAAGATGATTGGTAAGAAAGCAGGTATGTTACAGATCAAATACATGCCCAGCGGTAAAACGGTCAATGACATTCGTGCTTATATGAAAGAATATGAGATACGCTGTGGCAAGAAAGTTGATGTGCTATTAGTAGACTATATGGACTTGCTGATGCCGATTGGTAAGAAGATTTCTGCAGAAAACTTGTTTGTCAAAGACAAGTATGTGTCAGAAGAACTGCGTAATCTAGCCATGGAAAAGAAAGTTCTATGTGTAACAGCGGCACAGCTGAATCGTGGTGCTGTTGAAGAAGTAGAGTTTGATCACAGCCACATTTCGGGTGGTTTGTCAAAGATTCAAACTGCTGATAACGTGTTTGGTATCTTTACTAGCCGTGCTATGCGTGAGCGTGGACGTTATCAAATCCAGCTGATGAAAACTCGTTCATCTAGCGGCGTAGGACAAAAAGTAGATCTAGAATTCAACATTGAAAGTCTGCGTATTAGCGATTTGCCTGAAGAAGAACAAGAAGGCAATGGTGCTATCAGCAGAGGTGCCAGTAGCATCATTGACACTATCAAGCGTAAAACTGAAGTACAACAAAGAGATGAACCCACTGATGGTATTCCCGTAGGCAAAGTTCGTGCCGAAGTACAAAGCAGTAAACTACGCGAAATCCTCAGCAACATGGGTAACGATGAAGAATAAAAGAGTAGAATTGTTGGGCTGGTTTCCAGAAGAGGGTGAGTACATCGAGATTAACTGGCCCAAAGTACACAAAACCATAGGCTTAGATCATACCAGTTGGTTACTGAAACAGCCTCAAGAAAAATGTCAGTTATTTTTAGAGCGAATAGATGCTAAATGTCGTTTAATCGCTGAATTCTACGACGAGCAGACTCTTTTAACTTATCACCTAATGTGGGCTAAATAATGGATGCGAGCAAAAGAATTTATCGTAGAACGAGCACTGGCACAACGCAAATCAGCGGTACTGCCCACTACTAAAGCCTACCCCGGGATGCCTTCGGCTAATCCCTATGAAATTTATAGATTTGGCATGGCCATGGCCAACCACGACATGACACATGCAGAAGGCCCTACCAGCAATTATGCTGTGATCACTACTCTTTCCCCAGAAGAAGATGAGATCGTAGCAGCAGCTGAAAGAAAAACAGGACACAAGGGTCAATTGGTAGCAGATCGAAAAAGCCACGAACCCGACAGCACTGGTACACAGAGTCCTGTGTCAAAGCCCAAACGCAATCGTTTCGGAGTCTAAGATGAGATTAAGAGAATTCACAGAAAGCTCCGTGGTCACGATCAACAAACAGCTGAATCCTAAGATTTGGCGCGAACAACGATTAGATCCCGAAGTTGTCAGCAAACTCAAAGATATCGCTCGAGCCTTTGAAGAATTTGTAGGTGTAGAACTAGATGTCATAGACTATACCATAACTGGCTCAAATGCCAACTATACGTGGACTGAATATTCAGATCTAGACCTACACTTAATCATTCCCGGCACTCCCACAGAAGAACAGCGTGAGTTGTTTTCTGCTAAAAAAGCTCTATGGTCAGAACAGCATACTATCACTATCAAAGGTCTGCCTGTGGAAACTTACATACAGGGCGAAGATGAACCACACCACTCCACAGGTGTTTACAGCATTGTAAAAAACAAATGGCTAGTAGAGCCTAAAAAGGTCAAACCCAAAGTTGACGATGCCGCAGTAGAAGCCAAAAAAGACTCTATCATGCGTGACATTGAAACAGCCATGCTGAGTAAAGATCTAGCTAAACTACGTCTAGTCAAAGAAAAGATCACTAAAATGCGTAAAGCGGGTCTAGAACGTGCTGGAGAGTGGTCAGTGGAAAACCTAGTGTTTAAGATACTTAGAAACCTAGGTCTTATTGATCAAATCACAGAAAAAATAAGAGAGCTGGAAGATTCCGAGCTCTCTTTAGAACAGCAAAACAATCTATTAGATTAGTCGTTTCTCTGACCAAATAGCTGTAGCAAGCTGAGGAAAATATTGATGAAGTTTAGATATAAACTCAGCGCACCCAATACTTCTGCTCGACCATCATTTTCCACTGAAACCATTTGACGAATTGTCTGTGTGTCATAGGCAGTGAGCCCTAGGAACACGATGATAGCTATGGCTGAAATCACCATGGCCATCACAGATGAGCCAATAAAGATATTGATAATTGAAGCGATGATGATAGCGATCAAGCCCACAAACAAGAACTGGCCTAGACTGGTTAAATCACGTTTGGTAAAGTAGCCATAAAAGCTCATCACAGCAAACAACACCGCGGCTGACATAAACGCTGACACAATTGAGCCCATGTTATAGATCACAAAAATCGTGGCAAAACTCAGACCCATTAGTGCGGCAAATCCGTGTAGGAAAAGCTGTAGTGTGGATTTGCTCATGCGATCAAAGGCAAAAGATCCAGCTAGGATAGCTACCAAAGGTAAAAATACCACTACCCACTTCATAGCACCTGTGAAGAAAAACTCCAACAACTGCGGGCTAGTGCCCACTAAAAAACTGACAATCATACTGGTTAGAACTGCCAAGCTCATGTTAGCATAGACTCGAGCCATAGCAGAGTTGATTTCTGCGGCAGATCTATACACACCAGCGGTTACGGTATCGAACATATTGAACTCCTTGAAGTTGACGATACTGATAGTATACGTTAAAATATTTAATATGTCAATGCTCAAATAACCATAAAATAGGGTTTTTTTCCAAGATCAATAAATACGCATATAATAAAGAGAAACCATCATGTTGTACATAATCCAAGACCTCAAAGACAGCCTATTAGAATTGATCAAAGATGATCCAGTTCGTCCAGAACTCACGCCCGAATTCCGTGTCAACGACAATAGTCGCATATTCGTGCTGAGAGATGATGAAACCAAACAGCCCCTGGCAGTGACCTGTGTGAAGTTCCTAGAGCAGATACCCGAATCTGTAGAAGACATGACCAATCAAGTGATGCATGCCAATACCGCGGTATTCTACACTATATGGTCATATGCTGCGGGCGCAGGTCGTACACTGATTGAGCAAGCACAGGCTGAAATCAAGAAAGAAATGCCCGAAGTCAATACCTACGTGACACTATCACCAAAGACTGAGATGGCTCGTAGATTCCACCTTAAAAACGGTGCAGAAATCTACAGAGAAAATCCAGACACGGTAAATTACCTGTACCGCTGATTGTTGAAGCGCGAAGCGCCGCGCGGTTTTTGCGATAGTCCTAGAAGCTGCGAAGCAGCGCAGCGCAAAGCGCAAAAACGGTAGCGATTTTCTGTGGCCCCGGAAGTCTTCAACTACGGTGCTAGATAGTGTTCTGAGGAATCAAAATAGTATGTGTACAACTGCTAGTATAATCAGCAGTACGGTAACTATGGCTGTGCATAAAGGATTCAAAATAGTTCTCCTTGATCGCCCTGTTCAACTGGTCTACAACAATGTAGCCAGCGTAGAGCAAACTCGGTATATATAGGACCTAACGGCACCCAAAATCTAGTGCGATTTAAGTGATACTCACAGCGCAAGGGCCAAGAGCCAACCCAGTTTAATACTTGAACAAATTCAGGATCACTGGTAAGTATGTAAAACTGACGATCAGTCATATACGTGTATATAGCCTATAAATATGATCTAGAGTGGATTTATTCTAGGAGAACACACAATGACAGAGTCACATAAAAGAACCATAGTTAGAGCTGTAGTATGGCGTGTAATAGCCACACTGGTAACAGCTATATGGGCAGGATGGTCGGGCGCAATATGGGCAAACATAGTGTTAACCATACTGCACTATATACACGAAAGAGCTTGGTTACGTATAAAGTGGGGTTTATGATCACTTGATAATGGTAACAATGGCAGCTAGTAGGACCACAGCTAGAGTGACATATATCCATCCCCAACGTGATCCATGTGACAGCGTATTGGGATCTACATAGGGTCTAAAGCAGTCAAAGTCTGCATCGTAGCTGTAGAGTCGACCACGAAATTCAATAATATCTTCGTCCATGTGAGTATGTAGTCCAAAAGGGTCCTGTGGGCCTAAAAATTGGCCGCGCAAAAAATTTGCAGCAGTACTTGACTGATGTATAAGGTGATTTTTACTGAAAAATATTGATCAGCAATATCAGCATTGCCCAGACTAGAAACGGTATGGTCACAGCAACTATCAGCATGGTCAAACGATACAGCCAACGATCAACGGGATCGGGTTTATACATAAATGGGTCCTGTGAGGTAAAAATTTAACTGCGCAAAAAATTTGGGTGGAGTACTTATCTTTTCAGGGTGGTGATTTGCTACCACTATGTTGTAAAAATACAACACAGCGTATATAAGCCCCTCACCCCTCAACACCGGTCACTCTGGCCTGGTCGTCGGTTCTCAGGCTTCAAGTGTCCACCACAGCGGATCATACCTTCATTGCGCCAGTTAGGCAACTGCTCGTGGAGGGCTCGGCCGGCGGGTGGATCCCAGGGTGCATCTCTAGGATCTCTAATAGCAGAGCAGGCTGTTAAGCTAGCGATCAGCAATACTGCGGATAAGATCTTTAACATCTTCAGTTATGTCCTTGTGTTGATCCATCACTGCTGCGATCATTAGTTGGTGTATGACCACAGCATCACGCTTGTATGACTCGGGCAGGTTCTGTATAAGCCGGCTAACATCTTCCTGCGATTCACAGCTCCAGATCATGTCTGCGATCTGATACTGCTGCTTTGATAGTCCTGTGAGTGTGATAGTCATTACTGCTCCCTCTGTGCCATCAGCGTGGCGCAATACATAATACCCAAGCCAGTGACTGCAACTGCTAGACTCTGTAGCAGCTCAGAGTCGGTAATAGAGTTCTCAACACCGCCTACACCAAATGCAGTAGTTACGATGCCTGTAAAGATCAAGAACGCTGTTTTCATCTCTGCTCCTAGTTGTTCAGTGTATGTGTTAATTATACGATCGTTTAGCTCAGTTGTCAACCAATCTGTAGCCGTGACGAGCTGCGATTTCTCGGGCTCGTTCTAACTCTAGTCGCTGTTCTTCAGCAGCTCTAGCAGCAGCTTCTGTGATCCTACGTTGCTCAGCTTCGTATTCCCTCAGCTGTTTCAATCTGGCTCGCTCGGCTTTCTTACGCTGTTGTTCAGCTAGATAGTCCTGGCGGGCCTGATATTCTTTGTCCGTTTCGGGTCGTTTGAGTATGGCCCAGCATTCGCCTTGACCATATGATAGGTACACTCTGGCGCCAAACATGAACTCTTGCTCGTTGAACTTCTGGCGATACAGCTCTAGCTGGCTCATGGCATCACGGATCTCTCGCCGATCTAATAGCTGTTTCATAGGCATGCGATACTTGCCAATCTCAACTAATAGTCTATCAGTCTTTGAGCTTTTGCTGGTCTTGGGCTTCTTGGATGTGTCTGCAATGTCCTCGAAATGTGAAGCCAGGGCATGTGCAAGTTGCTGTTTCGACATTGACATAATAGGTCTTTCCTTTAGATCCTTGTACTGCTACGGTAGTATTCTCTGTGGCATTCTCAGGGGCTTTGAACGGATTAGGTGTCAGTTTCTCAAACTTACGGCCTCTGCGATCGATCTTGATCTTGCCCGATAGGTATTGGATCTCGCCTGTGCCCCAGGGACGGTAAGCAACGATACGATCGCCATCTAGTAGGTAGTCGTGGTTGGGAGTCCGATACTCTACTCCCGTCCATACGGTGACTTCGCGAACTGCTTCCATTACTTTACCCAGTTAATCACTGCTAGGATCTGTAGGGCTATGATCGAGCCCAGGGCCACTGCCAGTTTGATCTGTGATTCAGTGTTCATGTCAAAGACCTGCCACGGTGGTTAATAGGCCTGCAGTGATCAGCAGGGCTGCTTGTATGATGCCCGAGATCCAGCCCAGGTAAACGACAGCTACTAGTCCTATGGTCTTTAACATGGTTCGCTCCTTGTTAGTGT
>JACCDW011931350.1_pt1 | contig 13152 bp, 19 predicted proteins | sample 7449781 | NCBI WGS metagenome assembly JACCDW01 (sample SAMN15323449, study PRJNA562643) | freshwater metagenome | isolation source: river surface water | place: USA:Blue River Watershed | collected 2017-08-18 | reverse complement strand
TGGAGAGTTGGCCGAGTTGGTCGAAGGCACCTTCCTGCTAAGAAGGCATCGCGGCTAAAACTGTGATCATTGGTTCGAATCCAATACTCTCCGCCATAGTATAAAGGAACGGTATGAAACCAAATTCAACATTTAAGTTAAGTAAAGAATCAAAACGTAGTCTAGCACTAGGCCATTGGAAAGACAAGGATCAAAGAGATTCATGGCGTCGATGCATGGTTCAGGCAGAACTTGCGGCTGCAGTACCGGCTCGGGCACCAAGACAACGGGACGGTAGTAGAGGTTAATCGTGGGGGGTATAGCTCAGCTGGGAGAGCAGTAGCTTTGCAAGCTAAAGGTCAACGGTTCGATCCCGTTTACCTCCACCAAATAATATAAAAGGAAAAATTATGGCAACATCAATACAACGTAAAAAACCAGGATATACAAAATCTGGAGAAGTTAAAGTTGTTAGTCTAAATTATAAGCAGTGTGCAGATCTGCTTACCAAGACTTCAAAGAAAAAGCATCTAGGCAAGATCCGTCATCGCATGGATATCTTAGCGAGACGTCCGGGATTTGTAATGCCTGTTTCGGAACCTGTAGAAGCGGTATCTGAATAAGTAAAGTTACGCCCCGTTAGCTCATCCGGTAGAGCAACTGATTTGTAATCAGTAGGTGGTCTGTTCGAGTCGGACACGGGGCACCACATATTGGCCTATAGCTCAGTTGGTAGTAGCATTTGACTGTTAATCAAAGGGTCCCTGGTTCGAGCCCAGGTAGGCCAGCCAATATTACCAAAAAGTCTTGACACTGACACAAAAGAGTGTATAATAGTTTTGTTCGGTAGCAATACTGAACCGGTGAAGTAAAAGGTAGACGAGGATAGACACACAGGAATGAGCTTCACGCTTACTCCGAACTTACAATCCAACTTGAAATTGGACCGTGTTTATGTGAGCCGATCCCTAATAGAATGTCATTTGTTAATCGGAAATATATGGACCTCTGTGTATTGCTATTTGCACATTGTCAAAGAAAGACTACAACTCTTTCGTTGTTCATTGTCCGGTCTATTACTTGACCTTTTACCGACCCGTTACTCACAACTTAAAGGATTAGACATGGCTAGAATTACATCACAAAAGGCAGCGACCGCGGTAGGTGGACTATTTGATCTAGTATTAGTTGCTAGCCAACGTGCTAGAGAAATTAAACGAGGTGCTCTTACTAAAGCAGAACCTGGCCATGGACCAGTAGTGTCAGCACTAAAAGAAATTGAGAATGGCGATTATACTAAAGAAGATTATCTGAAAACTATTGTAGGAAAACGTAAATGAACATCACACTTCGTAAAGCGAATGCTGTACAAAACAGCATTAACGACGCAGTAAAAAATATCCGAGTTGAGCTTACAGTTGAGATCAACGAATTTCAAAACGTTGAGGACACACTTGGTAAGGCCAACAACGAATTGATCGCTAACGATGGTCGTAGACAGAATTTGATCATGGCTCTATATAACATCCGAGCCCTGGTAGGTACTGCCAATGCAGCCAGCGGTATTGACACTGCTTTGGCCAAGGCAGCTTTCATTGACAAGCGTATTGGTCAATTAGAGCAGTTAGCTAATGCCTCTGAAATTACTTCTCTAGAAGTAATCAAAGGCAAGCTAGAAAAGATTCGCAATGACAAGAGCGAATCGGCACGTAGTCGTATCTATGGCTACAGTGACACAGTTAGTACCAGTGTTCTCAGCAAAGAACAGATTGCACAGGCAAAAACAGAGATTCTAAATCTCAAGAAGCAGAAACAAAAACTCAATGACGAAATTCTTGAGTTGAATATCAAAACTGAGATTCCACTCAGTGATGATACAGTGGCAACACTAACAGCAGAAGGTCTGCTGTAATAAACCCCCGGTAGCCATCCGCCGGTAAGTCAGGATGGGGCTAGACAGTAGGCCAGAACTGTCGGGTGCTTAGGATCAACCTTTCATTCTCCATATCGGAGAGCGTGATAAAATCCTAGGGCGAGATCTGTATCGTCCAAAAAGAACAGCAGACGGACAGGGTAACAACTCAGTCTAGGGCTCTGTGGTGGAGTGGCTAGACACCTTAGTTGATGACATAGCTCGTGTGGCAAAGTACAAGCCTAACCTTGTTCGAAGCGGGAAGCCTATGATACTAGTAACTGGTTCTGTGTAACAGGCCAACAATAGGTAGCAAAGAGAATAGTAAACTGTGTCATCAACTAAGGTTATTTTATAAAAGGTCTTTGTAGTAGCTACAGCGGAACAACTGAAATACTTGCCAATTCTAGACAGAGCAAGGACCAGCCGTGAAGAGCAGGGCTACCGTGGATTCAAGCGCCGCAGAGACCCCTTATAAGATAATCTATCGCGGGTTAGAGAAAAGGTATCTCGGAAGTCTCATAAGCTTCAGTTGGTGGTTCAATTCCATCACCCGCAACCATTTTAATTTGTAAATAGTTTTATGCGGGATTAGTTTAATGGTAAAACAGCAGATTTCCAATCTTCGGTTAGGAGTTCGATTCTCCTATCCCGCTCCAAGGATATAATGTTAAAAGTAATTGATCAAGATACAGTATTTCGTAAGTTTGATTTCAGTTCAGTAATCACAGAACAAGACAATCAACAAGCCTGCGAAATTATTAAGAAGATTGTTAATGACGGCAATTACTTTACCAATTCGCCCAAATTCCAAACCAAAGAAAATATATTTGCACGATCTGAACCTATATGGGTAAAGTATCGTATGAGTTTTCTTATGAGTGTGTTCATGTACTTAGGTCGTGAAGTTAAAGTGTCGAATATGATGGCATGGAGTTATATGACCAATCTCGAGGGTGCCGAAAATCGTGATAATTTGTGGCACAATCACTGGCATCCCTCTAATCCTAACGCCAAGATCATGAGCGGAATTTTCTATCTGCATATTCCCAACGATGTTAAGGATCGTGATTACTGTGGCACAGAGATGGCGCCAAATGGAGTCGATAATGACGGAAAGTTTTTTATTCGACCCACAGACGGTAATTGGTTAATTTATCCCGGTGATCGATGGCATCGTCCGGGAATTGTACAAAGCCACAATTACAGATTTATTTTAGCAGTTGACGTAGAATACATTCTATAGTATAATAAAATTAACTGGCTGTAGTACAAGGGATAGTACAGTAGCCTTCTAAGCTATTGATCCAGGTTCGAGTCCTGGCAGCCGGGCCAAACAAAATACCCCGCACTGCGGGGTTTCTTATTTGACATTTTGGAAAAAAGATGTTATAATATTATTTTAAGGAGTTCAAAATGCCGTGGATCGAAAATGTACCCGCTGCCAATATTCCTACAGGATTTCATCATGACTGCGGTCCTAACTCAATGCTGATTAGTATTACTGATCCTGCAGGATGGCGTCCTGAAGCAAAACATCAATTCAAAGAACGTTATAATTTTGAATTTTTGGATGCAGAGGATGAAGACGGTTTTCCAGATGAAGCTAAAATTTCTGATGCACAAGCTGAAGAAATTATACGTTTACTAAAGTATGCATTAGAAAATCGTATGAATGTTGTGGTACACTGTATGGCAGGAATCTGTCGTAGCGGCGCAGTTGTAGAAGTAGGAGTTATGATGGGCTTCATCGATACTGAAAAATATCGACAGCCTAATCTAAGAGTAAAACATAAGTTAATGAAAGTTTTAGGTTGGACTTATAATTAAGAAAGGAGGCAAATATGCCAGCAGTATTTTTAGTAAGCGATACGCACTTTGGACACGCTGGCGTTTGCCGTTTTACTCGCAACGACGGTGTGACAAAGCTGCGTCCGTGGGACGATCCTGCAGAAATGGACGAAGCTATGATCAAGGCTTGGAACGAACGTGTCAAGCCTACAGACAAGGTCTACCACTTAGGTGATGTGGTCATCAACCGTAAGGCATTAGGTACCTTAGCCCGGTTAAACGGTGACAAGGTTCTAATCCGCGGTAATCATGATATTTTTCGTGATGACGAGTACCGTATGTATTTTCGTGAACTACGTGCTTACCATGTTATGAACGGAATGATCTTAAGTCATATTCCTGTACACGAAGCAAGTTTAGGACGCTTCGGTGTTAACATTCACGGTCATTTACACGCAAACCGTGTAAAGAAAGCACGTGGAGTTGATGCTCGCACAGGAGAAGTTTTGTACAGCGATGAAAATGATGTTCGTTATCATTGCGTTTGTGTAGAGCAAACTCCAAACTTTGCGCCTATTTTGTTTGAAGATGTCATTAAGAACATCGAAGCAGAAGGTGGCATAGTAGGCTTTAAGAACGGCAACGGGCCTATAATGTAAGAGAGATGTTAGCAAGATTATCTCTCGCTAACATCAAATATAAGAGTTAAACGTAGGATAAGACATTAAAAACTTTTTTACCTCTAAATATTCGGCTTCGATGGGAAATCCTAAACTTAAAATAAATCTAGGCTGATCATTATAGTTTATGACAGTGTGTTGAATGGTTGTATTAAGCAGAACCGGTCTTTTAGGAACATAGTTGCAGACTTTGATATTGTATCTTATTCTGTCAATTCCGTATTCTTTGTTTCTATATAGTACCAAACTGTTCGGAGCTTCTCGTAGCAAAAAGTTAAGAGACACTTTTCTACCCAAATCTCGATGCCAGTCGTAAGTAGTCATCGGATTATTTTTAAAATAATGTGTTTTGATAGATCCAAATTCTCTGGCTAAATCTTGACAAAATTTTGTTTTAAAAAATCTAGATGAAGAAACTATACTAGTAATAGATAATGTTTCGGCAGTTTCTTCTTCGGGAATTTCTGGATACGGCGCATTAATGCCTGCTTGACAAACAACATCGTCCAAATCAGGCAAATTGTCCAAATATGTAAAACAATCATCTAACATAGAAATATTTATTTGATCCAAAATTTCTTAGATTACAGATTGAAAAATTGACATTATTGGTGTTTGATGTTATAATATAAAGTGTTAAACAGAAAGGATACCGAATGAAATTTTTTATAATCTTAATTCTTACTTTCAGTGTAGGTATTGCAAAAGCAAATGACGTCGAAAGTAGTTGGAATAAGGCTCAGGTATTTTTACCAGGCAGTGCATCACCTGTTACTGTGAATGATATAAAACCTAATCAAAATTATCCTGTGGTTCTCTATCTACACGGCTGCACAGGAATTGTCAACTGGCATGATCACGATTGGGGTATTACTCTTTCACAAAATGGATTCATTGTTATCATGCCGGATAGTATGGCCAGATCTGGCAGGATAGCAAACTGTGATCCGGTAGCCAAAACAGGAGGGCTGTTTCCTCAAGCACATGACTATAGACAACAAGAAATTACCTATGCATTAGAACAGATTCAAAAAAGTAGTTGGGCCGATAAGAATAAAATATTTTTAGTAGGTCACAGCGAAGGGGGTACTGCTGTGGCACGTTCTGAACACAAGGGAACTCGAGCTAATGTAATTTTAGCTTGGACCTGTGCTTGGAGAGGAGATAGATTTATGGGAGGCATCCATTCACCAAAAAATGTTCCGGTTCTTGCGATAGCTGCAAAAAAAGATGAATGGAGGGTTGGTAAGATTACTGAAGGACGATGTGCCGACAATGCCAACGGTAGGAAAGTGACTCAGATTGATTTGGATGGCACTATACACGCTACAACCAAATATCCTGAATCAAAGCCAGCAGTTTTAAATTTCTTAAAACAATGGATAGAATAAACAACAATTAATATTTTATGCCTGTCTTATAGTGTGTAAATAGTTTAATAAAAATTATTTCTTAAATTTCAATGACAGATAAAATAATCAAAAATTTTCTAATAACCGGAACTCCTAGAAGTTGTACTACCTGGTTCTGCCGAACTCTTAATTCTTATGACGGTATATGGATTCCTGAATTTACAAATTACGAACCATTTAACCCTCACGGTATTCCAAAAGCTACCAATAAATTAAAAGTAAGTTTATTTGATCAAGCTGCTGTTATAGACACAATAAAAAAAGAAGCTGAGAAAAAAGATGTAGAATATTTGGGAATCAAAACTTTTAACTCTTACCATCATAATATATCCGATCTAATAGATACTTATGACTTCTCTATATTTCTTTTACTGAGAAAAAATATATGGAAGGTACTAGGAAGTTTATTAGTGGCTGTGGATAATAAGAATTTTGAAGGTTCTTCTAAAAGATTTGAACCATTTTTCTTTGAAAACAGCAACAGAGAAAAACGTCGTATTCTAACTATATTTGATAGAATCTGTTTAAATTATTGGTTGGCTGAAAATTATTTTTCTAATCATAAAAATTTTATAGAAAAAATCTATATGGAAGACATTATCAATGGGCAAATATCTTCTGAAAAAATAAATAATTTTTTTGCTAAAAATATTGATCTGTCAAACAATTATAAAGAGGATGATATTTCTTTTTATTATAAAAATTTTGATGAATTCAAAAACTATATAGTCGATTATTGTAAATTGTCACATCATCATTATTCTGCTCTGCCAGATTACATACTAGAAGAGTTAGATCTATGATAATGCAAAAAGTTACCTTTAAACATCTCGATAGGAATGCAACTACCATCGATGATTTTTATTATCGAAATATAGAAGACAAATTGAATGGTAAAAAGGGAACCGGAGTAAGATTATTATCTGCAGAATTTATTAGACAAGGCAAAGCTCTAGATAGATTTATAATCTTAAAAGACGACGGGTGTACTCTAGAAACTTATATGATTTTTCGCAGCATGGAAGATTTAAACGAATTTATAAAACATCCTGTGACTCAACGTGCTAGTGAAATTTTTGCAGAAAAGAGATGGTCTAAAACTGTAGAAATATATCCGATCGATGACTATTTAAATATTAAAGATCAGCTTAATGATTTACCTGAAGTGGGTGAGTCTTATTAGTTTTAAAAACCCAATCCCAAAAAGGTGTACCTATTCCGTAATTACATCTAGGAGCGGTATGATGCAATAGATGCCATTTTCCTGAAGTATAAAACGGATAACCATTAAAATGTTTATTATGTTCTAACCATTCTTGTACAAATGCAGCGTATAAGTAAAAACCAATACCCAACCACCATTGTTCGGTTATGAGGACGAAGACAGCAGTAGGAATCACTTCTGTAATCCAAAAGTCGAAGGTACTGACCCAATCGTCATTAAACAAAAATAAATTAGTCCAGTGCCATGTGATTGTGTGATTGGCAACGAATTTATGATGTCCTCGATGTGTTATTATCAATGATGGAAAGGCGTGTGCTATTCTATGAATCCAATATATAATAAAGGTCCAAGCAAAAAAATAAAAAATGTATTGAAGTAGTAAAATAAGCATGAGATATTTATCTATGATTTCAATGGGGTATTATAAAAATAATTTCAATGTAGAATTTTAAATTAAATATAGACAGAATACAATAATAAACTCATCGATGAATTTTTTAAACAGCAAACCTAATTTCAAACTATACAAAGAAAACAATTGTGAGTCAGAGTTGTTTTATGTGGGTTTGTTCGATCAAACTGTTTCCTCAATCTTTGCCATTTTAGATTCTGGAAAAATTCCATATGGTCTTAAGGGAAATTTTGCTTTCTTTTTTAAAAACAAAAAACGTGTAGTATTTGCTGTAGATCATGCCTGTACTTACAATATGCATTGGAACAATGATAATGTTTCTCATATCTTTAATAGTTTAAGATTTGATGATGAAGAACTCAATCCGCTAATTGTAAGGCAAAGACAAATTTTTCATGGCACAACTGTCGGCAATGGAACTGTTGTCAAAAATATTCGTAGACTAGAGCCCGGAACATTTTTTGAAAAAAATCTAGAAACGGGCGAAGAAAAAATTGATTATTATATAGATCTGTTTAATCATTCTATTGACACAAAATTAACACTTAACGATTTATCAAATATATTTGAAACAGTTATTGAAGAACAAACAAGAACTCCATTTAGTTTACTTTGGAGTAGCGGTACTGACAGTAACTGTGTGTATGGGTTTATAAGAAAATTAAAAAGAACAGACCGATGTACTCTTTTATCTTTGTACAGCGATGTTGCTACATCGGACGAAAGACCCCAAATAGAAGAATTAGAAAAAGCATACGGTGTAAAAACTAACTATTACAATTTAGGATTATATCAAGGTGTTACTGACGAAATAAAATCGATAATTCAGAACCCAAATACCGACCCTCAATTTATAAGAAACTATTATCGGATCTGGAGAGGAGCGATGTGGGAACCTAGTATTTTTTCAAAATACAGAGCTATGTACGATCTTAATCTTATAGACAAACCGATGCTGACCGGAGAACCCGGAGATGTTATATTTGGAAATTCCCATACAAAAAATATTCTGAATACAATAATACAACGACCGAATACAACTATCAGAGAGTTAGCAGAAATATTTGTCTGTGGCGATATGTGGCTTCAGAGAAGAAAAGCGTGGAGATACGGTGATTCCTTTGAAAAATTTCTGCAAAGCAGCCAACTTAATTCAAAGTCCTGGGATATGGCTGTTGATTGGGTAGTCAATCATTTTCCAGATTTAAAAAACAGTGATGATGCAATCAATAGTCTTGATGCTATGTATTATCAATATAAAGTATCAAAATTAGTTTATGGGTATAGCCAATTTGAAGATACGGAATTTAGGCATCCTTTTTTAGACTATAGGATTTATTTTGCTATGTTAAGTATACCCGGAATTTGGAAAATGAAAAAGTGGCAGATCAGACAAATCAGTAGAGAAATTATAAAAGATTACGTTGATCCGCGACCCTGGACTGAATGGCCAAAAAGTGGGATAGAACTATTGTTTGTACCAACATCAAGGAACGTAGAAGAAAAATGATTGAAAATATTATCGAAAATTTAGAAATAAAAAATGTGGTAATTTTGGATTCTGATAAAGCCGGAGATCTTTACATGGAAAAACTTTTTCCTTATTGGATCGATGTTATTGTAATTACACTAGAAGGAAAATACCCATTAAATTCAACTTTACGGAACAAAGTATTAACCGAACTAGAAAACAATGAAAATTTGATTTGTTTTTGTTTTGGTTCTAAATCTGATAGATACCCATTAAAAACTAAAAAGAAATTACGGTTAGCTCCTTTCTTGTATAAAGACCTTACTTTTAACAAGTGGTCACAGAGTATTTTTGATTTTAACGAAGAAAGAATTGTAGGATTAATGATGGGGTTTTCTGGTGATTCTATGTCGAGATTAAAAATAGAAAGAATTGACAAATATAATAGTCTTTTAAAAATAGCCCAACCAGATTCAATCAGATGGTATCATCATTTAATCGAATCGTAAATTTTTTTCAATACAATATAAAGTACGCAGTTTATAGGGCCCTTCGGGCTCTATTTTTTTGGCTCTAAGTTCTAGTGTCTGTGACATAAATATATGATACAGGATATTCTAGGAGTTTAAACATGCCCTTACAAGTTCGCAGAGGCACCGATGCTGAAAGATTAGCTATGACACAACCGATCGCCTCGGGCGAGTTAGTGTACGTTACCAACGAACAAAAATTATATATAGGTGACGGTACTACTCTAGGCGGAATACAGATTACTGGTTATACCGACGGTGATGCCAAAGACTCTGCTGCAGAAATTTTCACAGACGGTGTACACAGCGGTATTGGCTTTACCTACAATACAGCTACTAATGTAATGACTGCGACTGTAAATCTATCAAATTATACAGGAATAATTAAAGCAGACGCATTTAAAGGTTCATTATTTGCAGACGACGGGTCAACCATAGCTGCACAACCATTAGTAGATGCAATCAGCGGAACATTTAACGGAAATTTAGTAGGTAACGTCACTGGTAATGTCACTGGTAATGTAACCGGAAACCTTTCCGGAAATGTTACTGGTAATATCACAGGCAATATAGAAACCAACACTATCGATTCTGCAACTTCGTCAGCTATTACAGTTATACCAAGCGTAGTGTTTAACAGCGACTTAACTGTAGAGAATGATCTAATCGTCGAAAATATAGTTCTAAACGGAGTTGAGCATACTTCAATTGGTCAAGAACTATTTCCAACTGCACAAACCGGAGAGGTTTTGCCACACTATATTACTTTTGTTGATGCTATCAACGGAAGAACTACAGTTAAAACAGACGGAGATCTAAGATATACTCCAGACACTGAAGAATTAAGTGTAGGAAAATTAATTGTTACTACTACTACCAACTGTCCGACAATTAGTTCTACTAATATTATTACCAGCAACGTACAATCCAACGGTGCTCTAGTACTTTATTCAAATCTAACTTCGACATCTGATACTAGACTTGTAACAGTAGGTGCTGCTTCTGTTGATGGACGATTCCAAGTGGCTACCTCAACATACTATTCTGGTGGTTTGGCATTAGTAAATATCAATCAAAGCCATAGTACTGCAGATGCTGTGAACTTTCAATTCAATAGAAGTAGAGGAACACTTGCGTCACCCACGGCTGCGCAAAGTGGCGATGACATTGCTGACATTACCTTTGCTGGTTATGACGGCTCTTCCAACCAGGTTAGAGCTGCAATCAGCGCAACAGTTAATGGAGCGGTATCAGCTGGTACAGTTCCTATGAACGTTATCATAGCTACTTCTACAAATGGATCAGGAGCCCCTGTAACTGCTGTAACTGTTAATGATAAACAACAAACTACTTTTGCTGGTGCTATTGCATTAGCTACCTATGCAGATTCATCTGCAAGAGATACAGCTATTCCAAGTCCTACAGCGGGTATGATGGTGTTCATTAGCGGAACTGGTAAATTCCAAGGTAATACTAATGGTACCACTGGCGGTTGGGTAGATATTAATTAATACCAATATCTAATTTGTTTAACCGACGAAAAGCCCAAGATCTTTCGTTACATTGAAAACACCGGCCGCAACGGCCGGTTTTTTGTTCTGTGCAACTGTGCGTGAGTTTTAATAATTCCCCCTGATCGTTATCAAACACAATTTTTAAAATCTCGTCTTTATACATTTTAATAAACGGCATTAAAATTTTAGGATGGGGAGATTCCTTTACCCTGTCCGGATAACTGCCTTCGGGATATTGATCGTAGTCAAAATCATATGTGGGATTTTGATTAGTGGCAAAATATATAAAGTCTATTTCTGGGTACTCTACAAAAATTTGTTTTATTGCTGTGGTACTTTGTTGAGAATGATGTGTATTTGGATCGCCTATCAACACAGTGTCGGGAATTTTAATATCAAACTGAATGTTAAAATACTCTAGTATTCCAGATACAAACATATGAGAGCCATCGTGTTTTGGAATTGAAAAAGGTTGTATACTGATATTTTTATTTTCTTTCAAAATCAAATAGAGCAGGATAGCACTGTCCAGTCCCCCAGACAACATAATGCCATATTTTTTATCGATATTTGAAATCATCATACCCTATTTACATTAAATATAAACGGCTATGAGAACTCCTGATCAAATTTTGCAGATTAAAACTACTATTCAGGATCCCTACGAAATAAAAAATATACTAACTTTAGATGAAGTTAACTGCTTAATTGATATTTTTAAGAGTCATCCAGCAGATAATAAGATTTATAAAAATACCGGTCCTATTACATTAGATTTAAAATCATACGTAGAACATCCGCTGATAAAGAAAATACTTTCTTTAATAGAAAACAGCATCGGCCCTTTTGAGATAACCGCAGCTTTCTTTTTTCAAACAGAGTTTCCGCACATCATTCACAATGACGACCCTTTCGAATTACCTGATAATGTTTACAAAGCAATCACTTTACCTTTAAGCATGGAAGGATTTTTAGAAATACATCCTAAACTTTGTTTTTTTGATCAATTTTATTTTCATGGTCCTAGCAAATTTTTCAATGGCGATACTATTGTACCTACCTATTACAACAAACAGGTTTATGATTATAAAGATGTCGACGGTCTGATAAACATACCATTCGTTGATAACGATAACTACTTTACACATCTAAAACCTCAATGGTTAGAAGGCCTAAGCCTTCATTCTGCATTAGATTGGATTCCAGGTAATGCTCTAGTATTCGACAGTGTACGATTGCACTGTGCCAGCGATTTTAGAAAGTTAGGAATAAAATCGAAATTAGGAATTAGTATCTTTACAAAGAAATTATGATGTCAGAAAAAGATGTATTCTCTGCTAGAAGATTAGATCAACTAAAATACAATCCAGAATTAATCTCAACCGAACAATGGGGTAATAATTGTTTTGTCCCGTTAGATATTCCTAGGTACGACTACCCAGAATTAGTATCCTGGTATTTCGAAAGAGCCAAGCCTGTTTATAAATTAAAATCGGACATAGCAAATTCTGATTACGGTATGACCAATTTTGATTCTGTTGATATTTTTATTGATGACAAAATAGAGGAACATATCTGGAGTATTAATCCTCAACAAGAATTTTTAAAATTATTTCCAGAGGTCGTCGAAAGAATATATAAAGAGTTTCCATTTAAAAGTATTAGAAAATTTAATCTTTGGTCTAGCACCAAAGGAGTTAGATTTCATAGAGATCATACGAAATTTGTTGATTACCCTAGCAGTTTTAGAATAATGTTATATGATCAAAATCCTGCACAGACGCTACAGTTATCAGAGTGTCTGCCAGATCAAAGTCATGATCCGAGAACAGAATTTCCTATTTCGAGAATATCCGATACTAATTCTTTTGCATGGAATAATCTTAGAGTCAAACACGGTAGCTTTTTTATGCCCAATTTTAGAAAGATAATTTTAATTCTAGATTGGTACGAACTAGACGTTGATAAGTATAACAAATTAATGCAACGTAGTGTGGAAAAATATAAAAATTATATCATGCACAGTAAAAAAAACTTAGGCGATTTCATAAATTTATAAAATGTTTTATTGGAAATATCAAGATATCCCCGAAGATGAAATAGCAATGCTACAGGAAAAGTATAGAAAGATACTGCCTAATAACTTTGAATTTTTTCAAGTAGTGCCGCTCGATATAAAAACTTTTATGGGATTAAAAATTTCTAGAGCTGTTCTAATACAGGTAG
>JACCDW011459589.1_pt1 | contig 13152 bp, 10 predicted proteins | sample 7449781 | NCBI WGS metagenome assembly JACCDW01 (sample SAMN15323449, study PRJNA562643) | freshwater metagenome | isolation source: river surface water | place: USA:Blue River Watershed | collected 2017-08-18 | reverse complement strand
TGGATAGCCGGCCATCACCAGCAATTCGAGCGCATTGTCGAAGCACGCGGTATCCGACTGACCTTCATAGATCAGTGGGAAAAGCTTTTGCAGGTCTTCGTTGAGGACTGCGGATTTCATCACGCCTTCACGTGCGCGCATCCAGTTGAAATTGCCCTTGACGGTATTGATTTCGCCGTTATGTGCGAGCAAACGATATGGGTGGGCTAGCGGCCATTCGGGGAAGGTATTGGTCGAGAAGCGCTGATGGACCAGCGCCAGCGCCGAGACGCACTTGGGCGATTGCAGATCTTCATAGTACACGCCAACCTGATCAGCAAGCAGCAAGCCTTTATAGACGACCGTGCGTGCCGACATAGAAGGCACAAAGAACTCTTTACCATGCAGCAGATTCAGCGCCTGGATTGCATGACCGGAAGCTTTACGGATCACATACAGTTTGCGCTCCAGCGCATCGGTGACCATGATGTCCTGACCGCGGCCGATGAAAATCTGGCGGATCACGGGTTCTTTTTCACGTACTGCTGGTGACATCGGCATGTCGATGTTGACTGGCACATCACGCCAGCCGAGTACGACCTGACCTTCGCTGTGCACGGCACGCTCGATTTCCTGTTCGCAGGCAATGCGCGATGCACTTTCTTTCGGCAGGAACACCATGCCCACGCCGTATTCGCCAGGCGGCGGCAAAGCCACGCCCTGCCTGGCCATTTCATCGCGATAGAACTGATCGGGAATCTGGATCAGGATACCTGCGCCATCACCCATGAGCTTGTCTGCACCGACAGCACCGCGATGATCAAGGTTCTTAAGAATCAACAAACCTTGCTCGACGATGGAATGGCTTTTCTGCCCTTTTATGTGAGCAATAAAGCCGACACCACAGGCGTCATGTTCGTTGGATGGGTCGTATAAACCTTGCGCTTGCATCGCGATTCTCCACGGCAGAATTTAAGTGAGGCGTGAAGGATAGTGCAATGCAAAAAAGACTTCAACCTAAAATAATTAGGGTCGGAGTTGATTTAAAAGGAGCGCCAAAAGAGGGCATAAACAAATGGGGTCAGAATAGTGCAGCCAACGAGTTTTCCCTGTTTTGGTGAACAAAACGATCATACAGGTTGATGTATTTTGGGTGGTCTTCCCCGTTTTACCGGATGCAGCCTGCGCGTGGTCAGTTTTGCCAGTTGTTTGCGGAAATTCTCCGAGCCCAGTGCCCAGCCCTTCCAGGTTGCAGTTTCTATTTCCTGACCCAATGCCACAGACGGTGGCGTTTCAGACAATTGCCGGTAGGCAGCCTCGCGCTCGAACGGTGTATTACCTAAAGCCCAATAGGCCGGATGATCCGTAATCAGTGCATTTTTGCCGGAACCGATGTGATGCAGATAACTCGACCAGGGATAGACGCCCTGTTCCGATGGCAGGCCCAATGCCGATGGCTGGTATTCAATCAGGATAGAGCAGGGAATGAAATAGGTCGCCGCCTCCAGCACGGTTGCGCGAAAGCGTCCCTCCCACAGACTGCCGGTACGCGCATATTTGGCATTGAAATAAGGCACATAAAGCCGGCCCAGCGTTTGCATCATTTTGCTCAGGCCCGTTTCGTTAGCCGGCGTGGCCAACAGCTGCACACGACTGGGCAGCAATACAAACGCATGCACTGCCACTTCGGCCCGCTCTGCGGCTTCCCTGAGCCAGCTCTGAAACTGCAGATAATCGTTTTCATCCAGAAAGGCAGGCTGATCATTATTGCCGCGCGCAATAATGTGATGCAGCTGTCCCGGCACGACCAGTCTAGGCAGGCGCGCCATCAGGACAAAACAATGAAGGACAACGACTTCGGTGAGTGCGCCAACAAGTCGCTGGTCTGAAAAATAAGCCCCGCTGAAAGCGAGGCTGTCTGATGCGGTTTACGCGCCATTCGATCAGAACGGGATATCGTCATCCATGTCGGACATTTCCGGCGCCTGCTTGGCAGGAGAACGAGGCGCTGATGCAGGCGCGCGTGATGATGATCCGCCGTTGGAATACCCGTCTTCGTTCATCGGTGCACTGCCGCCTGCGCCACGACTGCCCAGCATTTGCATACTGTCCGCAATGATGTCCGTGCTGTATTTTTCCACGCCATCCTTGTCCGTCCATTTACGAGTGCGCAATTTGCCTTCCACATAAACCTGGGAACCTTTTTTCAGATACTGACCGGCGATTTCAGCAAGCTTGCCAAAGAAAGAAATACGATGCCATTCGGTCGATTCTTTTTGTTCACCGGTTGCCTTGTCTTTCCACTTATCCGTGGTGGCCACAGTAATGTTGGTCATCGCATCGCCGCTAGGCATATAACGCGTTTCGGGATCACGCCCCAGATTACCAACTACGATCACTTTGTTAACCGATGCCATAGATTTCTCCTGTTAAACCGGGACAGCCTGCTTGGCTTTGCTGCGACGAGGCAGGCTTTTCATTGAAGACGCAATTATAAGCCAGCCCAGCGTGAGCAAACAGCCAACACCGAATACGGCCGGTCCACCAAAATTCTGCGCCAACAATCCACCGCCTGCACCGCCAAAAAACAAACCAATTGCTTGCATGGTGTTGTAAATGCCGAGTGCAGCACCGCGTGCACCGGCTGGCGCCAGCCGCGATACCAGCGAAGGCTGACTGGCCTCAAGAATATTGAAGGCGACAAAGAACGCCAGTAACAGCATGACAACCAGCGCAAAAGATAATTGTGGCTCGGAGACTGCCGCCCACAGCCCGATCTCGACCACCATCAATAATGCAATCGATGAAACAAACACTTGCTTCATCATGCCGCGTTTTTCGCCGAGAAAAATCGGTGGCAGCATCAACACAAACGATACCAGTACCACCGGCAGATAAATTTTCCAGTGCTGGTCTAATGCGATGCCGGCTGACTGCACCAGTACCGAAGGCAGCACCACAAACAATGACATTTGTATGGCATGCAATGCGAATACGCCTAAGTTCATGCGCATGAGCTCACCGTCAAAAAATACTTCCCGAAATGAAGCCGTCTCAGGCGAGCGCGGCGGCGCCTTGGGCACGACAAACAAGACCAGCACAATGGCAAATAACGCAAGCGCTGCAACCAGCAGGAACATGCCAGACATGCCGATGAATTGATACAAGACCGGTGCCAGCACCAGTGATGCTGCATAGGTAAAACCGATCGAGCCGCCCACCATGACCATTGCTTTGGTGCGGTGTTCTTCGCGGGTGGAATCGGCGATCAGTGCGGTGACGGCCGCCGACACCGCGCCTGCGCCCTGCACTGCACGACCCAGAATGACCCAGAGAATATGATCTGCGGCTGCAGCAATGAACGAACCCAGCGCAAACAAAATCAAACCGATCACGATGATGCGCTTGCGGCCAAATCTGTCTGATGCAATACCGAACGGAATCTGGCCGATTGCCTGTGTCAGCCCGTACATGCCCAGCGCCATTCCGACTAAGGTCGCATTCCCCCCACCGGGCAGCGATTTGGCATGCACGGCAAAGACCGGCAAAATCAAAAACAGGCCCAGCATGCGCAGGCCGAAAATTGACGCCAGCGAGACGCTGGCGCGGATCTCGGTGGCATTCATGCGGCTAGCGGCAGTATCTTGATCAATCGTCGAGGACATAAGCTGTACGAGGATGAAAAACTAAGCAGGCCGGATGGTCAATCATCGGCCATTTCGAAAACCCGCTATAGTAACAGGTTGACCCGCATTCACCGACCGGGCTTTTTACAAAAAAGCATGAGTCACGCAGGAAAACTCTGAACTGTCCTCATCTTTTTTATTGCAAATAATGATGGCAGATTAAAAATTTTATCGCTCGCACTGAACTGCATAACGAAGGCATACGATCAGCATGGAAGAAATTCGCATTCGGGGGGCACGCACCCATAACCTGAAAAATATCAGTCTGGATCTGCCCCGCAACAAGCTTATTGTCATTACCGGGCTGTCAGGCTCAGGCAAATCGTCGCTGGCCTTTGATACGTTATATGCAGAAGGACAGCGCCGCTATGTGGAATCGCTCTCGGCCTATGCCCGCCAGTTCCTGCAGTTGATGGAAAAGCCAGATGTCGACCTGATCGAAGGCCTGTCGCCGGCGATCTCAATCGAACAGAAAGCCACCTCGCATAATCCGCGCTCAACCGTTGGTACCGTAACTGAAATTCATGATTACCTGCGCTTGCTGTACGCGCGCGTCGGCACGCCCTACTGCCCCGAACATCCGGAAAGCCCGCTGGCGGCGCAATCAGTTTCGCAAATGGTCGATGCAGTGCTGGCCATGCCCGAAGATACCAAACTGATGATACTGGCGCCGGTCGTGGCCAACCGTAAGGGCGAGCATATCGATCTGCTCGAAGCCATGCAGGCGCAAGGCTTTGTGCGCTTTCGCATACAAAGCGGCACGACCAAGGCAAAAATCTATGAAGTCGATGATTTGCCCAAGTTAAAAAAGACAGAAAAACATACGATTGATGTCGTGGTCGATCGCGTGAAAGTGCGCGAAGACATCAAGCAAAGACTGGCCGAAAGCTTTGAGACTTCCCTGCGCATTGCAGACGGGCTGGCGATCGCGCTGGATATGGACTCTGGCAGCGAACAGATTTTCTCGAATAAATTCGCCTGCCCGCACTGCGGCTATGCACTGCAAGAGCTGGAGCCGCGCCTGTTCTCGTTCAATAATCCTATGGGCGCCTGTCCGGAATGTGACGGACTGGGGCATATCGAGTTTTTTGATCCCAAGCGCATAGTCGCCTTTCCTAATCTTTCGCTCGCATCCGGTGCCGTCAAAGGCTGGGACAGGCGCAACCAGTTTTATTTTCAAATGCTCACTTCACTGGCGAAGTTTTATCGCTTTGACGTGGAAACGCCTTTTGAAGATCTCTCCCAGAAAGCGCAGCAGATCATTCTGTTTGGCTCCGGCAAAGAAAAAATTCCGTTCAGTTATATCAATGAACGTGGCCGCACTGTCGTGCGCGAGCACACCTTTGAAGGCATCGTGCATAACTTGCAGCGCCGCTATCGCGAAACTGATTCCATGGCCGTCAAGGAAGAACTGGCGAAATTCATCAATGAAAAAGAATGTCCGTCATGCCATGGTGCGCGCCTGCGCATAGAAGCCCGCTTTGTCAAAGTCGGTACCGATTCACAAGAGCGCGCGATTTATCAGGTTGCGGCCACGCCGCTCAAAGATACCCTGCATTTTTTCGAGACCTTAAAGCTCAAGGGTGCAAAGAAGGATATTGCTGACCGCATCATCAAGGAAATCATTTCGCGCCTGAAGTTTTTGAACAATGTCGGACTGGATTATTTGTCGCTGGATCGCAGCGCCGATACGCTTTCTGGCGGCGAGGCGCAACGCATACGACTTGCCTCGCAGATCGGCTCGGGCCTGACAGGCGTGATGTATGTGCTGGATGAACCATCAATCGGCCTGCACCAGCGCGACAATGACAGGCTGATCGCCACCCTTAAACATTTGCGCGACATCGGCAATACAGTATTGGTGGTCGAGCATGACGAGGATGCGATACGCTCTGCTGACCATGTGATCGACATGGGACTGGGCGCCGGCGTGCATGGCGGTGAAGTTATCGCGCATGGCTCGTTGAATGACATCCTCAAAAGCCGTCATTCATTGACGGCAAAATATCTCAATGGATCGCTGGCCATTTCCATACCTAAAAAACGTACCGCAGCAGATCCGAAAAAACTGTTGGCAATCAAAGGTGCACGCGGCAACAACCTGAAACAGGTCGAGCTCAACATACCAGTCGGTTTGCTCACCTGTATAACCGGCGTCTCCGGCTCCGGCAAGTCCACGCTGATCAACGATACGCTGCACCATATTCTCGCGCGCCATTTGTATGGCTCGCAGGCTGAACCGGCCGACTATGACAGTGTCTCCGGGCTTGAGCATTTTGACAAAGTGATCTCTGTCGATCAGGCGCCGATCGGCCGGACGCCGCGATCCAATCCGGCCACTTATACCGGCGTATTCACGCCTATCCGCGATTTATTCTCGACCGTGCCGCAAGCGAAAGAACGCGGCTACTCGGCCGGACGTTTCTCATTCAACGTCAAGGGCGGGCGCTGCGAAGCCTGTCAGGGCGATGGCGTGATTAAGGTTGAAATGCATTTCCTGCCGGACGTTTATGTGCCCTGTGATGTCTGTCACGGCAAGCGCTATAACCGCGAAACACTGGAAGTGCAGTACAAAGGCAAAAATATTACTGAAGTGCTGGGCATGACCGTCGAAGATGCCCATGAATTTTTTAAGCCGGTGCCCGTGATTGCACGCAAGCTGCAAACACTGCTGGATGTCGGCCTGGGCTACATTCGTCTCGGCCAGAGTGCGACGACGCTCTCCGGTGGCGAGGCACAGCGCGTGAAGCTCTCGCTGGAACTTTCCAAACGTGACACCGGACGCACGCTTTACATACTTGATGAACCGACTACCGGATTGCATTTCCACGATATTGCGCTATTGCTCAAGGTGATAGAACGCCTGCGTGATCAGGGCAATACCGTAGTGATCATTGAACACAATCTGGATGTCATCAAAACTGCTGATTGGGTGGTTGATCTCGGACCGGAAGGTGGCGCGGGCGGCGGGCAAATCATTGCCAGCGGCACGCCTGAGCAGGTCGCAAAAAATCCGGCTAGCTTTACCGGAAAATATCTGGCGCCGCTGCTGTCGATCTCACGAACCGAAAAAAAGCGCGCTTAATAAGCATGGCTGCTTTTCCCGTTTTAAAGCAGGCCAGGAAATTTCCCGGCCTCTTTACATACCCAGCCACAGTCCCAACGGCACGAATGCGATTGCTGCAAAATTACCGAGCAAGACAATTGCAGCAACACGCTCAGGCTCCTGCCGGTAATTTTCGGCCACGATAAAACAAAATACCGCAGGCGGCAGTGCAGCAAACAGGAACATCTGGCCGCGTTGCACAACCGTCAGCGGCAGCAAATAATCCAGGCCTGTAGCTACGGCCAGTCCGGCCAGCGGGCAGACGATTGCACCGATTAAGCCTATGCGCCAGCCCTGTAAATTCAGGTCGGTCATGCGCACGCCTAATGCGATCAACATCAACGGAATGCTCGCTTCACCGATCATGCGAAAGGCCTGCAACAAACTCTCAGGCAGCGGCACATGCAACGCAGCGAAGACCATGCCCGCCAGCATGGCACCCATGACTGGCGTAGCGAACAAGGACAAGTGCGCTTTCGGTGTGCGTGACTGTTCCCGTCCGCTTTCCATCAAACGTATGCCTGCCGTGAAATAGACCAGGCTGCCGGCCACGAACATTGCCACCGCTTCAGACAGACCGGCCGCACCAAATGCCAGCACCGCCAGTGGCAGGCCCATATTGCCGCAATTGTTGTACATCATAGGCGGCAGAAACGTGCGCAAATCATAATGCAGCAGGCGCGCGACTGGCCATGCAATCAGTCCCGAGCCCAGTGATATCAATGCGCCCGCCAACATCAAGGGCAAATTCGCTGCCAGATCAAAATCTCTGGCTGCCAGTGCGGAGAACAACAACAACGGTGAGAGCAGCTCGATGCACAGGCGATTCACAGCAACCATATCGCTCTTGACGGTCGGACCGCGCAATTTTGCATAAACAAAACCGACAAGAATCATTAAACCAACCGGAATAATGATACTGATGATGCGCTGGAAACCATCCATGTTCTACTCGTTCAATAAGCGGGAAAAGATCTGTATTGCACGCCCGTGTTCTTCAGCTCTGACAGGCGTTTTTTGGTATGAAAATTACGCGACCGGTTTTTTTGCCTGTTTCTGCAATAAGCGTTTTTCTGCCAGGTCAATCGCCCCGGCATTACCGCGCAAGACCACTACATCTGCAGCCTCCAGCATGGTATCCGGTGAAAAAGGAATGCGGATTTTACCTCGACGTACTGCCGTGATCTCAGCACCAAGTTCGGAAATATTGAGCTGATCGAGCCGCTGGCCAATCGCCGCCGCATTGTCCTGCAAGGGTACAGAATGCAGCCTGACCTGCATATGCTCATCATCATCGGCGATGTCATCCATGCCATGGAAATAGCCGCGCAGCGAAGCATAACGCTCGCTACGTGCAGCTTGCACGCGCTGCACGACCCGGCGCAATGGCACGCCCATCAACAGCAAAGTATGCGAAGCGAGCATCAGGCTGCCTTCTATGGTTTCAGGCACAACTTCATCTGCTCCGCCGGCACGCAATACATCAAGATCATCTTCATCCGCGCTGCGCACGATTGCCGGCAATGCAGGAGCCAGTTCATTGGCGAAATGCAGGGTCTTTAGTGCAGCATGTGTATCGGAAAACGTCACCACCAATGCGGCGGCGCGATGAATGCCGGCAGCAATCAGGCTCTCGCGCCGGGTCGCATCACCATAAGAAACCTGCGCGCCGGCGCTTTGCGCTTCCGCCACCCGCTCGGGATCAAGGTCCAGTGCATGATAAGGAATATGTTCTTCTTCAAGCAAAAGCGCCAGACTTTGTCCGCTCCGACCAAAGCCGACGATGATGACGTGCTTTTCTTCATTCATCGTGCGTGATGCAATTTGTGTCAGCGCCAGTGATTGCATCATCCATTCATTGGCAGAGAGCCGCATCACGATCTTGTCGGCATTGGCAATGATCAGCGGCGCGGCCAACATGGAGAGCACCATGGCAGCCAATATCAGCTGCACCAGTTCCGGATCAACCAGATCCAGGCCGCCGGCCTGATTCAACAGCACAAAGCCGAATTCACCAGCCTGCGCCAGCCCCAGGCCAGTTCGAATAGCGGTGCCTGCGTTGGCGCCAAACAAGCGCGCCAGTACAGCGATCAGTCCGAACTTCAACAGTACAGGTACCAGCAATAAAAACAGCACTATCGGCCAGTCTTGTAATACCAGTCGCACATTGAGCAGCATGCCGACCGTAATGAAAAAAAGTCCGAGCAACACATCACGGAATGGTTTGATATCTTCTTCTACCTGCAACCGGTACTCGGTCTCAGAGATCAGCATGCCGGCGATGAATGCACCCAGCGCAAGTGACAGCCCCGCCTCCTCGGTGATCCATGCGGCACCGAGCGTAATCAATAACAGATTGAGCATGAACAGTTCATGCGAGCGGCGCTGCACAACAATCTGAAACCAGCGGCGCAGCAAATTCTGGCCCAGGAACAAAAGCAGGATCAGCACTATTACGGCTTTCAGTGCTGCCCAGCCCAGCGTTGCTAGCAGATTGCCGCCGGGGTGTGCCATTGCCGGCACCAGGATCAAGAGCGGCACCACGGCCAGATCCTGGAACAGCAAAATACTGGTGATGCGCCGTCCATGATCGGACTCCAGCTCCAGCCGCTCTGCCAACATTTTGAGAACAATCGCGGTTGATGACATCGACAGCGCACCACCTAACGCAAATGACGCGCTCCAGCCAATATCAAATGTCTGCGGCAGCAAACCTGCCATCAACCAGCCGCACAGCATGGCCACGCCTATCGTCACCACTACCTGCGCCATCCCCAGGCCAAATACGGCTCGCCGCATCGACATCAACTTGGGCAGAGAGAATTCCAGCCCGATCGAAAACATCAGGAAGACCACGCCAAACTCGGCAAGCATATGTGTCGTTGCGCTGTTCGAGGCCAGACCCAGTGCATGCGGGCCGATCAGGATGCCGACAGTCAGATAGCCCAGCATAGGCGGCAAGTGCAGCATACGAAAAGCGACCACGCCAAGCACGGCTGAAATCAACAAAATCAGGGTCAGTTCTAAAGCTGAAAACATCTTCTCTGTTGCCTCCGGATAGGCGGGTCTGGACTGGTTAGAGGACGGATCGTTAAATCAGTCATTATTTCTTGCGTCTGGCAGGTTTTTTGCTTTAAGGATTCAGCTATACTTTGTACATGAGTGTACTCCACAAGAAAAAGTCGCCACAGCGATTCGATAATGCCAGTGCCCTGCGCGTCATGGAGCTGGCTCGGGAAACCCTGCAAATCGAAGCCGACGCTATCCTCGCTTTAATCGACAGGCTGGGCTCATCACCTGACAGTGATTTTGCCAGAGCGGCAAGTTTACTATTTCATTGCAGCGGACGGGTGGTTGTCTCCGGTATGGGTAAATCCGGCCATATCGGCCGCAAAATTGCTGCCACCCTGGCCTCGACCGGTACACCGGCCATGTTCGTGCATCCTGCAGAGGCAGCGCACGGCGACCTGGGCATGGTTACCGAGTCGGATGCGTTCATTGCCATCTCCAATTCCGGCGAATCCGAAGAGCTGTTGGCCATCGTACCGGTCATCAAGCGGCTGGGTGCCAAATTAATCTCGATGACCGGGCGACCTGAATCCTCTCTCGCCAACCTGGCTGACGTGCACCTTAATATCGCCGTGGACAAAGAAGCCTGCCCGCTCAATCTTGCACCAACTGCAAGTACCACGGCAACGCTGGCCATGGGCGATGCGCTTGCCGTGGCCTTGCTGGATGCACGCGGCTTTCGCGAAGATGACTTTGCGCGCTCCCATCCGGGTGGCGCGCTCGGACGTCGCTTGCTCACGCATGTGCGCGACATCATGCGCACCGGCGACGCAATTCCGGCTGTCAAACCAGACATGCTGCTGCCGGCCGCCCTGCTGGAAGTCACCCGCAAGGGCCTGGCAATGACTGCAGTTGTCGATGATGATTTTCATGCAGTCGGCATTTTTACCGATGGTGACTTGCGCCGCCTGATCGAACAAGGCAAGGATTTTTCACGCAGCGCGGTCAGCGAAGTCATGCATGTCAGGCCACGCACGGTGGAGCCGGATCAACTGGCGGTTGAAGCCGTTGAGATGATGGAAAAATTTCGTATCAATCAGTTGCTGGTCGTCGACGCATCAGGCTTGCTGGTCGGTGCGCTGCATATTCATGACCTGACCCGCGCCAAGGTGATCTGATGCAAGCAATCATCCACGCGCAAGCAGTCGAACGTGCAAAGCAGATCAAACTGATGATCTTTGATGTCGATGGCGTACTGACTGACGGCGGCCTGCGCTATGGCGCCGAAGGCGAACTGATCAAGACTTTCAATGTGCTCGATGGTCATGGCATCAAACTGCTGCAACAATCCGGCCTCAACACGGCCATCATCAGCGCGCGGCAATCTGCGATCGTTGCGCGGCGTGCCGCAGACCTGGGCATAGGCATCGTGCTGCAAGGCGTCGGGGATAAACGACTGGCGTTTGAAAAAACACTGGCCGAATCCGGCCTAAGCGCACAACAGTGCGGCTTTATGGGCGACGATGTGATCGACCTGCCCGTGATGATACGCACCGGTTTCGCTGCCAGCGTCCCGAACGGACATGCGGAAGTGCAGGCGCGCGCGCATTATGTTGCCAAAGCAGGCGGCGGGCATGGCGCCGTGCGCGAAGTATGCGATTTCATTTTGCGCGCGCAGGACAATTATGAAGCGGCGCTTGCGCCTTACCTGCGATGAGCACGATAGATTCAATTCGCCGGCGTTATCCGGCTTTGTTGATGCTGGCAGGCGGCGCCCTGATAGCGGCATTGAGTTTCTGGGCTCTGGAAATGACGCGTCGCTCGGGATCGGCGACACAGGCAGACAACGCCCGCAGCGAGCCGGATTATTTTGTCGAACAATTTAATTTCGCAAAAATATCCGTCAATGGCGATGTCCAATATACGATCAGCGGCGAGAAGCTGGTGCATCATCCCATAGATGACGCAAGCACGATTACGCTGCCTGTTGTAAAGAGCTACGCCAAAGAGCGCGCGCCCTTGTTATTGCGCGCAGATCGTGCACTGGTCAACAGCGATCACAGCGAGATCCGTTTTTTTGAACAGGTAAAAATGACCAAGCCCAACGCGCGTGGCGAAGATGACCTGACCGTGGAGTCCGACTACATGCTTGCATTGCCTGACCAGGACATCGTCAAGTCCGATAAAAAAGTCGTTATCCGGCTGGCAGACTCCATACTGATCGGCACAGGATTTTTAGCAGACAACAGGCAGCATCAGCTCACGCTGCAAAGCCAGGTCAATGGTACTTATGCAGCGCCAAAAAAATAATCATTCAGCCCATCGCGACAGACAAATTCACATGGACTTCACAACAATGAAAAACAACATCCGGTTCGCTGCTTCTGGTTTCTTCCTGATGTCACTACTGTCTGTTTGTTCGATGCATGCCGCCCGCGCCGAAAAAGCCGACCTCAACAAACCTACTAATGTAGAAGCCGACCAGATGTTTTACGATGAAAGCAAGTCGATCAATACATTCATTGGCAATGTCGTGCTCACGCGCGGCACGCTGGTCATGCACGCAGAAAAAATGGTGGTCAAACAAGACAAGGCAGGCTATCAGTACACCACACTGTATGCGCCATCCGGCGGAACCACACGCTTTCGCCAGAAACGCGACGGCGGTGCTGATCTCTGGATAGAAGGTTATGCTGCTGATCGTATCGAATATGACACCAAGACCGAAATAGCCAAGCTGTATAAACAGGCCAAAGTCAAAATGCTCGATAGCGGCCGTCCGACCGATGAAGTAGAAGGCGATTTTATTTCTTACGATAGCCGGGCGGAGTTTTATACGGTTAATAATACGGCGACCGGCGACAGCAAACCAGGTGGCGGCCGCGTTCGCGCAATCATTCAACCCCGTAACGACGAAAAATCCAAAGATGGCAAGTGACATGCTCAGTACGCTGACTGTTCGCGGCCTGCAAAAAAGTTACGGGGCGCGTCAAGTCGTCAGCGATGTCTCACTCGAGGTCAAGAGCGGCGAGGTGATCGGCTTGCTCGGCCCGAATGGCGCTGGCAAGACTACTTCGTTTTATATGATCGTGGGGCTGGTGCCCTCCGAGGCCGGCGAGATCTTGCTCGATGGTGAGCGCATTTCCTCTTTGCCTATTCACCGGCGCGCCGAACGCGGCCTTTCTTATCTGCCTCAGGAAGCATCGGTATTCCGCAAATTATCTGTAGAAGACAATATTCGCGCCGTACTCGAGCTGCAAAAAGAACAAGGCAAGTCACTGAAGTCTGACGAAATCGAGCGCCGGCTGGATGCGCTGCTTAATGAATTACAGATTGAAAAGCTGCGTGAAAATCAGGCGCTGTCTTTGTCAG
>JACCDW011869112.1_pt1 | contig 13154 bp, 7 predicted proteins | sample 7449781 | NCBI WGS metagenome assembly JACCDW01 (sample SAMN15323449, study PRJNA562643) | freshwater metagenome | isolation source: river surface water | place: USA:Blue River Watershed | collected 2017-08-18 | reverse complement strand
GTATTACCTGAAGTATTTCCTATTAATAATTGGCCATCAGTATATGTTGTTTGACCTGTACCACCATATAAAACACCAATAGTTGAAGCATTCCAAGTTCCTGTTGAAATATTACCAGAGTTATTGATTACAAATACATCAGTAGTATTTAAAATAGCCTTAAATATAGCTGCTGTTTGAGAAGTAATTCCTGTGACAGCTAATGGTATCACACCTGTTCCAGAAGCTGTGATTGTTAAGTTAGTTCCTGTTGTTGCATAATCTAAAGCAGAAGCATCATCAACAGTAGTACCAGCTGATGGATAATATGCAATTTTGCCAGAAGAACCTGAGTTTACTGTACCCGATCCTGATCCTGTACCAGATAAGAGATTTGTTCCAGCGCCATTAGCACAAGCAGTTAAATCTATATATGCTCCTCTAGTATTTGTGCCTGTTTCAAAAAATCTCAATCTATTTTGGTAAACATCAATAGTTACCGAAGTGGAAAGTGTAGACCCTGAAGAAGGAAGAGCAAGTTGAATTTCTCCGCCTTCATTAGCTAAAGATTGTGTAGAGCTTAATAAAGAAGCAGAAAAAACACCTGTAGATGTATTTAAAGTTACAGAAGAAGGAAAAGAAAGTGTACCAGATCCATTTGTTGCTAAAAATGTAGTAGTGCTGGCAGTTCCATCAGTACTTGGCAACGTCCATATGAGATTTGATGTGATTGCGTCTGGAGCCTTAAAACCAACATAATTAAGACCATTCGCAACTAACTCCATAAATCTTAATTCGGATGTGCCAGGAGTTGTACTACCATAAGCACCTAAGCTAAAATAAAATGCTTCACTTTGAGGAGATAATCGAATTCCACTTTCAGAATCTACAAAAAAGTTTACATATTTACTTGTATTAAGACCAATTCTAAGAGGAATATTAAGAGATGTTCCAGTGCCAGCCCCAGCATATGATGCTATTCCAAAATTTGCTGAACTTGTTGAAGCACTTTGATTATCTACAATAATACCATATGTAGATATACCATTAGTCGCATGTGTTCCTGTAGATGATATATATAAACCAGTCCTACCTGTAGCTCCTGCTGTACCTGTCATGGCTACATTGATCATCCTACCAGATGTTATTGAGTTGGAAGAGAGATGTAATCCATAACCTGTAGTGAGAGAGTTTGTAACCAATGACAAAGCAGAAGATGTAGTTTGGCCTGTAGAATTTCCAGATGTGAAAGCATTTGTAGTAGCTGTAAATGTTGGAACTACTGAAGTATCAATAGCAATAGTCCCAGAGGTTGTAATTGTTCCACCAGTAAGACCAGTTCCAGCTGTAATACTAGTTACCGTTCCTGTACCTGCTGCTGGTGTATCCCAAGATAATACTCCTGATGCACCAACTTTTAAAAATTGCCCACTTGTTCCCACGGTAGATGGTAAGGTCCACATTACACTTGAGGAAATAGTGTCAGGAGCCTTAAATCCTACATAATTTGCACCAGTAAGAGCATTAAATCTAAGTTCTAAAGTCCCTGTTGATTCATAAGGAGAAAGTAAAATATTATTATAAGAAATTCTAACACGTTCATTTAGAGTATTAGTGCCAGATGAGTTGGTTTTAAATACTATAGATCCTTTATAAGATGCGCCAACTTCTGACAATATACCATCAATGCCAGAGGATGAGACTACAGTACCAGAAGAATTTTGAACTGTAAATATTGCACCACTACCAAAACCTGCTGCTGTTGTACCAGAAGACTTAGATTCTAATGCTAAAATTGTATTTATTGTATTTGTATTTGCTGTAGAACTTCTAAAATCAGCAGGATAATCAGCTGGCTTACCTAAACCAATTCTTGTATTGCTAGTATCTACTATAAATACGTTGCCATTGGCAAAATTGTTAACATTGAATGCAAATTGGGAATTAGCCTTAACAGTAGTAGAACCACTAGACCCAACAGAAAATCTTGCACCAGTAGAATCTTGTAGGCCAAATTGTAAAAAGTTGCCTGAAAAAGTTGAAGCAGCTTGAATTGCTAGATATGTACCGTTTGCTGATCCACTAAAATAATTTGCAGTACTACCATCAAATGCAGTGGTAGCACCCATTTCAATTACTGCACCTGTTGCCTCAGCAAATGGATCAGATGTAATTCTTAAAGTGTGATTATTATTTACTCCAGTTACAGGTGAATATGATAATGTTATAGCTCCGCTAGCATCTAATGTCGTTGCTGAAATGGCCCACCTTAAAGAGGACGAACCTAATTCATGACCATTTGTGCCTGGAACTAATGTAGCACTTGCAGAATCGTTAATTGTTACTCTGGTTACTGGGTCATTAGGAGCAGTTCCAGCAGCTCCATCAAAAGCTCCTGAATACCCTATAAAATTAATTTTATCTGAAGCATTGCCAGATATTGCTATTGATTGGGCTGTAGCTTGATTATCATTCCAATAAATTTGACCATTTGAAGGATCTATAATAACATCAACAGCCACTTAACACCTCTACTCTTTTACGATGATGCAATTGGTATATTCTATTAATTTAGCAATGATAGCAAGACTCAATTCTGTATTGCTTTTACCAAGATCATTGTATTCATCGCCTTGAATTACAAATAAATTTTTAGATATAACTTGTTGTTCTAGGTTTAAAAATGAAAAGACCATTCTTATACCTGATTCAAGATCTATGTTGCCTGTTTCAATAGAGATCCAGGCAACATTTGGGTTATCTTTTTTATATACTCTGAACAAATGCATCACTGCTCAATTTCTAGTGGAGCGTCCAATCTAGCACCGTGAACAACATAATCCACTTTAATTGTTTTTAATTTTCTCATTACGAAGTTGCTAGATAGTTGTATTATAAAATAATGTTCTGTTTTTTCCACTAAATGAACTGCATATGGTCCCCAAGATGTAAGTTGAACAGAGTAATTTTCTCCAACCAATTTATGCCAATATTCTGGAAGTTCAACCTTGAGTTTGTCTTTACCCTCAACTGTTCCTCTATGATATACTCCATGTTCAGGGCCTTCAAGAACACCGTATACAAGTCTCATTCCTTCTTTTGTCGGGTGAGGAATATCAAAGCTCTTAGTTGTTGCTCTTAAGTTTCCATTAGCATCAACAGAAAATTTAGAGGTTCCTGATGAATTTAATCCTCTTATAAAATAATCTGAAGTAGAATCATTATCTGTAACATGTGTAGTGATTGTCAAATAAGTTCCAGATGATAATGCAGATGAGGATGTGATTGTTGAGGCTCTTCCTAAAGCAATTGTGGTTGCATTATCAACAATTGCAGAATTTGCAAATTGGGTTGATGCTGTCGTCCAAATTGGTACCGTATTGTTTGACAGTGAGGCAGCATTTTTGAGTGATATTGTATGATCTATTGTCTCACCGGAAGTGGCTCCAGAAGATGCAATACCCGATCCTGCTGTAATAGATGCAACATAATTACCAGCTGTATCCGTACCAAGAGCAACAGAGTTAGCAGCAATTGAAGCGACTCCGCCAGATGTAATCGTAATGTCACCAGAAACTTTACCAAATACATAATCTGAAATTCTTGTTGCAGAAGCTTTACGATTAGTACCAGCTCCACCATCATCAACAATAAATAAATCTGCATCTGCTAAGGCAGCTCCAATATCAGTACCACCATCGATATCTAATGCTGATAAACTTACCTTGTTAGCAGTGGTAATAGTTGCTAATTTAGTGTCTGATATCGCTGCAGATGCATTGATATCTGCATCAACTATTGCTCCTGCTGCTATTGCTGTTGTAAGAGATACATTGCCTCCAGATGTATATGTAACACCAGTAGCAGTAATATCTCCAGTTAAAGCTACAGTACCAGAAGTAGCTAAAGATGTAGCTGTTGTGGCATTACCGGATAATGCACCAAAAAATGTAGTAGCTTCAATGTTACCTAAAGTTCCAGCAAAAACTTCTGATGCGTTAGTTGCATCAGGAATAAACATGAATCTTTGGTTATCATCATTAAATCCAAAGAAGCCAATTTTTGCTGCAGTACCATTATGCCATCTAAATTCAATACCACGATCCTTACTATCGTCTGATGCAGGAGCTGTGTCTCCGCCTAATGTAAAGACTGGGTCATCAATGGTGACAGTAGTAGCATTGACTGTAGTAGTAGTTCCATTTACTGTTAATGTACCAGCAACAGTAAGGTTGTCATTTACAGTAACTGTACCTCCTACTGAATCAAGAGTTAAATTCCCAGATGATGTATCGATCGTTCCTGATGTATTACCTACTCTGACACTGTTAGCAGTAACAGAAGCAAATGTAACTGCTGAGTTTGTTGCTACCGCTTGTCCAATAGCTACTTGAGTTCCAGTTACAGTAACACCAGTTCCAGCTGTAACAACCGTAATATCCGCAGAACCATTAAATGATACTCCTTGAATATTTCTTGCTGTTTGAAGTGTTGTAGCAGTAGAAGCATTACCAGATAAAGCACCGGTAAATGTTGTCGCTGCTATAGATGATAAACCAGTAATTGTTGTAGCTGTAGCACCTAATGATATAGTAGTTGAACCAATTGTTACACTAGAGTTGGTCAAAGAAGAATTTGGAATACTTGCAGTTGCAATAGTTAATGTATCTGTAGTAGCGTTAATAGTACATGTAATACCTGCTCCTGCAGTAAACGTAAATGTATCAGTAGAAGTATCAGCGACAGCGATATTTGTACCGTCTGTCATATTTTGGAAAATATTTTGTGCACCAGCTAGATCAGATGTATAAGCAATTGAATTAGCTGCAGAACCATCACCAATTACTAATCTTGTTCCAGTCCAGCCTAAATGACCCTTGGTTGATGTAGTTTGAGTTACTGTTCCTGTACCAAATTGTATTGATGCGGTATTTTCGGTTTGTTCTAATACTAGTTTAGCAGCATCAATTGTGCCAGAAAAAGGGTGAAACCAAATTCTTGCAAGAGTTTGACCAGTTCCACCACCGTATGTCAAAGATGGGGCGTAATGCGTACCATTATATCCGCCAATTGCCAACACAGGTTCTTCATTTGGACTAGCGCCTTCTACATAGTTATATATAGTTGATCGCATGAAAGTGTCTGTGTTATCAGTACCTTGTGTTGTTGGTTTTTCCCAATAAAAGTTAATTTGAGAAGTTGAAGCTTGAGTAGTAGCAGAAACACCTGGAATGATGACGATATCTTTACCGTTTGTACTAGTACCTGGATCTCCTGAATTAGCAGTCATGGTTTGAAAATCTTGACTTTGTGAAGTAACTTCTTCTGGAGCTGCTTCTACAACAACATCTTCTGTCAGATCCACCGCTAAATTCTGCTTTTGAAGTTTCTTTACAACTTTATCTGAAAAATTATCAGCCATATTATTATCCCTTATCTTGCTCCAAAATTAGTTTCTGATCTTTACGATCACCTACGCAAAAATAATCAAATTCAATTTTAATTTTTCTCAAGAAAAGTAATCCTGTCCTTGAAACTTTAAATGAATTTTGTGACTGAGAGACTACGAAAAGAGAAGAATTGCATCTAGGAGTGATATAAATGCTATAATTTTCTTCTACGAGGTCTTTCCAGTAATCAGGTAGTTGAATAGTGACGTAATTAATTCCACTTGCCCTACCTCTAACATAAGCTCCGTGTTCTGGTCCTTCAAGAGATCCATGTTCTAATAACTTGTCTGGATATGAAGGATGGTCGATCAAGAAGCTTTTGGTTGTTGCTCTAAAATTGCCAGCTACTGTTATTTGAGTAGCTCCTGCATTTTGAGATATGATAGAATCGCCTAATGAACTTGTATTTGTCCACATGGGGATTTTATATTGTGTCCCACCACCGGAAATAGTTCCAGAAGATGCAGCTCCCCAAGAAAGAGTAACATTGCCTCCTGATACTGCAGAAGCTGTTAAGACTTGGTTTAAAGCTGGGGCAACTGCTGGTAATGTATATGTAATTGATTGTTCATGAATATCTGGAGCTTTGAATGCAGAATAATCTATTCCATTTGCGCCTAATTCATAAAATCTTAATTCTGTTGTTGATGCTGTTGGAGATAAAGATACTGTGTTATTAAAATCTCCACTAGTAGCATATAAATTCCATCTATTACTACTTCCACCTAATGCTAATCCTGATGTTGTTGGTAAGAAAGAACCTGAAGGATTAATAAAAGATAAAATCGCTGAAGAACTATTTTGTATTTCTAAAAGATTTGCAGTTTGTGATGAGGCTGCCTTAATCTTAAGACCAACAGCAGAAGCAGAGCCTAATAATATGCTTGTATCTGCATTAGGGCCTACAATAAATCTATCTACACTTGAAACAGCAAATTGAGCTAAATTACCTGTATATGTGCCAAAATTATTTATATTAGCATAGAGTAGATTTGTAGCGTCCCAACCATCAGAAGAATTGTAACCAGTGATATTAATTACTAAATTGCCATAACCACCAAAATAACTTCTTTCACCACCACCAGGACTACTAATTCCTAAAGTCCTTGTATTTGTTGACCATGAAGAAGCTTGAACAGAAATTCCAGAAATCGAAGTAGTGCCATTAGAAGCGAAAAAAGATTTATTCGAGGTTTGATATAAATATGCTCCTGAGGTTTGAAAATATATTGAATTAGCTGTCCATATTTGTCCAGTAACATTTAATCTATTGCCAGCAAAATCTATGCCAGTGTTTTGTGAAAGGTTTTGAATCGCATTACCAGCTATATAACCACCTTTAGAAACAAAGAAAGTTTCATTTCCATCACCATAGAGAGAAATAGATCTTACTTGTGTTGTAGAACCAGGGGTAGTGATAGCATTATAAACAGCACCATCAGAAGCAACTCTATATTTAACTGCTCCTGTACTATCTTGAAGTTCTAAAAGATTTCCCGTTTGAGAAGCGAAACCTTTGACAACGATACCAACTTGAGATGCAGAATTAGTTTCAAGAAATAATTTGGATGATACTGTTCCTGCTGCTGTTAGTCCTAAATTTCCTGCTGAAGTTAATCTAGCTTTCTGTGTACCGCCGAAATACCATACAAAATCATCTGTACTTCTGGCAATAGATTCTAATTGATTATTGCTGTATCCAAATCCTGAAGAGTTTGTTCCGTCATAATATAATCTTAACTTAGGATTTGCTCCAGCGGTAGAAGAATATGTACCACCTAAAGAAGCTGTTAATGGTGTGGCGGTAGAAGTAGCTGTATTTGTTCCTGCTGTGATTTTAAAAGGTGGTGTAGCTCCAGCAGTACCTATACCTATATTGCCTGTATATTCAGCTAATCCAATTGTTCCATCAGCATTAATTCTAAATGATGGAATACCGGATATATCAGAAACAGCGAATATCCAGCCTGTAGTGAGATTGTTATTTAAAGAAAAAAGTTGCCCCGATGAACCTTCAAAAGATAGAGTATTATCATCTAGTACTCTTAGAAGTATCGGGGCATTACTTTGACCGACAAACCTGATAAATGGAGTGTCAGTGGAAGAATTCTTGTTTGGAACTATTCGTATATTTTTATCTGAATTAGCCATAGGAAATTTAAAAGAGTAAAGAGCTCTCTATTATATTCAAGATCGAGCCCTTTAATTCTTTTAATCTATTTAGGCACAATCAAACAAAATTATACTGATTAAGCTGGCATTCCCATTGGATTAGGGTTTGTCCATTCTTCTGTAGCGAGAATTGCAAGAATTTCAGAGTGAGAATATGGTTCTGATTTTGATGTAACTTGATCTAAACAGGATGGAACACTACCTTCAAATTTTACGAAGGTTTTTGTACCATCTACTGAAAATCTCAAAGTTTCTGCAGAGGTTTCTAGTACTTGAGTGAAATCAATCTTATCTACCTCATCAGCATCAAAAATAACATAATTACGATCTTCCATAATATTTTTCCTTTCTATTATATTATATACCGAATCTACCACGAAGAGCATTGAAATTATATGAAACTTCTTGTGCACTTAATGCTCTATTATACATTCTGATAGCACTAATGGTACAATCAGATTTCCATTTATATGTTGTTCCTGATGGTAATGGAACTGCTGTAGATATATTCAAATAATTTGTAACTTGATCAGATATAGTTGTATATGGTATGGCAGCTGTAGCCTTCAAAGAACCATTTATATATAATTTTATTGTACTACTTGTTTTAGTTGCTATAGCCTGATACCAAACATTTGGAAGTATTTCAGCATTAGAATTACCTACTGTAATATCTGCTGAAATAGGGTAATTTACACCAGCTTGCTTATACCATACGTTATAAGAAAATGTAGTATTTGAATAGTAAAACATATTATGATATCCTTGATAAACAATTAATGCCGAACATACTTCTGTAGCATCATAATTTGTTGGGTTGATATCATTTATTTTAAACCATACTTCTGTAGTATGATCGTTGCCTAAATACACTGGGTAAGATAGACTTCCACTTGGCATCAGAATAGAGCAATATGCACCGTTTGATGATGTTGGAGGCATCGTTCTTCCAAATCTCAAAGACTTCGGAGATGTATTATTATATGTAAGATAAGATGTTTGAGATAATGCTATTCCTAAACCATTTGTAAGATCTACAATTCTCGTATCACCGCTAGTATATGAATTGTTAGACTGAAAATCAAAATTGAGCAATAGATTTGATTTAATATATTCTTCTCTGTAAATAAATCTATCTTTTGAAGCATTATATAATTGTAATACTTCTGTTGCTGTTAATGCACGATTGTATATTTTTCCATAAGCAATATGACCTATAAATAAGTAACCTGATCCGCTATATCCACCTATTCCTAATGACCATGATTGCTGAACAGTAATAGTGCCTGTGATAGTAGTTAAAACTCTGTCTAATACACCATTAATATAAATACTGATAGAATTATTAGCATAATCTCTAATGGCTACAATATGTGACCAGACATTGAGAGGAATAGAACTTGTGCTTTCATGATACCCTTGGGAACTTAATCCAGAAAAATATACTCTTATTCTACCATTAGAAGCAAATTCTAAATAATAAGAAGCTACTTTAGTTATTATCATTCCTCCACCACCTGTTGTAGGATAACTTGTTGGTCTGATATAGCATTCTGTTGTTATAGATTGTGAAATGTCTAATATTGAAGTTAATGGATATGAAATTCTGTCGTCTACTCCATCAAAAGAAAAATATCCACCAATATTACTAGTATAAGCTACTCCATTTGTAAGAGTACCAGTGATGCCATTTATAGGATCATTTACAGAAGTTCCAGAGCCAGAATAACTTTTTATATTTCCAGCATCGAAAGAAAAAACAAGACCATTTACAGGAATATTAGGAGAAGAAAACACACCCATTATGTATATCTTCCTTTTGTGGCATTATAATTTTGTAAGATTTCTTGTTGTGAAAGGGCACGATTATAGATAGCGCAATTATAAACATTTCCATTTACACCTCTGCTTCGCCCACCTTCACTGCTTATTCTGAGGGTAGATCTAGATGGTATTGCTGCATTTGTAGAAACTGTAGCTCTTAACTCACCATTGATATATAATTTGACCTCTGATGTTGTCCAAGTTCCGATCATATAAATATCTTGGCCCTGAAATGGTAAGGCTGTAACCTTATCTATGTTTGCTCTGGGAACTCCTGTAATACTACCTCCCCAAGCTAGAAGTTCTAACCTTAATGCTGACCCTCCAAGACCTGCATGTTGTAAAATAAAACCTCCACCATATGCATTCCCACCATATGAAACAAAAACATAATTAGTGGAGTCCGAATTCAAATCATTATATCTGACCCAGCCTCCAACTGTTCCAGCATTAACATTTACAAGAGATGCTTTACTATCTAAATCAAAATAATTAGTTCCAACTCCATCAAATGTAAAAGCACCATTTTTAAGATTAGAAAATGTTGGAGTATTAACCATTGAAGCATTATTATTATTTCCAGATAAATCATTCCAAGTTGTCCCAGATCCAGGATAACTTTTAAGATTAGCAGCATCTAGATATAAAACTAATCCATCTGTGATAATAGATGGGTTATAGAATACACCCATTAAAATTCCACCTTAATCTTAGGAACATCTTTTCTTTCTGCCCAAATAGAATAATAACAATTAATCTTTTGAAACCATCCAGCTTTGATATATATTTTATTATCTTCGCATTTAATAAAAACAAGATTGGTATGTTTCCCAATTGGAGTTAAATGTACAGTAATGGTAGTATAATCGACTAAACCTGTCCAATAATCAGGCAGTTCAATTATGTTAGAATTAGCTACACCTCTGACATACACCCCATTTTCAGGACCTTCTAAACTACCATAGCGTAATTTCATACCTTCTTTGGTGGGATGATTGATTACGAATGATTTACTAGTAGCTGATATTTCTCCATTTACTTCCAAATCATATGAAGGTGTAGTAGTTCCTATACCAACTCTATTATTTGTAGTATCAATATTAATAATTGATGTTCCAGTGCTATTTTGTATTTGAATAGCAGTTGTAGCATTTGTAGTAGGTTTAATAGCTAAACTAGAAGATGGGGCTAATAATGTTCCCGATGATAAAATAGTTGAGTTAAGAGTTCCACTAGATGGATTATAAGTAAGCTTAGTAGAAGATACGTTAAAAGTAGCAGCGCCTGATGTAGCAGAAGTGAAAGAAATATAACGAACTGCATTAGTTGTAGTATCGTCTGTAACATTTAATTGTCCCGTTGAAGATATTGAGGCTGTTAATACTACTCCTGGTACATCTGCTGAACCATCTATAGTAAAAGACCCTGTAACATTTCCTCCAGCAAAAGTAACTGTTCTAGGGGTAGACCAATAACTTCCTTTGCGACCTATATATCTATAACCTGCTACTTTAAATGGCGCTCTAGATGAAACAGATCCAGAATCAGTATTAGCATTCTTGAATACTAAAATACCTGTTTGATAATCGAAAAACCATTGTGATGAATCTGATTTAGGAATTAATACATTACTGGAGTCGTATAGCTTAATTTCATATCCAGTACCAGAAACAGTACCAGGAGCATCATATTTATCAGGTATCCAATCCATCAACCTAGCAGATTCAGATCCATTAGTACCATTATTAGCAGTAACAGTATCAGAAATAGATGTAGCAAACCAAGCTTGTTGATTAGGTACTGAAAGATCTTCTACTAATAATAATGGAGAGCCTGTAGAATAAACCTGAACAACAGTAGTACTAGAAACAGGAGGAACCCCAGGAATCGTATCAATTTTAAGATCTCTGGCATGAGTTTCGATAGTAGAAGCGCCACGTTCTTCTGCTAAACCCTTACCAGTAGATGTAGTGATTCGTTTATTATTGAGCTTTTTAAAACTAATATCTGTATCAAGCCAAGGCATAATTAACTACTCACTATCGATGTTATTTTAGTTGATGTCAGATTTCTGAATATAATAACTATTCTATATCTTCCTAAGTTACCAGAAGAAGTAGGACCTGTTGTGTATGTTCCGATAGACCAATTAAGAGTTCCACCGCTACTTCCAAAAGCTCTACCTGATATAGCTAAAGATCTAGTAGAACCGTCATTAGAATTTGATCCTTGAGGTACAGCTAAATCAAACCATTTGGCATCGTTTTCTAAATAAAGTAATACGTTTATATTTCCAGTACCATAAGCAGAAATATCTGTATATAAAATATTTCCAAATGCTAGAGAGCCTGTAGAAGCAGATGTTTTATAAAAATATCTTTGGTATTCTTGATCACCAGTAAAACCGGGATAATCAGTACCATCAGCTACCTGTAAACATCCTGTATTAGCTGTAGTGAAGTTCCTTACTTGTGCATTGCCATTAATTAGGGCATTTGTTGATGTCCAGGCTGTATTTGTACCTAATACTAATCTTTGTGCTTCATCTACAAAATATTCTGCTGTTTGCGTTGATTTAGTGGTGTATGTGTTAATATAATAAGATATAGCTGCATTCACTGATGTTGTACCGCCAGCAGGTTTATTTAATGTTACCGTGATGTATTTATTTAATGAATTTCTATCTGCTACGTTTAATGTCGCTGTAACAAAATTCGCCCCAGATTTATCAAAAGTATCAGTATATACAGGAGTAGTGGCTGGATTCACACTTACTTCTGTCAGTCCTGTAGCATTTATAGCAGCTACTTTAGTAGGATGATAACATCTATTAAATATACCAGAAGCTGCAACAAATCTCATATCAAAACTGGATGTAAGATTATAATATTGAATCCCAGATAAATATTTAAATGAGGCGGTATTTTGTGTTGCTGTAGGTGATGTGCTAAATGATGGGGCTGGATTAACAGTATCCTTGTATATATGGATAAGATTAGATTCACCAGCCTCTGTACCAAATAAACTGTGACCTTCATATCCTTCATTAGTTTGAGATACAGATATTGTTGCATTTGCTTTTTTCCAGATTGTGTTATAAGTGGAAAAATCAGTAATTGTTAGAGAACCGGTAGTAGAAGGTGTAGAAACAATACTGGATAAAGCTATGGTGTCTACAGCTGTACCTGATGGAGCTGCAACAGTATATAATTTGTGAACAACATTACCATAACTTGATGGAGTGTTAAGTTTTCCAGCTCTAAATGTTGTTGATGGAGATGGGGATACTAAAGATAAAGTTCCTGTTACATAATAAGTGGTAATAGTACTTCCAGCAGTAACTCCATTGCCATACCAAGCAGCAGGTAATCCAGATGGTACTTTAGCGGTATAGAATGTCACACCAGAAGATGTAAGATTATTTCCAGTTAATAATCCACCTTGAGTTGGAGCTAACAGTAATAATAATTCGTTTACATCATCAAAAGCATCTGCTACTGTAGTATTTGAAGTCCATGTACTAAAATATCCGTCAGAATAAGAAGTATCAGCTGGAGTACCAATTTTACCATCAGTTATACTACTCCATGTAGGTACTCCAGAAACAACAGATAAAACTTGCCCCTCTGTACCAATCGCTCGTCTTGTCCAGTTAGTACCAGAATAATAAGTTAAATCACCTGTAGCCTGAGATGTTATTTCTAATTTAGTAATATCAAATCTTTGGGC
>JACCDW010370065.1_pt1 | contig 13156 bp, 8 predicted proteins | sample 7449781 | NCBI WGS metagenome assembly JACCDW01 (sample SAMN15323449, study PRJNA562643) | freshwater metagenome | isolation source: river surface water | place: USA:Blue River Watershed | collected 2017-08-18 | reverse complement strand
GGCGCTGCCTTCAAATTTTTGGTTGTTGCCGTCGCGCATTTGCAGGTCAAAAACCCCGGCGATGGCGTTGCCGTATTCCGCAGGCCAGGCGCCGGTGAAAAAGTCGGAGTTCGCGAGGAATTTGTTGTTGAGAATGGTCACGGGACCGCCGCCCGTTCCCGGAATGCTGAAGTGGTTGGGGTTGGGAATGTTGATGCCCTCCATGCGGTACAGCACGCCCGACGGGGTATTGCCGCGCACCACCAGGTCGTTGCGCTGGTCGTCCGAGCCCTGAACGCCGGCGAAGTTGGTCGCCATACGCGCCGGTTCGCCGCGGCTGCCCGCGTACAGGTTGGTTTCTTCGACGCTGAATTGGCGCGAGCTTACCGTGGCCATTTCGTTTTTGGCCTGGCCCGCGGCCGTGGCGGTGACGCTGACTTCGTCAAGGCTTAGCGCAGACTCGAGCAGGCCAAACTGAAGCACGGCTTCTTTGGCGGAGTTCAATTCAATCGCTTGGCTGCGCATTTGGTATCCCATCATGTTGACGAATACCGTTTGGCGCCCAATGGGCACGCCGCTCAAGGTGAACTGGCCGTTTTCGTCGGTCGAAGCGGTTTTATCGCCGATGCGCACCACGGCGCCGGGAAGGGGGTACTTGGAATCGACGTCGACCACCGTACCGCGCACGGTTTGGGTCAGGGTTTGGGCGAACAGCTGGGCGCTCAAGACCAAGGTGGCCGCGAAAAGAAGTAGTTTTTTAAGGTGCATACGCAACGTTTAGGTGGATTTGTGCATCCAAACATAGGCAAAGCCGGCCCACGCGCCTCATCTTTGCCATTAAATTTCTGATTCGATGCAGTTTTTAGTGAAAAATGGGTGGTTGGTTGCGGTTTTTGCAATGGGAATTGCGAGCCCAATGGCCGCCCAGCGAACCTGGACCGCCAGCGGATTTGTTCGCGATGCCGAGACCGGCGAGGTTCTGATTAGCGCCTACGTGTACGATGCGGCCAGCGGACGCTCCGCCCAAACCAATGCATACGGTTTTTACAGCATTCCCCTGTCGGGTGATTCGGCCCGACTGCAGGCAAGCTACCCGACGTACGCGCCTGCGCTGCGCACCGTTCGGCCGGGAGCCAATTCAGCCAAATCGGATTTCGCGCTGCGCTCGCTCGACGTGGAACTGGGCGAGGTCGAAGTGACGGCGAGCCGGCCGATTCAGGAGGAAGTTCAGATGAGTACGGTTTCGCTCAGCATGAAATCGGTCAAAAACCTGCCGGTGCTCCTCGGGGAGACCGACATCCTCAAAATAATTCAGCTGATGCCCGGGGTTCAAAGCGGTACCGAGGGCACGTCGGGGTTCTATGTGCGCGGCGGCGGACCGGACCAAAACCTGATGCTCATCGACGGGGTGCCGGTGTACAACGTGAACCACCTGTTTGGGTTTTTTAGTGTGTTTAACTCTGACGCAATCAATTCGGTAGACCTGATAAAGGGCGGATTCCCCGCAAACTACGGAGGTCGTCTTTCAAGCGTACTCGACGTGCGCATGAAGGAGGGCAACCGCAAGCAGTGGAAGGCGACTGGGGCCGTAGGGCTGATTTCGAGCCGATTGACCGTCGAGGGTCCGCTCTGGAAGGACCGCACCTCGGTGCTGCTGAGTGCGCGCCGAACCTACCTTGATGTGCTGGCTCAGCCGCTGGTCGCGGCCCAGAGCCCGGGCGCGCGAGGCGGTTACTACTTCTATGACCTCAACGGCAAGATCAACCACCAAATCAACCGCAACCACCAGATTTACCTGAGCTACTACCAAGGTCTTGACGAGGCCTACGCGCGAACGTCCGAGAACTACGAGTTTAACGGCACCCGCTTCACCAATACCATGGATAATTCGCTGAACTGGGGCAACCAAATTGCCACCGCGCGCTGGTCCTGGGTGATGAGTCCGCGCTTGTTTTCTAACGCCACGTTGACCTATAGCCGCTACCGCTTTGTGACCGACATCAAGGGCGAGGACCGCGAAGAAACCACGGGCTCGACCAGCGTGAACCGCTACGCGATTGCCTACCTGAGCTCGATCAAGGACCGCGGCGCCAAGTGGGATTTCGAGTACAAGTACGCGCCCAACGTCACCTTTAAGTGGGGGGCGAGCGTCACGCAGCATGAGTTTGAGCCGGGCGTGAGCAGCTTCAGCTGGAACGACGGCGGCGTCGGCATCGATACCTCGTTTGGTTCGCTGAAGCAATCGGCCTTAGACAACGTCGTTTACGGCCTTGCCGACGTCTCGGTGAATGACCGACTTCGCGTCAACGTCGGATTTCACGGAAACCAGTTTCAGGTGGGCAGCAAGACCTACCTGAGCGTGCAGCCGCGGTTCTCGGCGCGCTACCTGATCAGCGAAAAGTCGTCGTTCAAGTGGAGTTACGTGCAGATGGCCCAGTTCATGCACCTTTTGGCGAACCAGACCATCGGGCTCCCGACCGATTTGTGGGTTCCCGCTACCGAAAAGGTTCGCCCTCAAGAGTCGTGGCAGACGGCGGCCGGGTACGCCTACAACCTGGGCAAGGGTTGGGAGCTGAGTCTGGAGGCCTACTACAAAGACATGCGGAACCTCATTGAGTACAAGGAAGGGTCTTCGTTCTTCTTGGGCTTCTCGGACTGGCAGGATAAGGTGACCACAGGCCGCGGTTGGGCCTACGGAACCGAGTTTTTGCTCGAGAAGAAATCGGGCGCTACCACGGGCTGGATCGGCTACACCTGGGCCAAGACCACCCGCCAATTCGCGGAACTCAATTTCGGCAACCCGTTCCCCTACACCTACGACCGGCGCCACGACATGAGCATCGTGCTGAACCACGCGTTCAACGACCGCATTTCGCTGGGTGCCGTGTTCGTGTACGGAACGGGGCGTGCCGTTACGCTCGCGACGCGAAAGATTTTTTCGCGCCCGGAGTACGCGTTTGACGGCACCTGGCTTCAAACCGTTGAGTCCATCGAAGGCCGCAACGGGTTTAGGGAGCCGGCCTACCACCGCGCCGACGTTTCGCTCACGATCAAGAGCCCCACGAAGTGGGGTGAGGGGGCCTGGCAGCTTGGCGTGTACAACGCCTACAACCGCATCAATATTTTCTACATGGACTTTGGCTACGACGACAGCAACCGCCGGGTGCTGAAGGGCTACGGCTTGTTCCCGCTGATTCCGTCGGTGTCCTACTCCTTTGAATTTTAAGATCATGAACAAAGCGCTTCTCTTCAGTGTGCTTGGCCTGGTATGGGCTTCGTGCGAGCGAATTATTCCCTTTGATCCCGAGGACGTCGATCCGGTATTGGTGCTGTATTCGGACCTCAATCCCCACATGCCGTTCAAGGCCCATTTGAGCCGCAGCATCGGTATTCTCGATCAAGGCGAGCCCCAGCGCATCGGGGATGCGGTGGTTTGGGTCGAGGACTCGACGGGGGCCGTAGTCGATACCCTTCGCCCCGGCTTGGAACCCGACGGATTTTACTATTCACCGCTCAAGCCGGCGGCCGGCGCATCCTACACCGTCAAGGCGCTCTGGCGCGAGTTGCCGGTGGTCAGTGGAACGGCCCGCCCCGTATCGGTACTGGGCGATTTTGCCATGGATTCCATTGGCTACAGTCCCGGAAACGGCATGTTTGATTCGCCCCACCTGATCTACAAGGTGACGATCGACGACGACGGGATTCCCGGGTTTTACCGCCTTGAGTTTTTTGAAGACGGGGGCGACACGACCGTGCAGCAAATCATTTTCGCCGGAACCGACGACCCCCTGGTGGTGCAGCCGGTTTTTGGCCAGGATTTTCGCGGCGCCATAGAGTTTGATAACGCGCTGATCCTCGGGCAGCAGCGCGATTTGGTGGTTCGTGTGTACAAGTGGTCGCTCACGTCGCCCACCAAGATGCGGGTTACCAAAATCGATGAGGCCACCGCGCGCTACGAGCGCTCGCTTCGAAACGCCCAGAACAGCGGCGGTCCCTTCACGCAGCCTGTGCCCATTTTCAGCAACGTACTGGGCGGACTCGGTCTGGTAGGCGGACAAGGCTTTCTGTGGGTGCGCCCGTAGCGGGTCCAAACCCAAAAAGGAAGGCCGGCCCCCGCAAAGGAGCCGGCCTTTTGGTTTGAGCGCCTTGGGGCGGAGCTCAGCTAATTAAGCGCTTAATCCAGCCCAAAAAACCACGGCCCTCAGCGGCCGCGGTTCCGCGCTTGAGCGTGCTCGGGCAAACGTAGGCCCCCGTTTCGAGGCCCGGCGTGTCTTTGATGGCGCCAAAACCGCCGATCACGTCGACCAGGTCGTGGATTCCGCGGCTCTTGAGGATCGAGGCAAAAATCATCGAACGGTATCCGCCCGCGCAGTGGATGTGCATGGTGCTCTGAGTGGGCAGCTCGGTAAAGCGCGCGTTGAGGTCGTCGAGCGCAATGTTCTTAGCCTGAGCCAGGTTTTGGGCGGTCCATTCGCCTTCCTTTCGGGCATCGACGATGTTGAGCGCCGGATTTTGGTGCAGGCGGTCCGAAAGCTCGGCGGCCGTAATGCGGTGCACGCGGTCGGTTTCGAGGGAGGCAGCGGTCCACGCATCCATTCCGCCTTCGAGGAAGCCGAGCACCCGGTCGTAGCCTACCCGCGAAAGGCGCGTAATCACTTCGTTTTCGCGACCTGAAGCACAGACCAGCATTAGGGTTTGGTCGGTGGGAATGAGGGCGCCCACCCACGGAGCAAACTGCCCGTCGATTCCGATGAATATGGAGCCCGGAATATGCGCCGCCGCAAAGGCATCTGCGGTACGGGTGTCAAGGACCAGCGCGTCCATTTCGCCCACCATGGCCTTGAACGCAATGGGGTCAAAGGCCTTGGAGGCTTCCGCGAGCACTTCTTCGGCGCCGGGAATGGCTTTTTTGTTCATCGCCACGTTCATCGGAAAGTAGGCGGGAGGGGCGCCCAGTCCGTCGGTAACCTCGCGAATGAACTCTTCGCGGGTCATGTCGGCGCGCAGGGCGTAGTTGGTCTGAAGCTGTTCCGAGAGCGTGCCCACGGTCTCCTTGCTCATGTTTTTGCCGCAGGCGGAACCGGCTCCGTGGCCCGGGTACACCGTGATCGACGGCGGAAGCGCCATGATTTTGGTGCGCAGCGAGTCAAACAGAATGCCGGCCAAATCTTCTTGAGTCATGCTCGCGGCCTTTTGGGCCAGGTCGGGGCGCCCTACATCGCCCAAAAACAGCGTATCGCCGGTGAAAATCGCCACCTGTTCGCCGGCCTCGTTGCGCAGCACGTAGCACGTGGATTCCATGGTGTGCCCCGGGGTGTGAACGACCTCAATGGACACGTCGCCCACCTTCAGTACTTCGCCGTCGGCGGCGATGTGGGCGTCAAATTCGGGGTTCGCATTGGGGCCGTAGACGATGGGTGCGCCCGTGGCCTTTGAAAGCGCCACGTGGCCCGAAACGAAGTCCGCGTGGAAGTGGGTTTCGAGGATGTACTTGATTTTGAGCCCCAAGGCCTCGGCGCGGTCCAAATAGGGCTTGGTTTCGCGGAGCGGATCAATGACCACGGCCTCGCCGTTCGACGAAATAACGTAGGCTCCTTGAGCCAAGCATCCGGTATATATCTGTTCAACGTTCATAGCGGGTTTCAAGGTACGGACTAGGTCAGGTTTAGGATAAAAATTCTTTGCCCAAAATGAAGACGCCCATGGCGAGCACGAACCAACCAAAGGCCTTCTGAAGGGGGCCAGAGGCCACGCGCTTCGCGAGGAAGGTGCCAAAAACCATGCCCGCAATGGCCACGGCGGTGACGCTCAGCAGCAGGGTCCAGTCGGCGTTGAGGTGACCCAGGTCGCCCGTAAATCCGATCAGCGACTTGAACGCAATAATCGTGAGCGAGGTGCCCACCGCAACCTTCATTTCCAGTCCGGTAACGAGCACCAGGGCCGGAATGATTAAAAATCCGCCCCCTGCGCCCACCAGGCCCGTAAGGACGCCCACCACCGAGCCTTCGGCGAGAACTAAGGCGACTTTGGCGGCCGGCTTTAGGTTTTTTTGGGGCGATTCCCTTTCGGGTTTTCGACCCCGAATCATGCCGCGGGCTGCGGCGACCATCAGCACCGCAAAAAGCAGCATCAGGGCGGTTCCCTTGCTGACGGTGGCCCAATCGGTTGCTAGAATAGGATCGGGTAGGGCCGGCATCAGGAAGGCTCGCGTGGCGTACACGGCAACCACCGACGGCAGCCCAAACCAAAATGCGGTGCGAAAATCCACGTGGCCGGACCGCGCCTTGGGAACAATGCTGGCCAGGGCCGTTGCGCCCACGATGAAGAGGGAATAGGCGGTGGCATCGACGGCGCTCACGCCGAACAGGTAGACCAGTACCGGCAGCGTAAGAATGGATCCGCCTCCGCCAAGGAGTCCGAGCGAAAGGCCGATGAGGAGCGAAGCCAGGTAGGCAAGGACAATCATGAGTGCAAAGGTGCGCTTTTTGGCGGGGATGACGGCAAAACCGGCCACCAAACGTCGGCACCCCCGACCTGAAGGTTTGTGCCGGCGGCGTTTGCGTTAACGGCGTTTTAAATGCACCTTTGCGCTTATGGCGAACATGCCGCGGAATACCGCAGTTTTGGTGCTCGCGTGGCCTGAAGTAACAGCACGAGCTGAGGAAGGAATCATGAAGTTCTTTCGCTCCATCGGCGTGGTCAAAAACGTCAACGTGATGGTGGGCCACGCCGCCATGATGGTGGCCGACGGCCGCGAATTGCGGTACTACGATTTCGGTCGCTACATTACGCCCCGCCGCATGGGCCGAATTCGCTCCGGGGAAACGGATCCCGCGCTGGTTTTTACGACGGTTCCCGAGTGGTCCGACGGGGGCGAGTTGGTCAATCTAGAGGCCATCTGCCGTGAACTCGATGCCAAATCGGCCTACACCCACGGAGAAGGCTTGCTGCAGCTCAGTGTGTATTCCACGCCCGACGTCGCATTGGTCGATGCCAAAGCGCGCGAACTGCAGCACGGCGGGCTCATCGGCTACCACGGTTTGGATCCCAACCAAACGAATTGCGCCCGCTTCGTGCAAACGGCGCTGCTCGCGGGCATCGGCCACGAACCGGCCCACTACCGCCGCTACCGCCGACCAATCACCTACACGGCGCCCACTCCGTTTTTTAATGTGCTTGCGGCGGCCCAAGACGGGTCGCGCTACCTCGAGTGGCGCAACGGCCACGCCGTGTGGAAGCAGGCCCCCCTTATCGCGGCATGGTGGGACGTTACCGCCAAGATTTTTGCGTCGGCGAGCCGAAAAAAGACCGCGCACCTCAACCAGGACGGGGTGGTGGGTAAGCTCGACGAGCCCGCCCAGCGTCCGGAACTCGTGCCGGCCCACGCGCGGTATTTGGGCGGAATTGGCGAAGGCGCTTGGTATACCCACGACCCCGCTGCCGACACCCTCATTCATTCGGGGCGCTGGTCCTACGCCGGGTCCCTGGACTACGAAGCGCATTTCGTAGCCGAAGAAGCCCTGGTCCGCCAGCTTTCGGACGGCGAAGCGCGCCTTGCGCACGACAGCCACTACGCCTGGCTAACCATCGAACAAAGCAACGGAACAATGCATCGGGCATACCGAAAAAAACAATGATAAATAGCTGGATTTTAGCGGGTTGCGATGAGCGAATCGCCCTCAGGCCCGAAACGGATGCCAATCAATACCACCTGAATCCGATGAAGTACGACGGCCTGCTGATGCGGGGGTCGTGCACCTGCGGAACCTTGACTCCGGCTGGCTACGATACGGCGCGGCGCTTCGAGCGCGAGTACCGCGTTGCCGACGACGCTCGGTGGATGCGAACCCAAACCAAGCGCATGCAGCAGCTGTTCAGCGGCGACATGAACGACGAATTCCACGTGTACTATGGGCCGTCTGGCAGCGACATGATGTACTGGCCGCTGCTCATGCAGTCCATGCTTCACCCGGGGCAAACCATAACCAACATCGTCAGCTGCCCCGAAGAGTTGGGTTCGGGATCCATCCTGGCCGCCGAGGGCAAGTTTTACGCCAACCAGAACCAGTTCGGATCCCCGGTGGGCAAAGGTCAGGTTGTGACCGACGCCTTGCGCGTGGACGTCCAGTTTTTACCTGCCCGCGAAGATTCGGGACACATCGCCGACCGCAAGCAGGCCATCCGCGACATTATTGCGGCGCGCCCCGGGCAACCCATTGTGGGTAACTTGGTTTTTGGCTCCAAGTCGGGGATTAAGGACGACCTGGACATCATTGATGAGTTCCGCGATGGGGTTATGTGGGTGGTCGATATGTGCCAGTTTCGCACCCACCGCGCACTGGTTCACGAGCTGCTGTCCAAGGGCGTAATGCTGATGGTTACGGGCTCCAAGTTTTACCAGGCGCCGCCTTTTTGCGGAGCGCTGCTGGTGCCCAAGTTTTGGACCGACCGGTTAACGGGTCGACCTGCCGACCATTTGGCGCCCTACGGAGCCCTGTTCGCCTCGGCGGATGCGCCGCCCGATTTGCCGCAATTGCGCGCGATTTGGCCCGATTTCGCGAACGTGGGATTGCGCCTGCGCTGGGAAATCGCCCTCGACGAGATGGAGGCCTACCTCGCGTACCCGCAAGAGGAAACCGATGCCTTGATTCGGCGTTGGAACCGCGTGGTGGTGGGCAGGCTGGCCTTGAGCGACCGCTTTGGCATGATGCCCGACATCGAGCTGACCAACGACAGCATCATTTCGTTTACCGTTTCGGCGGGTGGCCGCGAACTGAATTACGACGACCTCAAGTCGCTGTTTGACGCGCTGGTTCTCAACGCACACGAGGGTTTTCAAGGGTTTCACCGCGTCTTTTTGGGCCAACCGGTGCGCTACGGTAGCCGGTCGTTCATCCGCCTCGCCTTGGGATCCTATTCCATACGCAAGATGATGGGGCCGGCAGGTTTTGATCCGTTCAACGACCTCCACTTGGTGGATTTAATTGAGGCCACGGCAGCGCGGCTTTTTGAAGGCGCCTAATGCACCCGCTGCGCGAAGAAGCGGTGTGGGCCGCCAACCAGTTACGGCCGTTGCGGACTGCGCACGATTCCGCGGCGCTCTTCGTGTCCTGGAATGCCCTGGACGCCTACGTGGACGCCCTGGCTGCCAGCTGGAAGCATCCCCACGCGGTCCACGCGGTAGCCATTAAGTCGCAGCCGCACCCCGCGGTGCTGCGCCACCTGGTTCAGCGCGGATTTGGTTTGGAAGCAGCTACCTGGGAAGAGGTTCTGCTGGCCCGTGCCGCCGATTGTCCGCCGGCCAAGATGGTCTTTGATTCGCCCGTCAAGCGTCCCCACGAAATCGAGGACTGCGCCCAATACAGCCCTGGAATGCTGGTGAATGCCAACAGCCTTGAGGAGCTGCCGCGCCTTTCGCCCCACGCCGATCGCCTTCGGCTGGGACTTCGCATCAACCCCATGGTTGAGGTGGATGCCCCGTCGGTCTACCAAGTAAGCGGCGACGAATCCAAGTTCGGTGAGCCCATCGCCAACCGCGAAGCAATTCTTGAGGCCATTTTGGCGGTTCCCATTACCGCGCTTCACGTGCACTCGGGTTCGTCCATGAAGGATACCCACGGCGCCGTTCGGGCACTTACGCGGCTCCGCGACCTCGCGTTGGAGGCCAACGAACGCTTGGCCGCAGCGGGCTTAGCTCGCCGCATCACCACCCTCGACGTCGGGGGCGGACTGCTTCCCGAGTTTTTGAACGCAGACGGCGGTGCGCCGACGATGTTGGCCTACACGGACGCGCTTCGAGCGGCGGTTCCCGAGCTCTGGACCGACTTCGGGCTTGTCACCGAGTTCGGACAGTGGACCCATTTTCACACCGGCTACGCGCTAAGCGACGTGGAGTACGTACTTCGGCGCGGAGACCGTCAGGTCGCCTACCTTCATTTAGGCGCGGACTTTTTGCTGCGCGATGCCTACGTTCGCCCCCGAGGCATTGCGTGGATACCCCTTCGCGACGGCCATGAACTGCGCCCTGGGGCTGAAGCAACCGACCTCGCCGGTCCCTTGTGCTTTGCCGGAGACTACCTTCAGAAGGGGGTTTCGCTGCCGGTTCTGCGCGAAGGCGACGAGCTCCTGATGCTCGGCACGGGGTCCAACGCCTACGCCCTTTGGTCTCGCCACACCTCGCGCAGCATTCCGGCGGTCTACGGGGTAGACTATGCCCGCCGCTCGGTGGAACTGATCTCGCCGCGCACGAATCCCTTTCTTTAGTTTCTGGTTTTTCGATTCTCGTTACGGGCTGCTTGCCGAACATGCTACAAAAAAAGAGGCCGCCCACTGGGCGGCCTCTTGCATTTAGGCTCGGAGCCGGCAGCTTAGCGTACTACGACGCGCAGCACCGACTGACCTTGTGCACCGCTCAAGCGGAGCATGTAGATGCCCTTGGCGTAGTCGCTGAGGTCCATCGGTACCTCGAGGACGGCCGTGCGCTTCTCAACCGGGATTGAGGTAACGACCTGACCCATGAGGTTGAGGACTTCAAGCTGGCCTTCGAACTGCTCCGCACCGCTGATGCGCACTTGGAAGGCGCCGCTGTTCGGGTTCGGGAAGGCCATCAGCTGCTGGTTGAGTGCGTTCTCGCCCATGCCGATGTGCGACGTTACCACAAACGACACCACATCCGAGGTGTTGCAGGTAGAGTCGGTTACCGTGAGGGTAGCCGTGAAGACACCTGCGGAGCCGTACGAGTGGCTCACGGTATCGCCCGTTGCCGTACCGCCATCACCGAAGGTCCACGTGAAGGTCTGGCCCGTCGAGCCGCCTGCGTAGAAATCAAAGGTTCCGGTGGCGGGGTTCACTTCAAGGAAGCTGGCCACGGCGTCGGCACTCGTCGAGTCAATGTTGAGCGTAACCGCGGTGCGCAGGTTTGAACAAGCCTGAGCCTCGGCAACGATCTTCATGTTCGGACGGTTGTTGGAGTAGGTAGCCGAAGTTACCGCGCCCGGCGTACAACCGCTGGCCGAAGACAAATCAGCGAATCCGTCAATCGTACCGGTGCGCGTGAGCGTTTCGTAGCGTACCGTGGAATTCGAGGTCCATGCAGTGTTGTCAAAGCACACCTCAAACACCATGTGACTTACCCCATCCCAAAGGATTGGCGTCGTGAAGTTGTGAAGGTTCCAACCTACGGTGGTGTTGTAGGTCGTGCTCGAGTACACCGTCGGGAAGCTCGTGGTCGTGATGTAGCCTGAAGCAGGGATGCTGGCCACGTTGCCTGCCTTGATGGCAAAGCTGTTCATGCCGGCAGCTGCAGCGGAAACCACATCGAACGACAAGCCGCTGATCATTGACGGTGCCGAACTTCCAAGCAGGGTCTGCAGTTCGTCGGCGTACACAATGTACTGCGCACGGCCATCCATGTAGAAGGTCTTGTACGGAGTAATGTTCGTACCGGTAGTGGTCAGGGTGCCCGTTCCCGATACCAGGGTATCGAGCGACGAGGTGTAGCCGAGGTAGTACGTCGTTCCGTTCACGGGTACCGAAAGGGTGTCGTTGGTGCTCAACTTAGTCGTATCGGTGGCCGTAGCGTACCAGGCGTAGCGAACTCCCGGGACCGGCAACGCAACGAGGAGACCCGTCGTTGCATTGAAGCAGGTGGGGTCCAGCGTAAGCGCAGTGGGCTCCAGCGAGGTAACGTTGCGCGGTGCTGCATAGGTCAGGGTGTCGTTGCTCGTCACTTGGTCGCCGGCGAGGACTACCCATCCGCGAACCGAGAACGATCCGCCGGCGTAGGTATTGAACGGACCCACAACAACCGTATCGGTCGTGAAGTTGGCCAGGTTCTGGTTCGTCAGGTTGACCGTCTGAAGCTGAACACCTGCAGGACCGGTCACTTCTACCGAAACCGAGTAGGTCGTGGCGGCAAGGTTGCCCTTGTTCTTCACGATCACGTTCGAGAACGACGTGGAGTCGCCACAGCCCGTGATTCCGTCAATCAACTCCACGGTCATGTCGTTGTTGATTGGGGTGTACTCGTCGGCACCAAGGTCCGGAGTCGTGGTCGAACGAACGTCGCCGTCGATGTCGGTGGTAATTGACGCAATGGGGGTACCCAAGTTGTTCGGTCCACCGTTCACCACGTGAAGGTCTTTGGCGCCTGCAAACACTACTGGAGCCTGAACGGAGTTTGCATTCTGCGCGGGCAAAGCAGTTTGCCAAGCCGCAAGCGTTGCGTAGTTCGAAGAACCGTAGTAGTACTGGTTGGTGCCGGCACCGTTGTACAGGTTGTAGTTCAATGTCAGCGAATCAGAGGTTCCGGTGTGGTAGAACGCGTAGGTGCTGCCTTTGAAAATGTTGTTTCGGATGTCCATGTTCTTCGCGGCAAGCGTAGCGGTCGTGCTCGAGATGAAGTAGGCTCCGTGCGTTCCGCCCGCAAACGTGTTGTGCAGCATGTCCACGTGGCGAACGTAGGGGAAGTAGGCTGCATAACTGTTGGTTGAACCAAACATGTTGTTGGCAACGATGCTCTTCGTGGCGGGCTTGACGGCGTTGTTCAGGTAGCCCAGAACCAAACCGTAGTAGTACGGGTCCGGCACGTTGTTGCGTTGAATGTTCACGTTACCCACGTAGTAGCCGTAAATACCGTAGTTAAATGTATTCCGGTAGTTCGTGATGGTATTTCCGTGCATCGTCAAATCTCCGATGTAGTAGAAGTACGCTCCGTAGTAGTAGGACTTCACAATTTGGTTGTTTGAGATTACGAAGCCCGTGTTGTAGCTCGTGGTCGAACTTCCGTTCAGTCGAATTCCGTAGTAACCACCCTTAATCACGTTGTCGGTGATGGTGATGTTGTTGGCGTTGTTGCCGTAGGTGGCTGTAGAACTCAAGCTGCCCGTAGAAACAATACCGCAAACAAGGCTGGACGTACCGGTGGTATCGGCCATAATGGTGTTGTTGTGAAGGGTAATGAACTGGGCATTATCCGTCAAGACTACCCCCGACATGGTCGGTCCGTTAATTCGCAGGTTTTGGATTTTAACGTACTTCGTGCCCATCAGGGTAACGGCGCCAAATTGGCCACCTGCGCCCTTGATTTCGGCGTTGGCGTTGGCGCCCTGGAAGGTTACGAGGTTAGTGGCGCTCGCACCCGGAACCTGTGCCATTGACAGTCCAGCAGGGTGTGCAT